>JAEEGH010015064.1_pt1 | contig 16857 bp, 11 predicted proteins | sample 9134181 | NCBI WGS metagenome assembly JAEEGH01 (sample SAMN16246544, study PRJNA631951) | gut metagenome | biome: gut microbiome; feature: rumen; material: DP-attached | host: Bos | place: Iran: Karaj | collected 2018-10
ATGCCCGGACGGCGGCGGCGCCGCCCAGGGGGGGCGGCGTTTCCTCGCGCGGTACGGGACGCTCTTCGACGAGGGGTTCAAGGGGGCGGGAGATTGCGTCGAATGGCGGTCGTGGTTCGAGGGGGACAGGCTTTCGTTCGTTGGCTGGCGCAGGGCGGCGGACGGGAGCGTGGTAGGCGCGGAGCTGGAGACGGTCGCGTTTCTCGCGGAGTTCCCGTCGGCCCTGCACGACGCTGCCGGAGGCGCTTTCACGCTTGAACTGCGTGACGGCGCGGGCAAAGCGCTGTTCAAGACCGGTGCCACGCCGGAAAAGGAGGCGCCTGAAGTCGTGTTCCCGCTTTCGTCCGTGCTGCCGCATCGTTCGCTCGCTCTGTGGCGTGTCGCCGGGCCGGAGGAGCGCGCGGGAGGCTTTATGGCGTTCTTGGTGGTGGCAGTTGGCCTGCTTCTGCTTGCGCTTCTCGCCGCTGGCACGGCTATGCTTGTAGTAGAAGCACGCCGTGAACGGCTCGATTCTGAGCGCAAGACGTCCTTCGTGTCCAACGTCTCGCACGAGCTGAAGACGCCGCTCACGTCGATACGTCTCTGCGCCGACATGCTGAGCGAAGGACGCGCGAAGGACGACGAGGCGCGGGCGCGCTATCTGGGCGTCATCTCAAGGGAGTCGTCGCGGCTTTCGCGCTTGGTTGACAACGTGCTTGACTTCGGGCGGCTTGAGCAGAACCGCAGGAAGTACGACTTTGCCGACGCCGATCTGAACGCCGTGGCGCGCGATGCGGCGGAGTCGCAGCGCTCTCGTGTGGCGGCTGCGGGGATGGAGCTTTCTGTAGAGCTATGCGTAGAGCCGGTCGTGCGCCGGGTCGATGCGGACGCCGTAAGCCAGATAGTGGTCAACCTGATCGACAACGCCGTCAAATACGCGGCGTGCGGAGGGCGACTGGACGTCTCCGTTACGGCCGATGGCACGATCGTCGTGGCAGACAGGGGGCCGGGCGTTCCCGGACGAGACAGGGAGCGCGTGTTCGAAAGGTTCTACAGATGTGACGACTCGCTCGCCGCGAAGTCTTCGGGAAGCGGTCTTGGGCTCTCCATTGCCCGCAGGCTCGCGGAGGGAATGGGCGGAAGGCTTGTCTGCGCCGCCCGCGACGGAGGTGGAGCCGAGTTCAGGTTGAGTTTTGGAGGCTGAAGATGAAGAGAATACTCGTTGCCGAGGATGACGCGGACATCCGCGACACGGTCAGAGACCTTCTCTGCGGGGAGGGTTATGAAGTGAAGACGGCTGCGGACGGCACGGCTGCGCTTGCGGCGTGGCGAGGCGCGGAGAAGCCGTTCGACCTTGTGGTGCTGGATGTGATGATGCCTGGAAAGAGCGGATATGACGTCTGCCGCGAGATACGTGCGTCGGAGGGGCGTGTGGCCGTGCTGATGCTTTCCGCAAAGGGCGAGGAGATTGACAAGGTGGTGGGGCTGGAGCTTGGCGCGGACGACTACGTGACGAAGCCGTTTGGGGCTAGGGAACTGCTGGCGAGGGTTGCTGCGCTGCTCAGGCGAACAGGAGAGTCCGAAGTGCCGGCTTTGGCGGCAGGTGCGGATTTCGAGTTCTGCGGGGCGATGGCGAGCGTTAGGCGGTACACGCTGGAGGGGCGTGCGGGATCGGCTGCGGTGACTGAGCTGGAGATGCGCCTCATGCGGGCTCTTGCGGAGCATAGAGGCGAGGTTATGTCGCGCGACACGCTGCTTGACGTAGTGTGGGGAACGTCGTACTACGGCACCACGCGGACGCTTGACCAGCATCTTGTGAACCTGCGCCGCAAGCTTGAGCGGGTGGGCGGCGACGCGTCCGCGATCCGCACGGTACACGGCGTCGGTTACTCCTATTCGTGAATTCCGACATCTTCGGCACGTTTTGCATAATCCGCTTGTCTCATGCGCGTGGATATGGGATAATAGACGTGTCGAAGAAATGGAGAAAAAAGATGTTCAATCTATCGAGAAGGGCGTTCATCGCCAATGCGGCCGCGGCGGCAAGCGCGCGAGCCTTCGCGGGCCGTGCGGGCGGCGCGCCGAACGTGACGTTCGGCGTATTGAGCGACGTGCACCTTGAGCGCCCTGGCGACGAAGACACCTTCCTCAAGGCGCTCGCGTATTTCCGCGACGGCGGCGCCGACGGGGTGCTGGTGGCTGGCGACATCGCCAACACGGGCCGCATCGAGCAGCTCAAGCGCGCGGCAGACTGCTTCTTCCGCGTGTTCCCGGGCGGCAAGGCCCCGGATGGCCGCGCCGTGGAGCAGCTGTTCGTGTACGGCAACCACGATGTGATGAACTGGGGCTGGAGAAAGGGCAAGGACGAGAACTATCTCAGGGAGCATTCCATCTGCAGCGACCCTGCAAAGGCATGGGAGCAGTGCTTCCACGAGCCGTACAGCCCCATCTGGGCAAAGACCGTGAAGGGCTACACCTTCATCGGCGCGCACTGGGGCAACGAGAAGGATCTCGATGCCTTCTTGCAGAAGAACGCCGACAGGCTCAACCTGCGCGGCGGCAGGCCGTTCTTCTACACGCAGCATCCGCATCCCGGCAACACCGTGCAGGGTCCGTGGGCGTGGGGCAACGACAGGGGCGTGGCGACGCGCGCCCGCGAGAAGTTCCCGAACGCCGTCGCGTTCTCGGGCCACTCCCACTACTCGATCACCGACGAGCGCAGCATCTGGCAGGGCAAGTTCACCTCCATTGGCACGAGTTCGCTCAGGTACATCTTCTCGCAGTACTGGCGCGACAACGGCGAGGACCACAACGGCATCGTCAAGCAGATGAGGATGCTGCCTGAGAGCACGGGGCGCCAGGGAATGCTCGTGAGGGTGTACGACGACAGGATGGCGATCGAGCGCCGCGAGTTCGTGTACGGCGAGAGCCTGGGCGAGGACTGGGTGGTGCCGCTCGACGGATCGCGTCCGTTCGCGTTCGAGCCGCGCAGCGAGAAGAAGATCGCGCCGGCGTTCGCGTCCGGCGCGAAGGTGGGCGTGAAGCGCGCGAAGGGCAGGAACCGCCGCGGCAAGGAGACCGACCAGATCACCGTGAGCTTCCCGGCGGCGCTGCCGAGCGCTACGTCGCGCGTGCACGACTACGAGGTGACGGCGCTCGCGTACCACGAGGATGTGGACTACCCCGTGGCGACGAAGCGCGTTCTCTCCGAGAGCTACTTCCTGTCGCCCAAGCGCGAGGCGAAGACGGGGCACATCGTGTTCGACGTCGCGGAGCTCAAGGGCGTCAAGGAGGTGCGCTTCGCGGTGCGTCCTCTTGAGTGCTTCGGGCACAAGGGCCCGGAGATATATTCACAGATGTTCTCATTGGCGGACTCAAAATGATCAATCCCGCATGGATAAAGGCGCGCGCCGCGGACGTGCGGCGCGCCGACGTGATAGACCCGAAGCTCTACGAGCGCTACAACGTCAAGCGCGGCCTGCGCAACACTGACGGCACGGGCGTTCTGGTGGGCCTCTCCACCATCGGCAACGTGCATGGCTACGTGATGGACGAAGGCGAGAAGACGCCTGTGCCCGGCGCGCTATACTACCGCGGCGTCAACGTGGAGGACCTCGTGCGCAACTGCCAGAAGGAGCGCCGCCTCGGCTTCGAGGAGGCCGCATACCTGCTCCTTTTCGGCGAGCTCCCCACGCGCGAGCGCCTCGAGGAGTGGCAGACGATTCTCGCGGAGCACCGCCGCCTGCCCGAGGGCTTCAAGGAGAACGCGATCATGCGTGCGCCAGGCAAGGACATCATGAACGCCATCGCGCGCGCCGTCCTTACCGCCTACGCATACGACTCCACGCCCGACCTTCTCGACATCGAGACGAACCTGCGCCAGGCCGTGGAGCTGATCGCCGGCTTCCCCACGATCGCCGCGTACGCCTACCAGGCCAAGGCCCACTACCACCTCGGCCACTCGCTGATGATGCGCTACCCCGATCCCCTCAAGGGCACGGCGGAGAACCTGCTCGCGATGATCCGCGAGGACGGCCACTGCACGCGCCTCGAGGCGGAGACGCTGGATCTTGCGCTAATTCTCCACGCCGAACATGGCGGCGGCAACAACTCCAGCTTCGTCACGCACGTAGTGTCGTCGGCATTCTCCGACATGTACTCCACCGTGGCCGCGGCCGCGCTTTCGCTGAAGGGCGGTCGCCACGGCGGCGCCAATCTGCGCGTGGTGCGCCAGATGGCGGAGGTGCGCAAAAACGTGCACCGCTGGACGGACGAAGGCGAGCTCGCCGACTACCTCGCGCGCATCGTCGCGAAGGAGGCCGGCGATGGTTCGGGACTCATCTACGGCCTTGGCCACGCAGTGTACACGCTCTCGGATCCCCGCGCCGTGCTGCTGAAGGAGAAGGCCCGCGCGCTTGCGGAGGCGGATGGACGCCTGGAGGAGTTCGCCCTCTACGACGCGCTTGAGCGCCTTGGCCCGGAAGTGATACGCAAGGCGCATCCCGGCGCGCGCGAGGTGTGTGCGAACGTTGACCTCTACAGCGGCTTCGTGTATGACATGCTGGGCATCCCGCAGGATCTCTACACGCCGCTCTTCGCGGTTGGGCGCGTGGTGGGCTGGTGCGCCCACAGAATGGAGGAGCTGTACAACGCGGGCCCGATAATCCGTCCCGCCTACAAGCCCATCTTCAAGGCGCGCGCCTACGTGCCGATCGAGGAGAGAGGCGCATGATCAGAAACGCAGCGGAGCTTGCAGAGACTTGCGCAGCCCTGCGAAAGGGCGGCGTTGCGGCGCTCGACACCGAGTTCGTGTGGCGCGGCACGTACAGGCCGCTCCTGTCGCTGGTGCAGCTGGGCGCGGAAGACGGCACGAGCTGGATGGAGGATTGCCTGCTCGGGCTCGGCACCGCGCCGCTCGCGGAGCTGCTGCAGGATGCTTCGACGGTGAAGGTGCTCCACGACGCGCATCAGGACCTCGACCACCTCTTCCACTACACCGGCGCGTTGCCGGCAAACGTCTTCGACACGCAGCTCGCAGCCGCCTTCGCGGGCCTTCCTGCGCGACTCTCGCTCCAGAAGCTTCTCACAGAGACAGTGGGCATAACGCTACCGAAGACCGAGACCATGACGGACTGGACGCAGCGTCCGCTCACCCCGCAGCAGATGAGCTACGCCCTCGACGACGTGCGCTATCTCGGCGAGGCGCGCGCAGAGCTCATCGAGCGCGCCCGCAAGCTGGGCACCCTCGCGTGGATGGAGGAGGAGATGCGCCTGTACGAGGATCCCTCGCTCTACGGCGACCCCGATCCAGAGGAGCAGTGGAAGCGGGTGAAGTGCGGCAAAGTGCGCCTTGACGGACGCGGACTCGCCTGCCTGCGCGCCCTCGCCGCGACCCGCGAGCGCATGGCGATGGAATGGAACCTTCCGCGGGCATGGCTTGGGGACGATGCATCGCTCGCCGAGATGGCGGCCGATGGACCGAAGGACTCCGCAAGGCTGCGCTTCCGCCACCGTCTGCGCAACCGCGGCCAGCAGGCTCTCGTTGCGGCGGCGTTCGCGAAGGCGCTCAAGGAGGGCGCGGCTGTGCCTGAGGAGGAATGTCCCGTTGACTTCCATCCGCACTACATCTCCGAGGTCAAGGAGGCCGCGGATGACGCGATGGAATTCATGCGCCAGCGCGCCGAAGAGCTGCACGTGGATCCATCTGTGATCGCGAACAGGGCGACGGTGACGGCGTGGGTGGACGATCCCGGCGACCCTGAGAACCCCCTCGCCAGCGGCTGGCGCTACGAAGTCGTGGGGCGCGACATCGCGGAGAAGTTCGAGGTCTAGAGAGCGAGGTGGAACGAGCATGGAAAGAGGAGAGCTAGACGCGGCGCTTGCCGAGGAGATACGGGCCCGCACGCTGGGCGAAGGGTTCATGAAGATCGTGCAGACCGTGCGCCGCAACGGCAAGACGTTCCGCATCTCGATGCGTCCCGTTGCGATAGGCGGCGAGACGCGCTACCAGGCGGAGATGGTGGACGACGGAACGGTGCGCGTGAAGAACTTCGACGCGAACGGCGCCGCAGAGGGGCTTGAGGAGATCATTGCGCAGAAGGGCGCAAGAGACCTCCACCTGATGACCGCGAAGGGAGACCTCCACGTGCGCGTGACGCGCAAGGGGCACGTGATGGCCACGCGCAGCGCGGAGATGGACCGCGTGGCGGTGGTGCAGCCGCACGACCGCGTGAAGAAGACTCCTCTTGCGTCGTTCAATTCCTCCGCGCTCCTGCGCGTGACTGGCCTTGCCGATGGCGACGGGCGCATACGCGCCTCGCAGCGCGGCAAGTACGACCAGGTGAACGAGTTCCTGAAGGTGGTGGACGACGTGATCAAGGACGAGCCGGGCGACAGGCCGTTCACCGTGGTGGCCTGCGGATGCGGCAAGGCGTATCTCACGCTTGCGCTCTGCATGTACCTTGCGGAGGTGAAGAAGTTCGCCGACGTGAGGGTGGTGGGCGTTGACAGGCGCGAGGACGTGGTGACCGCAGCCTCCAAGATGGCCGGGCAGCTGGGGCTCGAGGGAAGGGCTGTGTTCGCGAAGGCTGACCTCACGGAGTTCGATCTCGCGAAGTTTGTTCCGTTCGGATGTGACGAAGCCATCTCCATCGAGCGGGCGGACATGGTGGTTTCGCTTCATGCTTGCGACACGGCGACAGACGAGGCGCTTGCGCGAGGCGTCGAATGGCGCGCGCGCTACATCGTTTCGGCTCCCTGCTGCCAGCACGAGCTGCAGAAGGCGCTCGGCGGAGGCGCGGCGAAGGGTGCGCAGGCGTTTGCGGGGCTTCTGCGCCACGGGATACTGCGCGAGAGGCTCTGCGACCTGCTGACGGACGCCTTCAGGGCGCAGCTGCTGCGCATTCTCGGCTTCAGGACGCAGGTGGTGGAGTTCGTCTCGCCCGACGCGACGGCGCGCAACATTCTTCTGCGCGCGGAGTTCGGCGTGAAGCCCGGCCAGGGGGCGGCGGTGAGCGAGTATCTTGACCTGCGCGAGACTTCTGGCAGGTCACGCCGTGGCTCGAGACGCGCCTAAAGGGCATGCTCGAGAAGCATCTCGTGAAGTACGAGTGAAATTGGAGGTGTGGAATGCCGATGTACGTGTACGAGGCCAAGGAGCCGGAGAAGGGGTGCGCGAAGTGCGCGAAGGGCTTTGAGATCATGCAGTCGATCAACGACCCGAAGCTCGAGAAGTGTCCAGATTGTGGAGCGGCGATTTTCCGCGTGATCCAGGCGCCTGGGCTTGGACGCAGCCAGACCGATCTCAACTACCGCGCAAAGCGCGCGGGCTTCAAGTGCCTCAAGAAGGTCCAGAAGGGCGAATACGAGACGATTTATTGAGCGGCAAAACGACAGATTGCGCCCTCGCGCGTGACATCCTGGAATGGAACGTTCCTGACGAGGTGCTTGCGGGGCGGTCTATCGCCTAGAGAGAAAAAGTGACATGAACGAGCGAAAAGACCAGGTTAAAAGAGACGCGGGGAAGACCATTCAGGAGAAGGCGAACGTCCTGTGGGATGTCGCCAACTCGCTTGCAGGGTTGTACAAGCCGCACGAATACGGTCTCGTGATTCTGCCGATGGCGGTTGTGAAGCGCTTTCACGACTGCCTGCTGCCGACTTTCGACAAGGTGCAGAAGGAATATGCCGCAAAGAAGCACCTTCAGGTGAAGGAGGCGTTTCTCAAGGCCGCATCAGGCTACAACTTCTACAACACGTCGAAGTTTACGTTCGAGACGCTTCTCGCCGATCCCAAGAACATCGCTTCAAACTTCCGCGACTACCTGAACGGCTTTTCGGAAAATGTGAGAGACGTCCTTGAGCAGATGAAGTTCGAGGATCAGATCGCGACGATGGAGAAGGGCGGCGTTCTCTATCAGGTGATATCCGACTTCAATTCCGCCAAGGCCGACATGTCGCCCGAGAAGGTAGCCACCAACGACATGGGCTACATCTTCGAGAATCTTGTCGCCCGTTTTTCGGAAAGCTACGACGAACAGGCCGGAGCTCACTTCACCTCCCGTGACATCATCTACCTCATGTGCGACGTGCTGACAGCGTTCGGCACCGGTGAGCGTGGCTCGTCCAAGACGGTCTATGACATGACGATGGGAACCTCCCAGATGCTGACGTGCATGGAGGACAGGCTCAAGGAGGTCGATCCCGAAATCGAGGTGACGAATTTCGGGCAGGAGTTCAATCCTTTCACATTCGGCATTGCCAAGGCCGACATGCTCATTCGCGGCGGCAATCCCGACAACATGCGCTACGGCAACACGCTCTCCGATGACAAGTTCCCCGGTTTCAAGTTCGACTACGTCATTTCCAATCCGCCTTTCGGCATTGACTGGAAGGTCGAAGCTAAGGAGGTGGAGCGCGAGGCGTCCCAGGGCGACGCAGGGCGCTTCGGCGTGGGGTTGCCGTCCAAGAGCGACGGGCAGATGCTTTTCATGCTCAACGGAATCGCGAAGCTCAAGGACGACGGGCGCATGGCGATCATCCAGAACGGCTCGTCGCTCTTTTCGGGCGACGCCGGGTCGGGGCCGAGCGAGATTCGCCGCCACATCATCGAGAACGACTGGCTTGAGGCGATCATCCAGTTGCCGAACGACAGCTTCTACAACACCGGCATTGCCACCTACGTGTGGGTGATAACAAAGGCCAAGCCCCGCGAGAGAATGGGCAAGGTGCAGCTAATCGACGCCTCGAAATGCTGCGAGGCGCGCCGCAAGTCGATCGGCAACAAGCGCGTCGATATCGCTGAGAATTGCCGCAAGGCGATAATCAAGGCGTACCGGGACTTCGAGACGAGAAGCTACCGCTTCTCGAACGGAACAGGCTCGGCGGGATTAGAGGTTAAAAGCCACATCTTCACCAACAGCGCCTTCGGCTACACGAAGATCGTCGTCGAGTCGCCGCTTGTCGAGGCCGGGAAGAAGGTTTTGAAGAAAGGGAAGCCCGTTGCCGACACGGCGAAACGCGACACGGAGAGCGTACCGTTGGGCGAAGATATCGAAGCCTACATGAAGCGCGAGGTGCTGCCCTACAACCCCGAGGCATGGATGGATGAGGCGAAGAGCAAGGTCGGTTACGAAATTCCGTTTACGCGCACGTTCTACGAATACAAGCCTATCGAAAAGGCCGATGACGTCGCGCAGCGCATCAAGGCGCACGAAGCCCGCCTCGCGGGGCTCCTGGGCGAACTCTTCGGCAAGGGGGCGAAATGATGGCGCGGGGGATGCGAGATACCGGCGTCGCGGCGGGGAAGATTTTTCACGCAGAGGCGCAGAGAGGCAGAGGCGCAGAGAAGATGAAGCCATCGGGCATTCCCTGGATCGGCGATATTCCAGTGGGGTGGGAGGTAGGGAGAGTAAAGGCATTTTTCAAGCAAGAGAAGCGCCCGACCAGACCTGATGATGAGATAATTACGGCATTTCGTGATGGTCAAGTTACATTGAGAAAGAACCGCCGCACAACAGGCTTTACAGAAGCGACTAATTATGATTCTTATCAAGGAATAAGAAAAGGCGATCTTGTCATTCATCAAATGGATGCCTTTGCTGGTTGTGCAGGAATCTCTGATTCTGATGGCATGGGTAGCCCAATTCTAATCGCCTGTACTCCTCGACGAGATGATGTTAAGCCACGTTATTATGTTGAGATAGTCAGGATTATGGGGCATAGTGGTTTCATAAGTGCGCTTGCTAAGGGTGTCCGCGAAAGGTCTGCAGATTTTCGTTTTGAAACTTTTGCAAAGCAACTCTTACCCCTTCCTCCCCTCCCCGAGCAACGCGCCATTGCCGATTATCTTGATGAGAAGTGCGGGGCGATAGATGCCGCGATTGCCGAGGCGAAGAAGGGCATTGAAGAATACAAGGTGTGGAAGAAGTCGCTTATCTTCGAGGCGGTGACGGGGAAACGGTGGGTTGGTGTTTTTAACGCAGAGAAGCAGAGTTGCAGAGAAGCAGAGAAGATGAAGCCCTCTGGTATCCCTTGGATTGGCGAGATTCCAGAGGGGTGGAAGTTAGCACGATTAAAGAATTGTGCTAAAGTTTTTGGGCGAATAGGTTTTCGTGGATATACTACTGCGGATATAGTGAATGAGGGCGAAGGCGCGTTGTCTTTAAGCCCGTCGAATTTGAAAGATATCCGCATGGATTACACCAAGCGCACATACATTTCATGGAGCAAGTATGAGGAAAGTCCCGAGATAAAAGTTTGTAAGGGAGACATTGTTTTTGTAAAGACAGGCTCTTCATATGGGAAAGCTTGTATTGTTGATGATATGCCTTGTGAAGCAACGCTTAATCCGCAATTGGTTGTGTTGAAGTGTTTTTCATGTCACAATCGGTATTTGAATTATTATTTGCAAACGCCTTTAATCAAGTATCAGGTGGAACTTATAGTTAGCGGCGGGACGATCCCGACAATGTCGCAAGAGAAGATGGGGGGTTGGAAAATAATTCTCCCTCCGCTTTCTGAGCAACAGGCCATTGCCAACTACCTTGACGAGAAGTGCGCGGCGATTGATGCGATGGTTGCCGAGAAAGAAATTCTGATCGCCGACCTTGAGGCATACAAGAAATCTCTGATCTACGAAACCGTCACAGGAAAACGGGAGGTAGGGTGAAATGAAAAAGGCGCAATCTATAAAAGATAAATCTCCAATGAATGAAAGCGTTAAAAGCAAGCGGGATATAGGTGAGCCGGCAATATCAAAGATGCCTTTTGTCCCGGTATCGGTTGATTTTGACTTTGGTTTCTCGCCATGCAAGCATGCGCAATCAAAGCGAATAATACCCGTTGGTGAAGAAACTGTTATGGACAAAAAGGAGCGGCGCGCTTTAGAGAGGGAGCAATGTGCGCTGGATTTATATCAAGAACGGTGGGGCGCCTTTAGTACGTTGATGATTTACCTGATAGAGTATGTCCAACAAGTTAGTACAACAACGAGCAAATCGGTAGCAACCAATATTGCAGAGTCTTATCGTGTTTTGAAAAACATGATTGTCGCGGCACAAGGAAGTTCAAAGAAAAAACATAAAGGTGAATTTTCACTCCATTTCAAAGGGAAGGTGGATTCAGAGACATTTAGCGCGACATTTCCAATTGTTGATGCAGATTATGTTGATAGTTATTGTGATTACATTAGAGCGGCTGTTGCGGCACCACGAATACTTGCAGAAACTTCAGTACAACAGATTGTAAACGCTTGGGAACATTTCATAGGGAGGTTGTTGGGGATAAAATATAGTCTTGATCCTCAATCTATAGCTTCAAACATTTCCGTCACCATGGCAGATATACTGCGGGCAAATGATTTTAAAGGGATAAAAGAGCTTTTTGAAAACAAGGCTGTAAAAGAATTCTTGAGAAATAGCACCGAAGATCAATTTAATGTCCTTAAGAACGAATTGGATGTGAATTTTGTAGATATGTTTGCCGGCAATGTCCTCAAAGAATTGAAAGAGATCGTTCTTCGAAGGCATATAATCGTTCATTGTGATTCAATTGCGGTGGATGATTATTGTAAAGAGATTAAGAAGCTTGGTTTGCCCTTGCCTAAAAGAGGTGAAGTGTTGCTAACAGATATATCATATGCAATCCGTGCGTGGGATATTCTGTATGCGGCTGGTGTAATAATCGCATACATGGCATGTATAAAACATGCCCGGGATTTAAAATCTAAGAACTTAGAGAGATTTGCTAATGGACGTTTAGTGACGACTTCATTTGAGGCGTTAAAACATGGACGTCTGGATGCGGTATGTCTGATTCTTGAGTATGCCAACAAGATAAAGATTCAATCTGAATGGAGTATGTTGGCAATAAAAATTAATTTGGCCATTGCCTACAAGAAACAAGGGAGAACCAGGGAAATGGATGCGGTCTTAAATGGGTATAATTGGGACTTCGCACCCAAAGAGTTTATGGCGGCGTCGTTGGCGTTGAAAGGAGAGAATAGGAAAGCGTTAAAAGTATTGTTTGAATGGTGTGGTGCTGATTTAGAACGCATAAGATGCGCTCATGAGTGGATTGTGTTTGAGGATTTAAGAGAAGATCCAGAATTTGAAAGAAGGATGGCAAGACTTCGAGTTAAAGGGGGTAAAGAACTAGTTAAGGTTGCCGCTCCTTCAGTTAATGTCCAAGGTGATAAAGCCACAAGAGTTAACCGATTGACGGATTTGTTTGAAACTGCAGTTAAGTATGCGCATAAAGGTTAATGTTGTTTGCGCAAACGAGGTGGCATGAATATTACATACATGATTGGGAATGGATTTGATGTTGCGCTTGGACTCAAGACGCAATATTCTGATTTTCTGGCTCATTACTGTGGTTTGGACAAGAGCAAGAACTCTATTTTGCGGCGGTTCCAAGACACGATAAAGAAAGACGATTGTAACTTATGGAGTTGCGCGGAGAAGGCGTTTGGCGAGATGGATTGGAGTAACTTCGCTAAATCGAATTCAGCAGATACAGTTAAAGCATTCCGAGAATGCCTGATAGATTTTCAACGAGAGTTTGAGATTTACCTAAGGCGTCAATGGAAACGGTTCGCACTACCTGAAGGTCGCAAGGGCGAAGAGTTGGCAAGAGGATGCTTAGATAGGATGTTCCACTTGGAGAAATTCATGGGGTCGAGATTCGCCCGTGAATACAGGCAGTTCGTGGTGCAGCATGGGCAGATTAACATTCGGTTTATAGTTTTTAACTATACCGATATCCTCGAACAGCTATGGACGTCAATTTCGCCAAGGCCAAATGATGGGGTTCATGTACTGGATATCAAGTATGATAACACCATATATCACTCTAAGATGGAGCGGCCATGTTTTGTTCACGGGGTGTTTTCTAGATCGAAATTCCTATTTGGAGTTGATAATGCCAATCAGATAAAAGATGAAAGTATCAGGTCGGAATGTGAAAAGACTGGTTCGTTAGTCAAACCATACATGGATGTGGATTCTGGGTTGGGGTACGATGACAGAGCAAAGGAACTTATAGAATCAAGTGATGCGATTGTGACTTTTGGCCTTTCATTTGGTGACTCCGATCGCATCTGGTGGGAACGGCTTTATCAGCATGTGTTTGGGAGAGAGCGAATATTGGTTATATGCCCATATTATGGAAGCCAGCGAGCTGTGTTGAATTTTGGTGATGCTGCCATGATAGATAGGCAAGACGCGGTACGGAAGTTGTTTTCATCGCTTGGGGGTGATAACAAATACAAGCTTGATATTAATCGCAATAGAGTTAGAACTGTTCGATTGCTTGATGATTTTGAGAAAGATGTAGGCAACGGTTATAAAACTAGATGCGATTATTTTGATTTGTATGCATTGGGGCAGGCAACAGTTAAAGGCGAACAGGAGATCTCCCAATGAAAACCGAGGCGCAGATGTGATTTTACCGAGGAGCCAAAATGACACTTGATGAATTGAAAGAGATTATCGCCTCTGACGAGGGTGTGTCGGTCGAGTGCAAAGAATCGACGGGGCAGCGTGTCGAGGCTTGCCGTACGCTCTGCGCGTTCTTGAACGGGAACGGCGGGAGCGTCGTCTTCGGCGTGACGAAGAAGGGCAAGATCACGGGGCAGCTTGTCAGTGACGAGACCAAGCAGAACCTTGCCAGGGCGTTCTACGATTTCGAGCCGGGAACGGAGATCGCCGTCGAATATGTCGATGTTGACGCGACGCACAAGGCGATTGTGTGCAGCACCGAACGCGGTGCGCGGCGTCCGTATGTCTATGACGGTCGGCCGTACAAGCGCGTTGAATCGACCACGGTGAAGATGCCGCAGGAGGAGTACGAGGCCCTGCTTGCCGACCGCAAGGGCTTTGTGAGCGATTGGGATCTTACGCCCGGTCGTGACCTGACGCTGGAAGACCTTGATACGGAAGAGGTCATTCGGACTGCGCGCATTGCCGTTGCGGCGGGCCGCCTTGACCCGACTGCCGATCTGTCCGATGTGCCGTCGCTCCTCAGGAAACTGCATCTCATGAAAGGGGGCAGGATTCTCAACGCCGCCGCAGTCCTGTTCGGGAAGGACTTCACTTTCTATCCGCAATGCCATCTGAAACTTGCGTGGTTCCGTGGAACCACCAAGATGGAGTTTCTCGACACGGGAAGCGTGCACGGCAACGTGTTCCAGCTCTTTGACGCCGCGATGGCGTTCCTCTTCAAGCACCTGAACATGTCTGCGACCACGTCGGGGCAGATGGAGCGGGACGAAAAGCTGGAGCTCCCGCCGGACGCATTGCGCGAGGCCGTGATAAACGCCTTGGCGCACCGTCTGTACACGCAATCCGGCGGAGCGGTCTCCATTGCGGTGTACGACGACCGCGTGGAGATCACGAACCCGGGCAGGTTCCCGCCTGAAATCGATGTCGCAACCGTCATGGACGGGAATGAACACGAGTCCTTGCCGCGCAACGAGCGGATCGCGGACGTCCTCTACATGCGCAAGACGATAGAGACATGGGGACGTGGAATGCGCTTGATTTACAAGTCATGTGCGACTGTAGACCTCCCGCCGCCCGTGTTTACATGTGACGGCCATTTCGTCAAGGTGATTTTTGCCCGTCCCTTGCCAACTACACAAAAGACTACACAAAAGACTACACAAAAGACTATACAAAAGAAGGTTAAGGGAAGCGAAAACGGCAGAGGCTATGTTGAGACGACGGAGGCCGTAATAGATGTCATTCGGGCAAAGCATACTGTGACAATCTCCGAGATGGCATATATACTTGGAATGAGCGAAGACGGCATCAAATATCAACTTAAGGCTCTTGCCGCTCGTGGCCGCATACGGCGTGTCGGGGGGCGAAAGCAGGGCTATTGGGCGTTGCCTTTCGAGGAGACTGACAGCAATAATGCCGCATCGGAAAGGAAGACGAAAAGTGTGGTGAAAAGTGTGGTGAAAACTAGGGAGAAAAGTGTGGTGAAAAGTGTGGTGAAAAACACCGATCAGATTCTTGCTCACTTGAAAGAGAATCCATCTGCCACTCGACAGCAGCTGGCGGCAGAGACGGGGCTCACCATTCGCGGTGTTGAAAGAAACCTAAAAGTCTTGAAAAGCGCTGGGCACATCCGCCGCGTGGGCCCTGCCAAGGGTGGGCATTGGGAGGTTGTCGATGGCAAATAACGAGCACCAGTTCGAGAGCGACATCGAGTCGTTGATGGTTGGCGAGCTTGGCTGGAAGAAAAGCTCGGAAACCGGTTATCTCAAGTCGCGCGAATTGGCGCTTGACCTTGGAACGCTTCTTGCCTTTGTGAAGAGTAGCCAACCGAAGGTATGGGCGACTTTTACGAAGTCGTGTAGTGGTCTTGATCCTGCAAAAGAGTTTTATAAGAAGTTTGAGAGCGCCGTTCAGTCGGAGGGTTTGATCGATGTCTTGCGGAATGGCTTTCGCGCGAATGGAAAGCATTTCATGGTCTGTTATTTCAAGCCGGAGAACAGGCTCAACGAAACGGCTCTTGCGAACTACGAAAAGAATATTTGCGAGTTTCACCGTCAGTGGCACTACAGTGCGAGCGAGACGGCGAAGAGCGTTGACGTGATGCTTGCGGTGAATGGCATTCCGCTTGTTGCGATTGAACTGAAAGACCCGTTCACGGGTCAGACGTTCGAGGATGCGAAGCTGCAGTGGATGACAGACCGCAATCCCAAGGAGCCGGCTTTTCGGCTGAATCATCGGGTTCTCGTCTTTTTCGCGGTTGACCTGAACGAAGCATGGATGACCACGAAACTCGCCGGTGAATCGACGCGCTTTCTGCCGTTTAACCAAGGGTCGGCGGGCGCAGGCGAGGATGGCGGCGCGGGGAATCCAGCCGCCAATCCAAAGTGGGAAACGGGCCCCAAGGCACCGACCGACTATCTGTGGCGTGACGTTCTTGCCAAGGATTCGTTGCTTGACATCATTCAGAAGTTCGTGAACTTCGAAGCGAAGGAGAAGAAGGTCGTATTTCCTCGCTTCCATCAGCTTGACGTTGTGCGCAAGCTCATTGCAGATGTCAAGGCGAATGGTACCGGGCGAAATTATCTTGTCCAGCATTCGGCGGGATCGGGCAAGTCCAACTCCATCGCATGGATCGGCTATCGCCTTGCAAGCCTTTTCAACGATGATGACAAGCCTGTATTCAACTCTGTCATAATCGTTACCGATCGTCGTGTTCTCGACAAGCAGCTTCAAGGAACGGTGATGAGCTTCAACCCCACGCTTGGCGAGGTGGCGGTAATCGACGAGAAGAAGCACGCGAAAGACCTGCTCGCCGCAATCGATGACGGCAAGCGGATTATCGTTTCGACTTTGCAGAAGTTTCCGGTCATCTTCAAGGACGTGAAAAGCGTGGTCGGCAAGCGGTTCGCGATAGTCGTTGACGAGGCACATTCGAGTCAGACCGGGCAGAGCGCGGCAAAGCTGAAAATCGCGTTGGGAGATCTCACGGAAGCCATTGCCGAATACGAAGAGGAGACGGGCAAGAAGATCGACAAGGATGACCTCGACTCGCCCGAGACTCAGCTCGCGCTTATGATGTGCACGCATGGACGGCACAGGAACTTGAGCTATTTCGCCTTCACTGCCACGCCGAAAGACGTGACGCTCGACATTTTCGGGACGCGGCAGAAGAACGGCTCGTTCCGTCCGTTCCACACCTACTCGATGCGGCAGGCCATAGAAGAGGGGTTCATACACGATGTTCTCGCCAACTACACGACTTATAAGACGTGCTATCAGATCGTAAAGGCCACACGGGAGAACCCCGAGGTGCCGGTAAGCGAGGCGGCGAAGACGATCATCCGCTACAAGAACCTGCATCCCAGGAATTTCCTTGA
>JAEEGH010015068.1_pt1 | contig 16854 bp, 12 predicted proteins | sample 9134181 | NCBI WGS metagenome assembly JAEEGH01 (sample SAMN16246544, study PRJNA631951) | gut metagenome | biome: gut microbiome; feature: rumen; material: DP-attached | host: Bos | place: Iran: Karaj | collected 2018-10
TTGTAAAAGACTGCATGAAGGCTCTCCAGGACGCTGCCCGTGCCTACGTAGAAAAATTTCCGGACCTTATCAGAATCAGCGTAACCGGCTCGAGCGGAAAAACTACTACCAAAGAAATCCTCGCTTCAATCATGAAGCAGAAATATAACCTTGTCTGCAACAAGGGTAACCTTAACAGCGAGACAGGGCTTCCTCTGTCATGCTTTGAAATCCGCCCTGAACACCAGATGGCCATTCTCGAAATGGGAATGAACCGCAAAAACGAAATTAAGGAAATTGCATCTGTCTTTAAGCCTCAGCACGCCATTATTACAAATATCGGCCGCGCTCATATCGGTATTTTAAAGACCCGTAAAAATATTGCCCGTGAAAAGAAAAATGTATTCAACTACATTAAAAAGGACGGCTTTGCTGTAATTCCATACGCTGACGACTTTGTAAAATTTCTGGGCTGCGGTGTAAAGGGCAGAAAAATCTACTACGGATTTGACTGCCTGGGCGATGAAGTAAAACTCCTCGAAGACCGCGGTATCTTTGGAACTGATTTTGAAGTTTGCGGCAAAAAAATGAATATAGCCCTCCCTGGCAAATACAATTTTTTGAATGCGCTTTCATGCGTAAAACTTGCACTTGCTCTTGGAGTTGATGCTGATTCAATTAAAAAAGGTGTTGAAGAAGTAAAGGCCCTTGGCGGAAGAAGCCATATTATCAAAGGCTTTTACACAATTCTTGAAGACTGCTATAACGCAAATCCGGATTCTATGGAAAAGGTTCTGGAATTGTCTTCAACTTTAACCGGGTTTAAAAATAAGATTTTTGTTCTGGGAAGTATGCTCGAACTTGGCACACTGTCCGAAGATGCTCACAAAAAGGCAGGTCAGCTGGCACTTCAAGGCGGTGCAAATCTGATTGCATTTGTGGGTAAGGACATGCGTGCAGGTTATGAAGAAGCTCTTAAATTATCTTGCGGTAACAAAAATCTTCGCCTTGAATATTTTGAAAATCACGACGATGAGTCGATTAAACATATTGCTGAACTTGTAAAAGGCTTTGCCTGTGAAGGCGATCTGATTCTTTTGAAGGGCAGCAACGGAATCGGTTTGAGCTGTCTTGTACCTCTTCTGGACAAGGAGGGCAGCCGTGTCTGATTTTAAGTTTTTTGCAGAAAAGCCGGCTTCAACTTACCGCAAAAGTGATTCAACCCTGATTATTCTGACATTTTTGCTTTGGGCTGTAGGCATTGTAACGTTGTATTTCTGTTCATCCGGATACGGAGTACGGGCATTCAACAATCCGTTCCACTTTGTCCAGAGACAGCTGATTGCCTCTCTGGTAGGTTTTTGCGCAATGATTTTTCTTGCGTGTATGGATGTAGAAAAACTTAGAAAAATTCTTCCGATAATTGTAATTGGAAGTGTAATTCTGTGCCTTTTGACCTTTGTGCCTGGAATCGGCGTAGAGCGTAAGGGGGCAAGACGCTGGCTGAGAATTCCGTATTTTTCGACCTTCCAGCCTTCTGAAGCAATTAAGTTTGCCATGGTTTTGTACCTTGCAAACCTTTTTGATAAACAGGAAAAACTTCCTGAAGAAGAAAAGTCTGTATTTCCGGCATTTTTAGGTCTTATAATTTTTACTTTGATCATCTTTGCCCAGCAGGACTTTTCTACAGGTGTTTTTGTTCTGTGCGTGGGACTCATTATGTTCTATGCGACAGGAGCTAAGCTTGCGTGGTTTATTCCGTTTGCGGGGCTCGGGCTTCCTGCGGCTGCGCTGATGATTCTTTTAAAACCGTACCGCGTTCACCGTTTGACTGCGTTTCTGGCTCAGGACGATTATCAGCAGAGCTACAATTACCAGATAATCAATGCTAAAAAGGCCATCACACACGGCGGATTCTGGGGGCAGGGGGTTGGAACAGGCTTAACAAGAATCACAAATGTTCCTGAAATTCAGTCGGACTACGTTTTTGCCGGCTGGAGCGAAGCCATGGGCCTTGTCGGAGTTGCAATTTATTTTATCCTCCTCGGTCTTTTTGCCTGGAGAATTATAAAAATTAGTTTGTCATGCGGAAACAGATTTGCTGCAATCGCATGCTTTGGATTTGGAGTAACGATTGTTGCACAGTCCATCCTGAATATTGCTGTTGTCGGCGGTGCCCTGCCTTCAACCGGTATTCCACTCCCGTTCTTCAGTTCGGGTGGTTCATCAATAATTTTCACACTCGCCATGTGTGGATTTATTATAAATGCGTCAGGAATTGAAAAAAGTGATGTATACGAAAATGTAAGCGGAGAATTTAATATATGAGTGACTTTGCCTTTAAAGCCTATGATGGATTTGAAACTTCTCAGAAAAAATCAGATTCAAAAGGTAAGATTTTAAAAATTTTATTTGCCATTCTGCTCTCTCTTCTGCTCATTGAGGTAGTTGTTTACCTCTTTGTTGTTCCTGCACTCGGCAATGTAAGAATTTCCATCAGCGGCCTCAACAACTGCTCTGAACAGGAAATTGTAAAGGCTTGCGGCGAACGTCTTGCAAACAATTATTTAAAATTCAATCCTGAAGAAATCCGCTCTGTAGTTGCAAGTATTCCCGGAGTTGAAGACGTAACAGTCAGCAGAAGATTTCCGGACCGTGTTTTTATCAACGTGATGGAAAGAAAACCTGTTGCAGTAACATTTATTAACACAGAAGACCGCACAATACCTATTCAAATTGATAAAAATGGAGTATTATTTCCTATAAAGTCTGCAGCTGTTCCTAAGGACGGTTCAGTACCAATTATTTCCGGGATTCCGGTTGATAATATTCCGGAGGGAATGCGGATTCCGTCAAAATATCATTTGCTGATTGATCAGATTACTCAGATTCAATCGGTTAACAAAAAGTATTTTGCCGCTGTTTCAGAAATCCGTGTAGTTCCCAGAGAATTTGGTAATTATGAACTTGAACTTTTTCCGGTTCGGGCTCATTTGAAAGTGCTCGCTGACCGTGTTCTCAACGAAGAAACTCTGCAGAAAATGATGGTAACTCTGGATGTTGTACGTGGTCTGGACTCGGCCGTAGATCAGATTGATCTGCGTTACGGTTCAGTTTCTTACCACTCAAACGGATCCAGAACAGGAGTATTTTTTTGAACAACATAGTCGTAGGTCTTGACCTTGGTACGAGTTTTGTCCGCGCAGTAATCGGCGAAGTCCTTGATGATAATCGTGTAGAAATCATCGGAATCGCCCAGAAACCGTCTACCGGTCTGCGCAACGGCGTAATCGTAAACCGCGAAAGTGCCATGGACTGTATCAAAAACTGTATCGAAGAGGCAGAGCAGAAGGCAGGCTACGAAGTTCTTTCCTGTGTAACTGCCATCGGCGGTCTCCAGATTGAAAGCGTAAATTCGACCGGTCTCGTTGCAATAGCAACTCATGGCAAAGGTCCCCGCGAAATCAACCGCAGTGATATTGAACGTGTTCTTGACGCGGCAAATGCCGTAAATATTCCGATGGACAGAAAGATGCTGCATGTAATTCCTCAGAATTATATTGTAGACGACCAGACTTCCTACAAAAATCCGCTCGGTACAATCGCTGTCCGTCTTTCTGCCGAAGTTCACATTGTTACCGCTTCTAAAACTGCCATTGCAAATATTACCCAGTGTATTGAACGCTCAGGTTACCGCCTTGATAACGTTATGCTCAAAACACTTGCAGGAATGCATGCTGTTATGGCACAGGATGAACGCGAACTAGGTTCCGTTCTGATTGACCTTGGTGGCGGAACAACAGACGTAATTGTAATCAATAAGGATGCCCCGATTTGTACAGTTTCTATTCCTGTGGGCGGTAAACTTGTAACAAATGATATTTCGATTGTAAAGGGTGTTTCACCTGCAACGGCTGAACAGATTAAAATCCAGAGCGGATGCTGCTGGCTCGGCTGTATCGAAACTGATGATGAAGTAATTATTCCTGGCGCAGGCGGCCGCGATCCTGAAGTTTCAAGCCGCACTGAAATCTGCCAGATTATTGAACCGCGAATGCGGGAAATCTTTTCAATGGTTAAAGACCAGATTGTTAACCGCGCAAACACAACTCTTGCGGGAAATATCATTCTTACTGGCGGCGGAGCCCTTATGCCGGGCGCTGTTCAGCTTGCAGAAGATGTTTTTGGCACAACGGCGGTTCGTCTGGGAATTCCGGGAGATTTTGGCGGTCTCCAGGAAGAATACAGAAAACCTGACTACGCAACGGCCGTAGGTCTTGTAGTAGGTTCAATAAATCAGCTTGGCGGTGAAGGTGCCTCTGATTTTAAGCGGCGCGAAGAAAAATCTTCGTCAAAGGGCAGTGCCTGGTCGCGTTTCTTAAAGAAGTTTTTTTAACAAATAAAACGATATAAAAAGCAGAAGGGGATCTGCTGATTATGGGCGGGAGGAAATTATGATTGATATTCTGGATGTAAATGACTCGGGAAACACAACTGACTTTGTCAGTCCGACAAAAATTAAGGTAATCGGGTGCGGCGGTTGTGGCGGTAATGCCGTAAACACAATGATTGAATCCGGTATTCAGGGAGTTCAGTTCATTGCGTTGAACACCGACGTTCAGCACCTTGCTGTTTCTAAAGCAGAGTATAAAATTCAAATCGGTAAAAAACTTACAAATGGTCTTGGTGCCGGAATGCATCCGGAACGGGGTGAAGCGGCTGCTAAAGAAGAGGAAGAAACAATCCGCTCCCTCCTGGACGGCAGTGATATGGTATTTATTACCGCCGGAATGGGTGGTGGTACCGGTACTGGTTCTGCGCCGATTGTTGCAAATATTGCCCGCGAACTTGGTATTCTGACCGTTGCAGTCGTAACAACTCCTTTTGTTTTTGAAGGCCCGATCCGTATGCAGATTGCAGAAGAAGGCATCAAAAAACTCCGCGCAGAAGTAGACTCCCTCATCGTAATTCCTAATCAGCGTGTATTTGACGGCGCTGATAAAAAACCTTCCGCTGTTCAGGCATTTAAAACTGTAGATGATATTCTGCGCCAGGGCGTAAAAGGAATCTCAGAAATCATTACAAAAACAGGTCTTATCAACCGCGACTTTAAAGATGTAGAAACTGTAATGAAAGGTCAGGGGGATGCAATCCTCGGAATCGGCGAAGGCTCAGGCGAAAATCGTGCCGTAGATGCCGCAACTGATGCAATCAACAACAAACTCCTCGCAGACACACATATTGACGGCGCTAAAAACATCCTTATCAAAATCAGCGGCAACGAAGATGTTGGTATCGATGAATGTGACGAAATCGTAAAAGTAATCACTGCAAGCGCTGACCCGCAGGTCCGCGTACTCTGGGGACTTTATATCGAGCCGGAACTTGAAGATAAAATTACGGTAACTGTTATTGCAACAGGATTCAATTCACCTAATTCTTCAATTCCTGCAGAAGATGCTGCTGTCGTAGAAGAAAAACCTCAGGCAGATTCAAATATCTTCTCTCAGGGTGACTTTGAAAAAGTTCTTAATCCGGGCAAATTTACCGCTCCTGCAGCCGCAAGAGAAGCAGTTACTCCGGCAGAAGAAAATGCACTCTTTGGTAGAACTCCACAGCCTGCCGCAAATAAAGACAGCGGACTTGGAAGTTTGTTTGAATCGGCAGCACGCGAAAGTTCAAAACCATCTTCAATCGTGCCGCCTGCTAATTTTAAAAACGACGGCGACTTGAACAAGCCTGCCTGCTGGAGAAATCTTGATAACTTATCAAGATCTATTGACCTTACTAAAAAATAAAAAATGACGGTAGAGCTGCTGATTCAAAAATTTTATACAGATTTGATGACTGTCGAAAGACTTAGCAGCAATACTGCAGGTACATATTCTGAAGGGGCTGTTTTGTTTTTGCGCTGGCTTACAGACCAGAAGTTAAAACTAAAGGAAGTAACCGCTCAGAATATTATTTACTACTTTGCACAGCGCCGCACCCAGGGTGTGGACGAACTTACTGTTGCAAAGCAGATTTCCAGTTTGAGGGCGTTTGGTTCCTTTCTTGTACGCGAAGGCTGGTGGAAGGAAAACCTTGCACTCCAGCTGGACCGACCCAAAGCAAGCAGGGCCCTTCCACGTGTGCTGAGCATTGAACAGGTTGACGCACTGCTGGGCTGTATTGATGTTTCCAAGCCTCTGGGCGTAAGGGACAGAGCGTTATTTGAATTGATTTACAGCTGCGGTCTTCGTATCAGCGAGGCCGTTGAGTTAAAAATTGCAAATCTGCATCTTGCGGAGAGAGTTTTAATTGTCCACGGAAAAGGGGACAAGGAGAGAATGGTTCCGTTTGGAGAAGCGGCTCAGAAGCGTCTTGTGACCTATCTTGAGGAAGTAAGACCGCTTCTGGTGGGTGGCAGAGTTGTTGACGAGGTTTTTGTCAATTACGAAGGCAATCCGATTACCCGGAAGGGAATCTGGAAGAGATTCCAGGACTACAAAAAGCTGAGCGCAGTAAATGCAAAAGTTCATACTTTGCGGCATTCATTTGCAACTCATCTTTTGTCGGGTGGAATGGATCTGCGTTCAGTGCAGGAACTTCTCGGGCACTCTGATCTTGCGACTACAACAATTTATACCCATATCGAAGACAAACAGCTTCGTGAAGGGCATAAAAATTATTTTCCTGGCCATGGAGGTAGTGGAAATGAAAGCAACAGGTAAAACTAACTGCAAAAAAACTGTATTCAAAAGTATTTTGAACGTTTTTGTAATTTGTATGATTTTGTGCGGCTGTTCGGGAAGATCTTCAAAAACAATCATCCGTATGCAGAAAATCGAAGAAGGTGTTGATGCTCCGACTACCGAGGCAGAACTTAAAGAGGCCATCAAAAAATACCAGGACCGCGTTGCTGACATTCAGCTTGCAAACGCCCAGATCGGAATCTGGTACAAAATCCTTGGAACCCGTTATCTTGACGCAAAAATGTATGGAGAAGCATTAAAAACTTTCCAGACAGCAATTCAATATTATCCGACAAACCAGAACCTTTATTATTACGTTGGGGTCTGCGCAGGCTACATGGCTCACGCAAGCCTTGACTACAATGCTACAGGTTCAACAACCGAAAAATTCAATTATTTAAAACTTGCGGAGAGTGCGTACCTTCGTGCCATTGAACTTGAAGAACGCTATGTAAGGGCACTTTACGGACTTGGTGTTCTGTACGTTTTTGAACTCGATGACTGTGCAAAGGCAATTCCTTATCTTGAAAAAGCCCTGACAATCGAAACAAAAAACACAGACATTATGTTTGTACTTGCGCGTGCATATTATGTTCAGCAGAATTTTGACGGAGCCGTTGAAATCTATGACAGAATTATTTCTACAACCCGCTCTGAACAAAAGAAAAAGGAAGCCGAAGCAAACAAAAAAATTGTTTTAGACACCTCTTATGCAAACTGATATGAATGAACTTGTAAAGCGTCTGATGATTGCAGACGCTTCTTTTTTAACCTTTAAAGAAAAAACTGTTTTGGAAAAAAATCTTGACAGTCCCGACGCGCTTGCGATAATGTCAATTGATGATATCAGTTCCATGGTAAAACGTACTTTTGGAAAGGCCCACTGGGATGCAAAGTACAGTCTGGAGCAGGCGACTAAAAATTCAATCATTTTACAAAAACTTGGAATCTCCTTTGCTTTTTACGACAGCGAAGATTATCCTGCGATGTTTAAAGAAATGACTGACCCGCCGTTTGCAGTTTTTTACCGTGGAGACATAAACTGCCTCAAAAGCAGCTGCGTTTCTGTTGTCGGAACCCGTCGTGCCACAAATGACGGAAGAAAGGCCGCCTTTGACTTTGGAAAGGATGCCTCAGACAACGGCACTGTAATTGTTAGCGGTCTTGCTTTTGGAATCGACATTGCAAGCCACAAGGGAGCCCTGTGCGGAAAACTCGGCAAAACTGTTGCGGTTCTTCCGAGCGGAATTGACAGAATTACTCCGGGCGCCCACATAAAAGAGGCGGCAAAAATCATCGATAAAGGCGGCTGTGTTTTAAGCGAATACACGCCTTTGACCGAAGTGCAGGCTTTCCGTTACATCCAGCGGAACCGCCTTATTGCGGCGCTCAGTCCTGCAACGGTTGTAATTCAGGCGCCTGCCGGAAGCGGGGCAATGACAACTGCTTCTCTTGCACTGGATTACAACAGGTATGTTTTTTTTAGTCAGGTTTGTTTTGGAAAAGAAAGCGAACTCCTTTGCGATCTTGTTGAGGGCGAACTGAAGAAAACTGCACTGATTCAAAAAAATAAAGAAAAATTAATTGCAGGTAAATTGAATAATAGTCCAAAAAACTATATACAAGAAGGAGCACCTGTGATAAAGAATTATGCAGAGTATGTTGAATACATGCGTAACGGCTCAGAGCCGCTCAAAAAGGTAAATACGGACGGTCAGCTCGATTTGTTTAATGCTGACAGTCAGAAGGAATAAAATGGCAGCTACAAAGAAGAAGTCAAAGAAAGCAGAAAAAACTCTCGTAATTGTAGAGTCTCCTGCAAAAGCAAAAACAATTGAAAAATATCTCGGAAGCGGTTTTACAGTCAAAGCCAGTATGGGACATTTGATTGACCTTCCGAAAAGCCGCATGGCAATCAAAATTGAAGAACACTTTGAACCCGAATATATTACCGTCCGCGGACGCGCCAAGCTTTTAAAGGAATTGCAGAAAGACGCAAAAAAAAGCGATCACGTTCTGCTCGCATCCGACCCTGACCGTGAAGGGGAAGCAATCGCATGGCACCTGAACAATGCCCTCAAAGATAAAACAGAAGCAGATATCAAGCGCGTTGTATTTAACGAAATTACTCCAAACGCAATCAAAGAAGCAGTAAAAAATCCGCGCGACATTTACGAAAGCCTTGTAAACGCACAGAAAGCACGCCGCGTTCTTGACCGCCTTGTTGGTTACAACCTGAGCCCGCTTTTGTGGGAAAAGGTAAAGAACGGTCTTTCTGCAGGCCGCGTTCAGTCGGTTGCGCTCAGGCTTATCTGTCAGCGCGAGCAGGAAGTTGAAGACTTTATCCCTGAAGAATACTGGTCGCTCGAAGCTGACTTTGCAAAGGGCAAGTCACAGTTTACAGCCCAGCTTGTTCAGTACAAGGGCGAAAAACCTGACCTTAAAAACGAAGCTCAGGTAAAAAAGATTATCGAAGAAATCCAGAACTCTGAATGCAAGGTTACGGATATTAAAAATACAGATAAAACTGTAAAACCAAAGCCTCCTTTTACAACAAGTAAACTCCAGCAGGCTGCGGCAAACAGACTCGGTTTTACTTCGCGCAAAACAATGCAGATTGCACAGCAGCTGTACGAAGGCGTGCAGATTGGTTCGAGCCGTGTCGGTTTGATTACATACATGCGTACCGACTCTGTTCGTATCGCGCAGAGTGCCCTTGATGACGTACGCGCATGGATTGGAAAAAACTATCCGGAGGATTTGCCAGAGAATCCGATTCATTATGCAGTCGGAAAAAGCGCACAGGACGCCCATGAATGTATCCGCCCGACTTATATTGAATACACACCGGATTCAATCAAAGACTCATTGAGCCGCGATCAGTTCAGGCTTTATTCAATTATCTGGGAAAGATTTTTTTCAAGCCAGATGAATAACGCAAAAACCCGTACAACAAGCGTGGACATTCAGGCAGGAGACGCTGTATTCCGTTTGAGCGCTTCCAAACTGATTGAAAAGGGCTTTTACAAAGTAATCAAACTCTTGTCTTCAAAAGAAGAAGTTACAGGAAGCCTCCCTGCTTTGAAAGAGGGCGAAATTCTCGACGGTGCACACAAGTTCTATCCGGAACAGCACTTTACACAGGGACCTGCCCGCTACACAGACGCAAGTATTGTAAAAATGCTTGAAGAAAAGGGAATCGGCCGTCCTTCAACATACGCTCCGATTATTTCGGTTCTCCTGGACCGCTATTATGTTACAAGAAGCAACAAGCAGCTTGTTCCGACAGTGCTGGGCAAGATGATTTCCAAGATTCTCGTGGAAGCCTTCCCTGAAGTTATCAACGAGCATTTTACGGCAGAAATAGAAAACAAACTCGACGAAGTTGAACAGGACAAAATTGTCTGGAACAACATGATCGGCGAATTCTACGGACCGTTCAAAAAGCGCGTTGATGAAGTTGAAAAAACAACAGAAAGCGTAAAAGGCTTTCTGGATGAACAGACTGACATTATCTGCGATAAATGCGGCAAAAAGATGGTTAAAAAACTCGGCCGCTTTGGATTTTTCCTTGCATGTTCGGGATTTCCGCAGTGCTACAACACAAAATCAATTCCTCTTGCAAAATGTCCTGTAAAAGGCTGCGACGGCGAAATCGTTGCCCGCAAGACAAAGGGACGCGGCAAGGAATTCTACGGCTGTACAAATTATCCAAAGTGCAGTTTTATTTCTCACTTTAAGCCGATTGACGCAACCTGTCCAAAATGCGGCTGGTTTATGGTCGAAAAATTCGACAAAAAGAACGGCAACTACAAGAGCTGTATCAACCCGGACTGCGATTACCTGCACTCACAGGATGATACTTCTGACATTGTACCTGCCGAAGAAGAGTAATTTTAAGAAGGCGTAGGATTTGACAGTAAAAGAAGCAGCGGAAGAATTTATTGTTTACATAAGCTCTGTTCGAAGCCTCTCTCAAAACACCGTCACAGCATACAAAAACGATCTTCTGGTCTTTGAAAGTATGCCGTCAATCGGGCCCGAAAAGCCGGTTGAACTGGTTGCTGCCGATGACATACGCCTTTGCATCGGCGTACTTTCCAGAAAAAAGTTTGAAGCCTCTTCAATCAACCGTTTTATAGCCTCGGTCCGCGGTCTGTTCGGCTACTGCAGAAAATTCAATTACATTCAGAAAAATCCGGCTCTGGAAATTAAAACTGTAAAACTTCCTAAGCGCCTTCCTAATTTTTTGACCGGCGCCGAAGTAGACAAACTTTGTTCTGAGCCCCATAAAAATGAACTTTTATGGGAAAAACGGGACAGTGCGATTCTTGAATTTATGTATTCCAGCGGGTGCCGTGTGAGCGAAGTTGCTTCCCTGAAAGTTTGTGACCTTTCATCCGATTTATCCTGCGCAATTGTAACCGGTAAGGGCAACAAGGACAGAAAGGTTTATCTTGAAGACGATGCAAGAAAAGCCGTGGGCGAATACATTGCCGACAGAAATGCACGCTTTCCAGACAATAAGGTTCATAATCCGAAAAATTATCTTTTTGTAAACCAGAACGGAACTCCAATCACTGTCCGGGGAATCCGCTACATAATTGACAGATACAGCGGTGCCGGTGGAACAGGACATCATGTAAATCCCCACGCCCTGCGCCACACCTTTGCCACGGGAATGATTGCTAGCGGGGCAGACGTAAGGCTTGTCCAGGAACTTCTGGGCCACTCAAGCATAAGCACAACCCAGCGCTATACACACATTACAACCGACAAAATGATAGAAATGTACAACAGGGCCCATCCTCACGGCGGCCGGGAATAACAGGTCTGATTGAACGCCCTTTGAACCGGTTGTTTTTTAGTTGCCCCGGCATTTGATTTTTTGTATATTTTAACAATGGAAAAGGTTGAAATTCGCAGTACAACAGTAATCGCAGTAAAAAAAGACGGCAAGGTTGCAATGGCCGGAGACGGACAGGTAACACTTGGGAACACAGTGTGCAAAGGTAACGCAAGAAAGGTACGCAAAATATACAACGGCCGGATTTTGACCGGTTTTGCAGGCAGCGTGGCTGATGCTTTTACACTTCTTGATAAATTCGAAGAAAAGGTTAAGGAATTTAACGGTGACTTAACCCGCAGTGCAGTTGAACTTGCAAAACTCTGGCGTACAGAACGCTCATACCAGAAACTGGAAGCAATGCTCATTGTTGCAGACAGTTCAAAAATCCTTTTAATCAGCGGTGACGGAAACGTAATTGAACCGGAAAACGATGTTCTTGCAATCGGTTCAGGGGGAAACTACGCTTACTCGGCAGCTCTGGCTTACCTTGACTGCAGCGACCTGTCAGCAAAAGAAATTGCAGAACGCTCCCTCAAAATTGCAGGAAACATCTGTATTTATACAAACAACCACATTACTTCAGAAGAAATATAGGAATTAAAAAAAATGGCAATCGAAGGCTTAACACCTAAACAGATAGTAGAAAAACTTGACCAGTACATCATAGGTCAGGAAAAAGCAAAAAAGGCCGTGGCAGTTGCTCTGCGTAACCGCCTGCGCCGCATTCACCTTGCAGAAGATATCCGCGACGAAGTTGCGCCAAAAAATATTCTTATGATCGGACCAACCGGTGTGGGAAAAACAGAAATCGCACGCCGTCTTGCAAAACTTGTCAACGCTCCCTTTATCAAGGTCGAAGCAACCAAGTACACGGAAGTAGGTTATGTTGGCCGCGATGTTGAATCCATGATTCGTGATTTGATGGCTGTGGGCTACAATAATGTTAAGTACGAAATGGAAGATCAGCTCAAGGAAGTATGCATGCCGAAGGTAGAAGAAAAACTCCTGGATTTACTTCTTCCGGGCTCTGACAAAAAAACTGCCCCTCAGGAAAATAAAGCTGCCGGCGGTGACGTAATTATTCTTCCTCCGCCTGATGCAAGTGCAGCGGGCTCTGAAAATTCAACAAGAGAAAAATTCCGGCAGATGCTCAGGGAAGGCAAACTGGAAGACCGGGAAGTAGAACTTACTGTTAAGCGGACACCCCGGGGACCGAGCATGGAAATTATTGCCGGCGGAAGCATGGACGATTTGCAGGCCGGAATGCAGGAACTTCAGAACATGATGATGGGCGGCCGCTCAAAGAAAAAGACCGTTACAATCAGGGAAGCCCGTAAAATTATTGAAGAAGAAACTCTTGAATCGATGATTGATACCGACAAGGTTGCTGACATTGCAAGAGAGCGTGTAGAGCAGAGCGGAATCGTATTCATCGATGAAATTGATAAAATTGCCACAAAGGGAAATGCAGGCGGCGGACGGGATGTAAGCCGGGAAGGCGTTCAGCGGGACATTCTGCCGATTGTTGAAGGTTCAAAGGTAAACACTAAGTTTGGCGTTGTGGATACGACACACATTCTGTTTATTGCAGCCGGTGCATTCAGTTTGAGTGCGCCAAGCGATTTGATTCCTGAACTGCAGGGCCGCTTTCCGCTGAGAGTTGAACTTGAAGCACTTACAAAAGAAGAATTTAAGCGCATCCTCCTGGAACCAAAAAATGCACTTACTAAGCAGTACACGGCACTTTTGGAAACAGAAGGGCTTAAAATTCAATTCTCTGATGATGCCATTGACCGCATGAGCTTTTTGGCAGAAGACGTTAATTCAAGAAGCGAAAACATCGGTGCCCGCAGGCTTCACACAATCATGGAAAAAGTTCTTGAAGAAGTCAGTTTTACCGCTGATGAACACTCAGGGGAAACCCTGGTAATTGACGCCGCCTTTGTTGACGAGCGTCTTAAGGGCGTTGTAAAGGACGTGGATCTGTCGCGGTATATCCTGTAGTTGAAAATTACATCCCTGTAATTTTCAACTACGACAGGATTGCTTCGCAATCCTGTCACACAATTAGATGTTAAGTGGCATCCGTGCCACAGAAATTACATCCGTGCCACAAAAAAAACGCGAAGGAGCAGAGCTGGAAGCAGGAGCGCTCTGTTTGTGGTTGCCGCTTCAGCGGCAAGTTTATAAGTTCCTATGCCACAAACAGCGTGCAGTGCGTTAACGCACGGTCCTGACTTCCAGAAATGCGACTGGGAGTTTTTTTTTTACACAGACTATATATGCGTTTACAAGGATATTACCTTATGCTGTCCACATTTGCCTTGCCGCCCGGAACGTAAGGTAATACCTCTTCTTCCGGGTCAACTTTTACACGTACAAAGAACGGTTTGTTTTTGCGGTTTGCGTCAAAGGCTTTTTTATACCAGTCTTTGTCCGTAAGAGCGTCGGCAGTTTCTATTCCAAAACCTTCTGCAATTTTTAACAAATCAACCTTAGTGTCAAAAATACTTGCGCTGTAGTTTTTATCAAATAAAAACTTCTGCTGCTGGTAAACCATGCCTAAAGTTCCGTTTTCAAAAACGATAACGGTTACAGGCAGATTGTTTTCTGCGAGGGTTGAAAGTTCCTGGATGTTCATCATGATTGAGCCGTCGCCCGAAAAACAGATTGTGCGCTTGTCAGGATTTGCGATTGCGCTTCCGATGGCTGCCGGAAGGCCAAAGCCCATTGTACCGAGCGAGCCAGAAGTCAACAAAGACATAGGTTTTAAAACAGGGTAGTACTGGGCAACCCACATCTGGTGCTGGCCAACGTCCGTTGCAATAATAAGGTCTTCTTTTTTTGTGCCTGCCTTTTCTGCAAGGTCCGGAACGCTTTTGATAAAGTCGCGCGGATTTACGCTGTCCATAAAGTCCCTGTTTTTCTTTTCTCTGTCAGGACTTCCGAGAGTGAGGGAAAAGTTTTTCTGTTTTAATTCAATTATCTGTTTTAACCAGCCGGCCTTTGCTTTTGAATTTTCATCTTTTGAATTTTTCAATTGAATGCAGAGCTCAGGCAGTACGGATTGAACCTTTGCAACGAAGGCGATTTTTGCTTCGAGAATTTTATTGATTTCTGCGGCATCGATATCAATGTGGATAATCTTTGCATCCGGACAGAATTTATTTACAACACCTGTTGCCCTGTCATCAAAGCGCGCCCCGCAAACGATTACAAGGTCGCTTTCGTGCATTGCCATGTTTGCGCAGTACGAGCCGTGCATACCGACCATTCCGGCGTACAATTCGTCTTCTGACGGAATACAGCCGATTCCCATCAGTGAACTTACAACAGGCATAGGGCAGATTTTTAAAAAGTCTTTGACTGCTTTTGATGAATCAAAATTGTTTGCTCCTCCACCAACGTACAGAACAGGTTTTCTGGATTCAATAATTGAATTGATTGTGCTTTCCAGAAGTTTTGCCTGCTCATCCTTTGTTGTGTGGAATCTTACGTCTTTTTCTTCAGGAATATATTTCTGTAAATCAGGCCATTCTTCAAATTCACAGCTTGCCAGCTGAACATCGCGCGGAACGTCGATTAAAACCGGTCCCCGGCGGCCATCCATTGCAATCTTAAATGCTTCCGGAATTGCAGTCAGAAGTTCTTCCGGCTTTTTTACGGCGATACTGTGTTTTGTAATCGGAAATGAAAGCCCGAAGGTGTCTGCTTCCTGGAAGGCGTCTGTACCAATCAGACTTGTGTTAACCTGACCTGTAATTGCGATGATTGGAACTGAGTCACATCGTGCGTCTGCAATCGAAGTCAAAAGGTTCATGGCGCCCGGTCCGCTGGTAGCCATACAAACTGCCGGGAGCCCTGTTGTGCGGGCGATTCCCTGGGCGATAAAACCTGCGGCCTGTTCCTGACGCACGAGGACGTGATGAATCGAAGATCTGTTTAATTCATCATAGAGCGGCAGAATCGAGCCACCCGGAATTCCTGCAACTACTTTGATTCCTTCCATTTCGAGAAGGGTAGTGATAATTTGCGAGCCTGTGCGTTTCATAATGTCTCCTTATGTCTCTTTAAAAAACAAAAAAAGCTCTCCAAAACCGTTCGTTCGGAGAGCTTTGATTTTTTGCGTTTTATATTGAATTTATATTCTACGCAGAAAAATGTACCAGCTTTCCGGTTAGATGGACCACCACGAGAAGAACTAGTACTGTAACGACTGCGTTAAAATTCATAAAACCTATAATGCAGAAAAAGCGGGGGAGTGTCAAGAAGTATAAATCCCTGCCTGCCGGGCCGGTTGAACTGTCAGACTTTGCTGTCTGTATGTTGCATTATTGTCACTTATCAATTTCTTTTATTTCACTTTACGCAATTACGCTCTGAAGGTATAATTTACTTACTTTATTTTTAGAGGTACGTAAATGAAAAAATCAGATAATGCAATAAAGGGAGCTGCACGCGCTCCTCACCGTTCACTTTTCTACGCATCTGGATACACCGACGAAGAATTAAACCAGCCGATGGTTGGTATTATCTGCGCCAAGAACGAACTTATTCCCGGTCATATTGAACTTGACCGTATTTCAGAAGCCGTAAAGGCAGGTGTCCGCCTGGCCGGTGGTACTCCGGTTGAATTTCCGGCAATCGGTGTTTGTGACGGTATTGCCATGGGCCACGAAGGAATGAAATATTCACTTGTTACCCGTGAGCTTATTGCTGACAGCGTTGAATGTGTTGCAAAGGCACATCAGTTTGACGCCCTCGTTATGATTCCAAACTGCGATAAAATCGTTCCGGGTATGCTTATGGCTGCTGCCCGTCTTGACCTTCCGACTGTATTTGTCAGCGGTGGTCCGATGATGCCCGGTCATCTGCCTGGACACGACGCAAATAACCCTTATTCTGACAAAAACCTTTCTCTTACCGATATGTTTGAAGCTGTAGGTGGTCTTGCAGTTGGTAAGGTTACAGAAGATCAGCTGAATGAACTTGCCCAGTACGCTTGTCCAGGCTGCGGTGCATGTTCAGGTATGTTTACTGCAAACTCAATGAACTGTCTTACAGAAGTTCTCGGTCTCGGCCTTCCTGGTAACGGTACAATTCCTGCCGTAACAGGACGCCGCATTCAGCTTGCAAAACACGCCGGAATGCAGGTTATGGAAATGTACAGGCGCGGAATCACTGCCCGCAGAATGATGACTAAAGAAAACTTTGAAAACGCTCTTGCTGCCGATATGGCACTCGGCTGTTCTTCAAACACTATGCTACATGTTCCTGCCATCATGCACGAAG
>JAEEGH010015070.1_pt1 | contig 16853 bp, 24 predicted proteins | sample 9134181 | NCBI WGS metagenome assembly JAEEGH01 (sample SAMN16246544, study PRJNA631951) | gut metagenome | biome: gut microbiome; feature: rumen; material: DP-attached | host: Bos | place: Iran: Karaj | collected 2018-10
GTCCAACAAGCTGAAATTCTGCATACTTAATTCTTAATCCGAAATGATCTCTGTCACAATTGCGGGAAAAGCTGTTCAGCAGGAGCCATAAGGGTGTCATCCCGAGCGAAGTCGAGGGATCCCTTAATAGATTATCTGATTGGTTCCTTCTGCTGTCTTTTCCCCTTGAAGCATATGAGAAGCGTGTGCGGATTCCCGCACACGCTAAGGTTTTAATTCTGAATTCTGAATTCTTAATTCTTAATTATCTTAATTGTGTTTGCGCAGAAACTTGGAAGTCTCTCCGGCAGTTTCACCAGAAGGATGCCGTATTTCTTCTCAAACTCCACCGGTCCGTATCCGAGCAGCTCCACGCTCTTCACCTCATTCTCCGCGAAGCTCCGCAGCGTCAGTGTCTCTCCGCCTTTTGCGCCGAGCAGGAACGCGTATACCGCTCCTTCTTTCTGTACAAAACGCACGTCGCTCAGGTTCCAGTCCGTCTTTTCTTCGGTAAACCCGTCAATCTTTACCCTTGTCTCGCCCTCCCCGAATACCCGCCAGGGCCGGGTACCGTACACGGCCTCGCTGTTGATGGCAAACCACTGTGCCAGCCGGTCCAGGATAAACTCGGCGTCATCGTCTATGGTACCGTCCGGCCGCTGCAGGATATTCAGCAGCATCACGCCGTTCTTGGAGATGATATCCACCAGCATTTCGATAATCTGTTCCGGGCTCTTGTAGGGATGATGCACATCGTAGAACCAGTTGCCGATGCAGGTATCTGTATGCCAGGGTTCCGGCATAATGTCGGGCAGCTGGCTCTTTTCAATATCCAGAACTCCTACGCTGAAGATTTCCTTCCGCCGGTCCTTCTGCAGGTATACAGCCCGGTTCTCCCCGTACTTATCAATGGACGTGTTATAGAGCCTGGCCACCGCCTGCAGCCCGCGGTCATAGACCGACAGATCCTTCAGTTCGCCCTGCTGTGCCATCCAGTGTTCCCCGAAGGGCAGCACACCGTCGGAATACAGCAGGTCAGGCTGGAACCGGTCGATCATCTCATACACGCAGCGCAGCCAGTAATCCCGGAACTGCTCGTTTCCGGTATACCATGGATCCAGGTCTTCACCTGTACCGTGTTCCTGGTTCGCGTGATAGAAATCCTGATACGCCGGATCGTTGCCGTCATAGGGCACCCCCGCGTAGGGGCCTGTCGCGTCGCAGCCCTTGTTTACCCGCCACCAGGAGAAGGAAGCACCCAGGTGTTCGCTCAGGCCGAAATACATGCCGTATTTATCCGCCGCGGCTTTCCACAGGGCCAGGATATCCTTGTGGGGACCCACGTTCACGCTGTTCATCCGGTTGATTCCGGAATCGTAGTTGAAGAAGTGGTCATGGTGGACCGCCTGGGTCATCAGGTAGCGGGCGCCGGCCTTATGATACTTTGCGATTAATGCGTCCGGATCGAACTTTTCCGCCTTCCAGAGGGCGCAGATGTCCTTGTAGCCGAATTTGGACGGGTGGCCGTAGTGTCTCAGGTGGTATTCATACTGCGGCTGCCCCTGGATATACATGTTCCGGGCATACCAGTCCCCGAACATCGGCACGCTCTGGGGCCCCCAGTGGCTCCAGATTCCGAATTTTGCGTCCCGGAACCATTCCGGGACAGTATAGGTATGGAGGGATTCAAAGGTAGCCTCAAATCTCATGCTGAAACCTTCTCCTTTTATGTTTCATTAATTTTTCTCATTATACATGAAACGTTTCTGCTTTTCTACTCTGAATCCGGATATTCTTTGCAAAAAAACGAGGCTGAGCAAATCGTCTCAGCCTCTTATATTCTCTCATTATGAATTGTGAATCTGAATTGCCTTCACCGCTTTCCGTACCGGTACTGTCAGCAGGGTCGCGGCGGCGATTTTGATCGCATCTCCGATCAGGAAAGGAATCACGCACAGGGAAAGGGACGCAATCAGTCCGTTGCCCGTGTGCAGCATGAAAACAATCGTTCCGACCAGGTACAGCAAAACCGTTCCGGCAACCATCATCAGCGGATGGAACCACCAGCCGATCTTTTCCCGTTTTTCCGCGCCTTCGCCGGACAGATAGGCGCAGGGAAGATAACCGATCAGGTATCCGCCCGTTACTCCGGCCAGCTTCTGGAAACCGCCGCTGAAGCCGCTGAACACCGGTACGCCGATCACGCCGATCACCAGGTAAAGCGCCACGGCGATGGTTCCCTTTTTCCTGCCCAGCACGGATCCGGCCAGGTACACCGCAAAGGTGGCCAGGGAGAGCGGAATCGGTCCGACCGGAATCGACAGCGGTCCCGCTACGCAGATCAGGGCAGCCATTACGGCAATCAGGGTCATATCTTTTGTTTTCATTGCTTTCATTGGTCTTCGTCTCTCTTCTCGTTTAATTTCAGGCTGACCTCACCGTAGTTCAGCCGGGTCTGTCCTTCCGCGGTTTCGATCACCAGGCGTCCCTGGTCGTCAATATCCACCGCCTTGGCCGGATACCGTTTTTCTCCTTCAATCACCGTCACCGTCCGGCCGATCACATTGGATCGTCTCCGGCTTTCCTCCAGGAAATGCCCGGTTTCCAGGTCGCCCAGCAGTGCCTCCGTCTCGTTCAGGATCTCGGCAATCAGCCGGTTCCGGTCCGGCGATTCGCCGCATTCATTGCCAATGGAGGTCGCGATCTCCTGCAGGTCCGCGGGAAACTGCATCCTGGCCGTATTCACGCCGATGCCGGCCACCACGTATTCCAGCTTACCGGCTTCCATACCCAGGCCTGCTTCACACAGAATGCCGCAGATCTTCCTGCCGCTGATATACAGGTCGTTCACCCATTTGATGTCTGCCTTCACATTCGCAGTCTTTTCCACAGCCCGTGCCGTAGCCACGGCTGCCAGGGAGGTCAGCAGTCCCGCCTGGTCCGGTGCGCAGTCCGGTCTGAGGATCATCGTCAGGTATACGCCGCTGTGATCCGGAGAGTAGAAACTGCGTCCCTGCCGTCCCCGTCCGCCGCTCTGGCTGTCCGCAATCACCACCAGTCCGTGCTTTGCTCCGGCGGCCGCCAGCGCCTTTGCCCGGTTGTTCGTGGAATCAAGCCGGTCATGGATCTCGAGCTCCCCGCCCAGCTCCCTGGTTTTCAGCCATCGGCGGATTCCGGCCTCTGTCAGCACGTCAGGCACAGAAATCAGCCGGTAACCCCGGTTTGTCACTGCCTCAATTCCGTAGCCGTCTTCCCGCAGGCGTTTCATCACCTTCCACACCGCGTTCCGGCTCACACCCAGCTCCTGCGCAAGCTTCTCCCCGGAGATCGTCTCTCCGGTTTCAAGCAGAGCCAGCGCCTTTTCCCTGATATACATCCAGGCTTTCCCTCCGTTTCATACCGGGAGATCATATCATTCCACCTGTTCAATCGTCAACCTTAATCGATGATAATGGGTGACAATTCATCTCATGGACATTTTCTTTGCCTCTGTGATAGAATAAATTGTTTAAAGAAAAGCGTATTACGCCGGATTCCGGCCGGGAGGATTTTGATGAACGAGATCAAATGCCCCAATTGCGGGAAAGTATTTCAGGTGGATGAAGCGGGCTATGCCGCCATCGTTTCCCAGGTTCGCAATGAACAGTTTGATCAGGAGCTTTCCGCCCGTACCGCCTCCCTCCGCAGGGAGATGGACGCCGCCCGTGAAAAGCAGCTGGCGGAGCTTTCCGCTGCCCGTGACCGGCAGCTGGCGGACCTTTCTGCCGCCCGTGAGCGGGATCTGTTTGAGAAGGATCAGGAGATCCTTCGGCTGAAGGAAAACGCCCGGTCCGCCGATACCCGGGAACAGCTGGCAGTGCAGACCGCCGTCCAGCAGAAGGAAACCGAGATTGTCTCCCTGCGGGATCAGATCCGGCTGGAAAAGCAGGCCGCTGAAATCCGGGAGCAGGGACTGAAGGAAGCTCACAAAACCGAGGTAGCCCGTCTGGAAGCCGAGGTGGAGCAGTACCGTGACTTCAAAATGCGCCAGTCCACCAAAATGATCGGCGAAAGCCTGGAGCAGCATTGTCTCATCTCCTTCAACCAGGTTCGGATGATGGCCTTCCCCCGCGCTTATTTTGAAAAGGATAACGAGGTGGTGGAAGGCACCAAGGGCGACTTTGTTTACCGGGAGGAAACCGAGGACGGGCTCCCTCTGCTCTCCATTCTCTTTGAAATGAAGAATGAAGCGGACGCCACCGAAAAGAAGCACAAAAACGAGGACTTCATCGACAAGCTGGACAAGGACCGCAAAAAGAAAAACTGTGAGTACGCGGTTCTGGTCTCTATGCTGGAGCCGGACAGCGACCTGTACAATGCGGGCATTGTCACCGAGTACCGGTATGAAAAAATGTTTATCATCCGGCCTCAGTTCTTCATTCCGCTGATCTCTTTGCTTCGCAACGCCGCTCTTTCCGGGATCCAGGCCCGCCGGGAGCTGGAGCTTGTCCGCCGCCAGAACCTGGACGTGCAGCAGTTTGACCAGGCGCTGCTGGAATTCCGGGATAAATTCGGCAAAAACTACCAGATCGCCCAGTCCCATTTTGAAAAGGCCATCAGTGAGATTGATGAAACCATCAAACACCTGGAGAAGGTGAAGGAATCCCTCACCAAATCAGGCAACCAGCTGCGGCTGGCCAATGATAAAGCCCAGGATCTCACGATCAAGAAACTGACCAAAGGCAATCCCACCATGCGGGATAAATTCGAAGAAGCCGGGATCAGCATTGACTGATCCCGGCTTCTCTGTTTTCAGACATTTCTAATTTCACTTTGTTCCTGGAATGGGATGACGTGCATCAGGTGTCATTCCGAGCGAAGTCGAGGAATCCCTTGATATATCAGCTGCGTGTCCACAGCCTGGCCAGTGTCCGGGCCACGCCGTCTTCATCATTGCTCTCCGCCACTTCATCCGCTACAGCTTTGACGCAGTCCAGCGCGTTGCTCACCGCCACGCCGTATCCGCATCTCCGGATCGGCTCCACATCGTCGTTGTCATCGCCGAAATACACGGCCTGTTCTGCCTCCAGTTTCACACTGTCCAGCAGTTGCTGAATCCCCCGCCACTTGGTTGCGGTACCGCCCATATACTGGCGCAGTTTTTTATCTGCCACGGTACTGTATACCGTTTCCGGCAGGTCAATCAGGATCCGCTCCGGCGGACAGTCCGGATGACTGGCCAGGATCTTATAGATCTTTTCCCGCCGGGGAAGCTCTCCGATATCTTCAATCACCCGGGGACTCCAGATGGGAATGTCCTGGTTGGCGTAAATGCCGTTCTCGGCCTCTACGGAGATTACCACGCCTTCCATCCCGGAAAGCTGTTTAAGGATGGACAGGGCGTCCTCCGTTGCAATGGTATTCTCATACACCCTGTCCGGCGTAATGGTCCGCGCCCCGTTCAGCGTGGTTACCGCCTGGAAGTCAATGATCCTTCGGTAATCCATGATGGCTCTTTCCGGCCTCGCAGTTGCGGCAAACAGATAGGCGCCTGCCTGCTGCCAGTCTCGCAGCACATCAAGGGTATAGTCTGAAATGGATTTGTCCGTCCGCAGCAGCGTCCGGTCAAGGTCAACAATCACCGCAAGATAGGGCAGCTGGTTCATCGACTTTCCTCCGTCTGTTTTATGTTTTTAACCATGAACACGGATTTCCGGAAGGATCGCGTCAACATCTACAAAGCCGACGCTGTAATCATACCGGTCCGTATAAACCGGCACCTCATCCGACTTCAACAGGTCCGTCACATCCGTATACAGATACCGGCTGTACCACACATGCGCGACGCCGGAATCCGGATCGGTATAGTGGCATTCCAGCATATACGGATTCCCGTGCGCACCGTTCACGTTCCGGTTCACTTTCGCGCCGACAATCTTAGCCATCACGTAGTACCCGCCCTCATAGGCACGGCGCTGGCGGATTCTGCGCCGGATATCCTTTCCCAGGCACAGGAGGCCGATCAGCAGGAAAATGGCGCCGATCCCGCCGAAAACTGCCAGGAATATGATGGGATCTTCCGGTTTTTGTCCGGCGCCTGCAGACCACAAAGCCACACCCAGCACAAGAAACAGCAAGCCCATCGGTGCAAAGATCAGTCCCAGGATTCCATAGACTGTCCATCCGTATTTCTTCTTCACAGGCATTTCCCTCCTGAAAAAATATTAGCGGGATTATACATCAGTATCCCGGTAAAATCAATCACAAGTTTGCCATATTTTTCCTTGTCAGTTCCGGACAAAAAAACAGGCGGATTTATTCCGCCTGTCCGTGTTCTTTCAGATATGCCAGGAACTCCGGTGTCCGGGACCAGTATCTGATTCCCCAGTTCTCAAAGTTCCACTCATCCATGTACTCGTTGCACTCGTAATCCACATACCAGATCAGGCCGTCCCGGATCACAAAATTCGTCGGAAAATAATCGATGTTCAGTCCCGCTGATCTGGCTTTTGCTGCCATTTCCCGCACCTGTTCCAGATAGGGATCGGCGGATTTCCCGTCCTTCACCAGGTCGAATATGGTTTCGCCGGCAATATATTCCTTGACCACCCGTTCAGCTTCCTCATCGATGGCAATCATCTCCGGAATCCTGATCCCGGCCTGCCGCAGCCGTTCATAGTCCCGGCGTTCCGCCTCGATCTTGTTGCCGAAATGGTAGTATTCACAGGGTTCGTGATGGATCTGCTTAAGCACAGCCTGCCGGCCTTCCCTTTCCGCCAGATAGGAATAGCCGCCCTTCCCGTGTCCAAGCAGCCGTATGATGCGGTATTCTTCCCCGCACACCGTCATTTCCTTTTCCATTCTGTCCTCCGGAATCCCTGTCACAGTTCCTTGTCCAGGCATACGGCATCCGCTTCGTTCTCATAGGGCGGATAGTTTTCGCAGACCTGGTATCCGTTCTTCTTATAGAATTCAATGGCGTGGGGATTGCCTTCCCGGCACTCCAGCACCAGCCGCCTGTAGCCGGTCTTCCCGGCCAGTTTTTCCATGGCCTTCATCAATGCGGCGCCGATGCCTTTGCGGTTCTTTCTGGCATACACGCGCTTGATTTCCCCGGTTTCGTCGTCCAGCTGACGCAGCCCGGCGCAGCACACAGGAGTTCCGTCGTCGTACCCCACCAGGAAGAAGCCTTTCTCCTGGCTGAAGTCGTCAAAGCAAACATGTGCCATTCCGTTATGGCCCAGAATACCCATCAGGGTTTCGTTCAGCTCCCGCAGAAGCGTTTGTGCGTCCGGGTTCTCCACACCGGTCTGGACAAACGCAAGACTCATTCGCCTACCTCCGTTTCATCAGACCGGATCAGTTCCCTCAGGTCATGTATTTTCAGATAGGATGTTTCCACATCCGCAGCCGGATTGGCCGCGATCAGAATGGGCGTAATACCCAGAGCCGCCGCTCCTTCCAGGTTGCGGACGCTGTCGTCAATAAATACCGTTTTTTCCGCGGGCACCCCGGCTTTATCCAGTGCGTCCAGGTACATCCGCTGATCCGGTTTGAACGTGCCGACAAAGCAGCTGTAGGTGCAGAACGAAAAATACTGCCTCACCCCGATATATTCCAGCTGCTGTTCAATGCTCGGCCATGTATCGGAGATAATCCCCAGCTTATGGGTTTTGCTCAGCGTTTCCAGCACCTCTCCGATTCCCGGATAAGGAATATAGTTTCCCATATTGCCTGCCCGGTCATCCGCCGCCTCTTTCAGCGCGTCATCCGTCAGGCCCAGTCCGAGCTGCTCTGAAACAATCGAATAGTACCGGAAGAACTGCCTGCGTTCCGCCTCCACAGAGGTCACCAGATGATCCCCGGCCAGGAAGCGCAGTCCGGCTTCCCGGGCTGCGTCAATCTCCGCAGGGCTGCGCTTTTTCAGCCCGTCTCCCGCCAGTTCCAGGAACTTCTTCGTAAACATCCAGTCTCCGGACGCAGGCATGTCCAGCGTATATCCCACATCGAAGAAAATTACCTTTTTATCCTTCAAAAGACCGATCATTGCACTCTCTCCGTTTTTCCAATCATCTCCGGGAACCTTCAGCGTACCTCCAGCTGTTCCAGATAGGGCTGATACCGCGGATACTGTTTTTTCAGCACAGGTTCCGTGCCGATCAGTTTCAGGAACGCTTCCGGTTCCATCCACTGATAGTCAACTGTTTCACCTTCCTGCAGCCGCACCGTATCCTTAGCGCAGTTCACTTCAGCCAGGAATGCATGAACGATGGAATGCGTCACCGGATTCCGCGTAATGCTGATCTGTTTCAGCGTTTCCGCTTCCAGCCCGGTTTCCTCCCGCATTTCCCTGCGGGCTGCCTCCTCCGGCGTTTCGCCGGCCAGGGCGGCTCCTCCGGCGCTGGCTTCCCAGCAGCCGGGATACATTTCCTTGCGGGAATCCCGGAGTGTCAGGAGAAATGTTCCGTCTCCATGCCGGATCAGGATGTCGCATACCAGGTGGTACCTTCCTTCGGGCATAGCCATCATCCGGGACCTTTCCCAGGTTTCCCCGGTTCTGTTCCCGTGTTCGTCATACAGATCCCAGATTTCCATTTCTGTATCCCTCGCATTCCTTCAGTTTTGCGGTGCCCGTTCCATTGCCCTGCCCTGTACCGGCACAAAGCCGTATTGCGCATAAAGCCCGTGAGCGTCGCGCGTCATCAGAAAGCCGCGCAATTCGGCATATTCCGGCTGCGCCGTAATATGGGCGATCAGCATCTTTCCCAGTCCCCTGTGCCGGTATTCCGGATCAATGACCACGTCGCACAGATAATAGGTTGTCGCGTAATCGGTAATCACCCTGGCAAAGCCGATCAGCTTTTCATTCGTCTCTGACCGGATCCCGTAACAGACGGAATGCTGCATGGATTTCCGGATCTTCTCCGCAGGCCGGTTTCCCGCCCAGTAGGTCGTTTTCAGAAGCTCCGCGGCTTCCTCAGTGCTGATTTGTTCTGTACCTTCTACGATTCTGAAATCCATGCCTCTTCCTCTTTCCTTACGGCTTTTTCATTTCCCGGATATCCAGCCGCTGCCTGAACAGGCCGTGCTGGTTACAGTAGTAATACAGCCATCCGCTTCTGCGGAAAAAGAACCGCGTTTCCGCATTTCCTTCCGGATACAGTGCTTTGATCTCGCAGCTGTCCGGTGTCATATAGGCGATAAAGGACAGGTAATGCTCCTTGCTCATGGGATGTTCTGCGGATACATAAATCTCATCCTCCACCATCTGCACTTCCAGCCTGTGTGCCGGATCCGGCTCTTCCGTTTCCAGTGCCGGCAGCTGTATCCCGCAGCAGGAAATCATCGCGTCCCCTCTCGCGAAGAGCACATTTCCGCACACAGGGCATACATAAAACCGGCTTTTCAGCATATTGGATGCCCGGTTGGTATTCACAACAGCCTGCCCGCACAGCAGCTCCGCCACGGATATATGCAGTGCCTTTCCCAGCGGTTCCAGCAGGGATACGTCCGGAAATCCCCTTCCGTTTTCCCATTTGGATACGGTCTTATCGCTGACGCAGAGTTTTTCCGCCAGCTCTGCCTGTGTCATCCGTTGTTTCTCCCGCAGCGCCTTGATCGTTGCTCCGGTTACATAGTGATCCATTTCTTATCACTCCTTTCCGGATGAGCATAGCGCCGCCGACCGCTGCCTGCAACCTACGCTTCGTAGAGTGTCAGTTGCCTGTCAGCGCCTTTACCTCTTCAAGTTTCGGTGGATTCAGCGGCAGCGGGAACCGGGAAATAGCGATTGCAGAGCAAGCGCTGGCAAACCGCACCAGTTCTTCATCCTGCATACCCTGCATCAGTCCGTATACGCAGCCCGCCTTGAAGGTGTCGCCGGCGCCCAGCGTGCTCCGGACTGTCACAGGGAACGGCTTCATCCGGCGGATGGGTTCTCCCTTCCGGGCATAGAGCATGTCTCCCCCGCCCTGGGTGATAATGGTCAGCCCGTCCGTTTCCTGCTGCATCTTTTCCATAACAGCTTCCGGTTCCATTCCGGCATAATACTCCGGTACACATTCTTTGGAAACCACATTCACCGCCGCCATCTGATGCAGCCGGGAATCATGCGGACTGTCAATCGTCACAAAGGGTACGCCGTTCCTCCGGCAGAGTTCAGCTGCCAGCAGGGATTCATCCCGGAAATAGGGATCCACTGCCGCTGCTTTGCAGCCTGCGATATCTTCTTCCTTCGGAATGTTCCACCAGCGTTCTCCCGTGGAAAACAGCGTCTGAAACCGGCCCATGGTAGACCGAACCAGCCCGGCAATCACCACATAGTCCATCACACCGGGATCTTCTGTAAAGCACATGGAAGACAGGTCCACCTGCTTGTCCGCGTAAAACGCCTTCAGCATCGGGGCGACCTCTGTGCCGATCCATGTCCCGTCCATTTTGACAGACACCCCAAGAGAATCCAGTACTGTTGCCGCCGTCCCGGTTTCACCACCCGGCAGGAAATACTGGTCCTTGATTTCCGCGTATTCATCCGGCTGGAGGAATCCGTCCCTCAGCAGGAAAGAATGGGTACCCAGGATCTGTCCAAAGAGATACACGTCATGTTGCTGCGCCATATACCGTTTTCCCTCCCGGCTTTCTCCCTGCCTTATTCAGGCCTGTCCATTTCAAGCTCCAGGCATTTCCAGGCTTCGTTCCCAAAGTGATAGTATTCCGTTTCTCCGGTATCCTTATCCCGGAATCCGACAGCCCGGTAGCACCGGTATGCCGGCTCGTTGTTTTCAAAAACACCCAGGGTGATCCTGTCCGCCTTCAAAATATCGAAAGCATACCGGATAGCCAGCTGAAGCATTTCCCTGCCGTATCCGTATCCGCGCTTCCCGTCGTCCACGATCACAAAGCCGAACCGGAGAATGGTTTTCTTTTCATCCGTGAATCGTATGATCAGATGTCCCGCCACGCCGGTCTCATCGAAGGCTGTCATTTCATAAAAGGAGTCCGAATCAGCCATCCTGTCATAGTGCCGGTTCAGGTCCTCCGCTGTAATCGGATAGGACTCAAACCGGTCCGCGCTCCATTTCCGGAACATGGTTTCGTCCCCGATCCAGGAAACAATCGTTTGTGCGTCACAGGCCTTGTAAGGTCTCAGTCTCAGCATATATTTCCCTTCAGGGTTCCTTCCAGAACCCGCCTTTATGGAAATTCTCATTCCCCAGCGGCTTTGCGGTCAGCCTGAACATCACGCAGCCGTCCGGGCACACAATCGTTTTGGTATATTTGCTGTCTCCGCCCAGGTTCTCCAGGTCTCCGCCGCTGCGCACAGCCTCCATCAGCGGATAGAGCATCATCATCGTCTTGGAGCAGATTCCCTGTCCGTCCTGGTTCACCGGGCAGCCGTAGGTGCAGGTGTATTTGTCGCCGGGTTCTTCCCCGTTCCGGCAGTAGCGTTCCGTATGATCTCCCCGCAGGAAACCTGTCACTTCAATCGTGAACTCATATTCCTCGTCATACCACTTATTCATACAGACCTCCCGTACGTTTACATCTTTTTACAGTTCTTTCCGTCTGCTTTTGATTATAGAGATCTTGTCTGAAAGTTGCAATCCGGAATCACGGAATGCTCTTTCAGTTTTTCCGGAGGATATCCAGGGTATGATGGGATGCCCCGATCAGATCCTGCCGTTCGCAGATTGCGAAGTGGTACTCCAGCCATTTCCTGAAGGTCTCATCGTCCATTTCGTCAACCATCGCCCTTTGGTAATTGGTCGCGCCGTCCGTGGCAATCAGCTTCACCCGTTCCACCGGTATTTCAGCGTCCAGCGAAGCAATCTCCTCTGTCCTGATCAGGTCGAATACTTCCGCCGGGTCGCTGCCCAGGTGCCAGTCCGGCGAAAGCATGTTCCGCTCCAGCAGGTCCTGCACATGTTTGGATCCGAACGCGTAATTGATCACCGTCGGCTCGTTCATACAGTAAGCTGCCAGGATATATCCGCCCGGTTTCGTCACCCGGACCGCTTCCCTTAACGCCCGGAGTTTATCCTCCCGGGTATACAGGTGATACATCGGTCCCAGCAGCATAGTTAAGTCAAAGGCGTTGTCCGGCAGGAAGGACAGGTCCAGCACATTCCCCTGCAGGGCCCGGATCGGTTCCGTTCCGTCCAGCTTTGATTTCAGCACTTCCAGGTTGTGTTTCACCAGTTCCACGGCAGTCACCCGGTAGTCTTCCTTCGCCAGGGTCACGCTGTATCTTCCCGTTCCCGCTCCGACCTCCAGGATGGAGGGATCGTCCATCCCGTCTATACATTCATGAATGTATTTCATGGTGGTCAGGTACTCTACCTGGCCGTGCCGGGAAAGGAGCCGGTTGTCTTCATCACAGACGCTGTAGAATTCATCCAGATAATTCATCGGAACAACCTCCTGTATTCTTCACCCGGATAGCTGCTGCTTCCGTCCAGCTTGGTCAGGATCACGTCTTTTTCATAGGTCATGCCCAGCTTTTCCATCACCCGGCGGCTTCGGTTGTTTTCCCTGGCAAACGTTCCCCGGATTCCCCGGACATCCCTCTGGCTCCGGACCAATTCCAGTACCGCCCGGATCATTTCCGCAACATATCCGTTTCCCCACTGATCTTTCCGCAGGTTGTACCCGATCGTCCAGAGGTCCTCTTCTTCCCAGTAATACAGGCCGCCGCTTCCGATCAGCTCTCCGGTTCCTTTCAGCACGATGCCCGCGTCATAATCGTCCAGACTGTCCGGATCCAGTGTCTCCAGCCACGCTTTCACGTCCTCCGCCTTCGTGTATACGGGATAAACCATATAGCGCGCCACATCCGGATCCCCGCACCATTTGAATACTTCCCGGTAATCATCCGGGGTCAGGTTCCGCAGGATCAGCCGTTCCGTCTCCAGGTTAATGTTCATCTTCTTCTCTCCTTATGCTTCCTTCCGGGACACAATCATCAGGTGCTCCGAATGTGCCAGGTACTCTTCCTTCTCGCAGAATCGCAGTGCGTAGTCGCACCAGGCTTTCCTGATCTTCCTCGGGCTCTTGCTGAGCACCCGCTTGTAGGGTGCCAGGATTCCTTCCTGGCTGAAAGCGGTCTCTGTCTTCAGTCCGGGGATGGAAGCCAGCAGCTTCTTCGCGTCTTCGACGGTGATCATATACGCATAGGTGAAGGACTCTCCGGAAAAGCTTTCCCCCTTTGCGGCCAGTTCATAGAATTCCTCTTCTTCCGGCATCAGGATCGTTTCCTGGATTTCCCGCATGCCGTAGATAACCCCGCCGAAGGTCAGGATAAAGCTGCTGAACAGGTATCCGCCGGGTTTCAGGACCCGTTTAGCTTCCTGGATAGCCCGGATCCTGCTTTCCTCTGTCAGCAGGTGATACAGCGGTCCCATCAGGAAAACCGTATCAAAGGCGCTGTCCGGAAAGCGGGACAGATCCTGGGCGTCCCCCTGCAATGCGGTGATTTGCACCCCGTATTGCCGGGCTTTCTTTTTTGCGAAGCGGACGTTTTCGTCGCTCAGATCCAGGAGCGTCACGGCATGCCCCTGCCTGGCATAATGGATGGCATAATGTCCCGGGCCTCCGCCGATATCCAGAACGCTGTCCCCCGACCGGATATACCGGTCCATCATATGCGTTGTAATATACTTCTCATACGGATGCCTGATTTTCAGCCGGTCCCATTCCTTTCGGGGATCGGCGTTGTAATACGTCCGGATGGCTTCCTTTTCTTCGCGCACGGCTCGTTCCTCCCGGTTCATCAATTGATTAACGGCGGATCTCCCGGATCATGGAATACTCGTTCAGCAGCGTTCCGTCCTTCAGGCGGATGGCGTTCGGCTTTACGCCGGTGATCCGGAAACCCATTTTCTCGTACAGCGCCCTGGCGCGGGCATTTCCTTCAATGAAGTCCAGCTCCAGCTGGAGGATGTACTCGTTTTCTTCCGCGATCCGGATCATCTCCTGAAACAGCCTTGTGCCGATCCCCCGGTTCCAGTATTCGCGAAGCAGCGCGATCCCGATGCCGGCGCGGTGCCGCGTCTTGATATCCGTTTTCCAGAGGATCCGGCTGTTGCCGGCCATCTTTCCTTCCACCAGGCAAAGGAGCATGATCTCGTTGTCCGAGGCGTTGACCCGGTCGATAAACGCTTTCTCGAACTCGGGTGTGTAATCGCGGCATTCCTCCGGATAACGGGTCAGGAAATCCGTTTCCCCCGCAGTCACCACCAGGTAATCCAGGATCGCCGGAATATCCTCCTCCCGCGGGCTGCGGATCACCGCGTTCTGCCCGTCCTTCAGCGTGAATTCAATATCCTGAATAATCATCTGAACAACCTCCTGTATCTTTTTCCGGGATAGCTGGCGCTTCCGTCCAGCTTTGTCAGGGTGATATCCTCCGCGAACGTCATTCCCAGCTTTTCCATGACGCGCTGACTTTTATGATTCTCCGCGGCAAAGGTTCCCTGGATCCCCCGGACCTCCCGCTGTGTTCCGGCGTATTCCAGCAGTGCGCGGATCATCTCAACGGCATAGCCGTTTCCCCACTGGTCCCTGCGGAGGTTGTAGCCGATGGTCCAGAGATCTTCTTCGGAATCGTAATAAATCCCGCCGCTTCCGATCAGTTCACCGGTCGATTTCAGGACAATGCCCGCGTCATAATCATCCGGACTGTCCGGATTCAGCGTTTCAAGCCATGCCCTGACGTCCTCGGCACGGGTATATACAGGGTAGACCATGTACCGGGCCACATCCGGATCCCCGCACCAGCGGAAAACCGCCTGATAATCCTCCGGCGTCAGGTTGCGGAGGATCAGCCGCTCCGTTTCCAGATTGATTTTCATAAACCATACCCCCTTGCATGATGATATAAAAAGGCCGCTTATCTGCCAGAGATAAGCGGCCTGTGAACCAACACAGATTATACTTCAGGCTGCTCTTCCCTGACGGTGTGCCAACCGGACTTGGATACGACAAAACCGCGGACATGATTATCAATGTTCGCAGAAACGACCGGGGAATTCAGTCCGCACCGCATCATGAGAAGAGCTCCTTTCCGAAAAAATTTGCGTTGACTATACTACGAAAGAAAACCGGTGTCAAGCATTTTCTTTTCATATTCTCCGGAAAAGGCCCCGCCTTTTTTTGTATCCGGAATTCTGATATAATCGATGAAAATTCACTGCCCAGGGCAGGAACGGGGGAAACATGAAATACGCGGTACTGTCAGACGTCCACGGGAATTATCCCGCGCTGCGCGCCGTAATGGAAGACGCTGTGCGGCAGGGCATTGACCATTTCCTGTTTGCGGGAGATTACTGCATCAGCGGTCCCTGGCCGGATGAATGCATCCGTGCGCTCCGGGCAATCCTGGAGAAAACTGTTATCCGGGGAAATGAAGAAAAGTACCTGGAGAACCTGATCGGGAAGGACCCGTCACAATGGACGGACGGCCAGATGCAGGTTTCCTACTGGTGCTACCGGAACATCAGCAAAGAGAACCTGGAATATGTGCTGTCCCTGCCGCATACGGCCGAGCTGGAGTGCAGCGGCATCAAAATCCATATGGCGCATTCCTCCGTGGATTTCATAGGCACACATACATTTTACACATGGAACTCCGCCACGATTGCGGAACGGATCCGGCAGAAGGATGCCGGTCCGGAAGAGATCCTGGCGGAGATTACCCGTGAACGGGAACAGGATCCTGCTTTCCGGGAAGCCGTATCAAAACTGGAGAAGGGCGTTTATATTTTCGGGCATTCCCATGTCCAGTGGTCCTGCCAGGCCAAAGACCGGGGAGTATACCTGATCAATCCGGGATCCTGCGGCCTGCCGCTGGACGGGATCAGGGATGTCGTGCCGTACACAGTCCTGGAAATCACGGAGGACGGCCTGGTGAAAATCGAAGAAAAACGGGTTCCGTTTGACAAAGCAGCCTATATCCGTGCATTCATGCAGACAGGACAATACCGGGAAGCCAATGTCTGGAGCAGGGTCATCATGCGTGAACTGGCAACGGCCAGGGAACATGTATGTTTCTTCCTGTCCTTTGCCGAACAGTATGCGAAAGACATCGGGGACGACAGAAGACCTTATGCCACGGACACATGGGAAAAGGCTTTTGAATGCTGGGAACAGCAGCATGAAAAAAATCCGGCCGGGATTCCCCGGCCGGAATGAACCTGTATCACTTTGCTTCATTCAATTCCTGATAAAACTTTACAGCGCCGCGGATCTCCTCCTCCGTCGGATGCCCTTTGGCAATGCCGCCCAGCAGTTTGAAGGGCCCGAAGGTATCGTAGCCCCGGCATCCGTACGCACCGATTTCGGTGCAGTTTTTCCGTGCGGCAATCTCCCGGATCGAGCTCAGGAAAGAACCCTTCGCCGCGCCCTGGGTATACAGGAGAAATACCGCTTTATTCTCCGGCAGGTGTTCCTGCGCGTAATCCAGAAGCTGCCTCGCGAAGCCGCCGTAATAAATCCCGGAAGCAAAACCGATCCGGTCATATCCGGACAGGTCTGTTTCGGGCTGCGCGGTGACGTCGATCAGGGTGAGCTCGTTTTCCGCCGTGATGGCATCGAGAAGCTTCTTCGTGTTTCCGTGATGTTTTGAATAGTATACAATCGCTGTTTTCATACTGGTTCCTCCCTGCTTTTTGCTTTCCGGTCAGTGCTGATGGTCTCCGATGAAGCCTTCTTCGAGGTAAACCGGGACTCTTTTTTGCATAATTTTACCATTTTATCTCCCGGGATCCTGGTTCATTATATCATAGAATCATTATGTCCGGTACAAGGCTCTGCCGGACGATTCCAAAGTCATATTATCATATAGTAGGATTCCTGTGGTGCAAGTTGACTTTCACGTAGAAATATAGTAAAATGATACA
>JAEEGH010015074.1_pt1 | contig 16848 bp, 7 predicted proteins | sample 9134181 | NCBI WGS metagenome assembly JAEEGH01 (sample SAMN16246544, study PRJNA631951) | gut metagenome | biome: gut microbiome; feature: rumen; material: DP-attached | host: Bos | place: Iran: Karaj | collected 2018-10
CAAACCACTCGTTAATCTTACTCCACCTTCCCGACATCCGTAATTTCCGCCTATAACATATTGAGGAACAGCGGAATGAAGGCAGGTACGCCCCGCAGGGGGCAGTACGCGCGAGCGTACTGCCCTTTGGTGGAGATTTCGGGTGTTTGGACTGTGTTTTGGGGCAGAAAAAGTGTGAGCAAAACAAAGTATTTGACAACACGAAACTATTGAATAATAGGCGTTTGTCGCATACCTATAAGCACAAAAAAAGAGGTTGGATTCCGATGGTTTCCGACCTCTTTTCCTGTTAGGGATTGAGCGGTAGACGGCACTTCTAACACGGCTGATAGTCAGCACAATGCAGGAAGCCTTGCCCCGATTCTTGCCCTGTATCGAGCGACAGACGGGACTCAATCCTACATTGCAAATCAATAAGTTAGCAGCCATATTGCTCACAATCTTGCCCTGATGATTGTATTACCTTGATTGGGTTTATAATTATGCTATCTTCCTCAACTTTCGCAAGGTGTTGATGGCTGTCCCCGTCAGTTTGGATACATTGGCGAGGCTGTAGCCTTTGCGCAGCAGCCGCAACTGTTCGGCATACTGCTCCTTCATTTCTTGGTCAGACTTGCGGTAGCCCTCTTTGCGCCCAACCTTGCCTCCATTCGCTCTGTAATGGTTATAGCCGCTCTCCATTCTGCTTCTGATTAACCCCCGCTCCATACTGTTGAACTGGGCAAGTATGCCGAGGACGAGTTGGGCGATAGGGTTCGGCTTGCCGTCGGGCTGCAAGGTCTCCAAGCCGTTTTGGTGGATATAGACCGAAACGCCCTGTTCGGTCAGTTGCTCGATGACGGACAAGAAATCGACCACGCGCCTGCTCAACCTGCTGCACTCATAGATAAGAACCTTGGATACCTCGTGGCTTCCCACATAGTCCAACAGGTCGGACAGAGCAGCCCGTTCCTCGACCTTCTTTGCACCGCTTATTTTTTCGCTGAACTCTTTGACCACCTCATAGCCCATACGGGTTGCATAGTCACGGAGTTCTTCAAGTTGCCTCTCATAGTCTTGGGCGGAGGTGCTTACCCTTGCGTAGATTACTGCCTTCATAACCTTGTTTTTTAACACACGGCAAAGATACAAAATTTTCTTGTAACTTCCAGTGCTAAAGCAGTTTAACATAAAAAAATAATGTAACATAAAAAAATGCTGTCAATGATATGGACTGACTGATTAAATTGATAGGAGTCGTTCATTGATATAAAACTTATATATGTACGCTCGCTGACCCTCACAATCTGGCGGGGAGGGAATACGCTTGGGGTTGGGTGAACGCTTCCAAATATATTTGGACATTCTTGCCACCAATATTTCTATAGTATAGTTCAAATTTCTGAAGCCAAATTTGTCCAACTTTTTCTCCCCGCCACGACCGTCCTGCCCCTCGACGGTAATCAGCCCGCTGCCCCGACCTCCCCGTGCAGCCATTCCCGACCCTGACCCGACCGCCCGACCTTACTTCGTCAATCCCTGCCCTTGCCCTCTCCCCGAACTGCCGAACTGCCCCCATTCCCGACCACCACCGACCGAACTGCGCCTGTTGACCTACTTTGAACGATGAGATTGTGTTTTGTATAACAACTTGAGAAACAGTGTGTTCGAGTGGTGTTTGTAGTGGGCGATTTTTTTTTGTGGGTTTGCGATTTTTTTATTATATTACTTTATCAGGAATGAGATTTTCAAATTAAAGATATAAGATAATGAAAAAGAATGAAACAGCCAACGGCGCAGAGGCTATAAACAGCGCGACAAAAACTTCGTGGGCATTGAACTTGACGAGAACTATTATAACACAGCGAAGTTACGCATAGAAAAAGCGAATAACAAATAATTCCCAATATAGCCTATGATTTCCAAAGAAGACTACATCAAAACCCTCAAACCGTTTTTTACCAAAGCGACTGCACAGACCCTTGAGCGGATTGCCACCGATGCGTTACAGCGGCTGCAAGACATTCAGTTTGAGGACTATTTGCAGAATCCACTTGTCTGCTTTGATGGAGGTAGGCGAACCAACCTGGGACACAACAAGATGGAGTTGGCAAGATTCAGCGAATTGCTGCCCATTGCAAGAAAAGTCCACAAAAAGAAAGCAAAACTAATTGACTACTTCAAACGGTTGCCAACCTCGACAGAGAAGAAAGAGGAGTCAGAGAAGAAAAAAAAGGAAAGGAAAGATGAGTTGAGAAAAGCCAAACTGCACAGTCTGTTCAAATACCACTTGCTCCCTTATACAGACGGTCGCTTCTACCATTGGCACATCGACATTGACGATGTATATGACCGATTCGACGACCACCCCCTTATTCGCAATATTAGTGTAGAACTGCTTCGCCAAGACCCTTGCGTTCTCTATGCTGAAAGAAGTGCGACCTGCGGGCTGTTCGCCTTGGTTGCGGCTGACCCGACACGAATGGACATCGACAAATGTATAATCCCTATGCCGACCTGTTGTGCGGGCATCAAAAAGGACACGAGTCAGGATGAAATCACCCAACTTCGCTACTTGTGCGGAAGAGATGAACAGTGGAGACCCCACCCCGTCACCTATTGCGAGAATTATGTGAAAATGGAGATGGTGGAAAAGCCCAAGAAAGAAGCGGCTATCGAGGAGGAAGCAATCAACGAGGTAGTAGCGAATCAAACAACTTCTAAAGGTTTGAACACCAATATTTTAAAAGGCACAGTTGCGGACTTGCTGTTTGAAGGCAAGGATGTCAAGGACAAAATCTACCTCTACTCCAAAACCAATGCCTTGTTCGACAACCTTGAGCGGTACAACTATAAGCGAGAGGATTTGGCTGTCATCCCTCGACAGCACGGTGAGGGATGGGAGAATGTGAGATTCAAGGAAAAACTTCCCAATCCTCGATTAGAGAAATCAATCAAACTTGATTACCAATATTTGAATGAAGCAATCGAAGGAGGAGCAATTAAGTTGGAACGAGGAAAGATATACATTGTGCAGACGGGAGTGGGAAAGAGTTATGCTGTGGCAAAGATTGCAGCCGCTAACAATGTATTCCTTACAACAAGGTTGGGCTTGTTGGATGAGTTCAAGACTAACGCTAACGGTTGGGAGAGATTATCACCCAACACTGTTATCGAGGACGGAAAAAGATACTTTGGAACGGCGCAAGGCGTTACCTCCAAGCAAATTCAGATGTTAAAAAGATATGATTATACCTTTCATCTCGATGAGATGCATACCTGGTTTGAGTTTGATGATTTACGCGATAAACTCAACGGCATAGTAACCAAGGAATACAATGTTATCGGTTATACTGCGTCACCTGTCGAGCAGTTAATAGTGTGGAGTGAGATAAATGATTATGAGATGGTGGATTGCAAATTCCGTAAAGAGAAGCAAAGGCTGAATCTTGCCCTTTACAAGTATCAATTCGTTACCAAACGAATGCTTGCAAATATTGCCGTATTCATACAATCGGTTTTGGACAAAGACGGGAAAATTGTCCTGTACTTGAACGATAAGAATAAAATCGAAACCATCACGCAGGCATTGCCCATAGACAAGGTGTTTACTTACTATACCGCTGAACTGAAAGACAAAACAGCACGGCAAGAATGGGAGGCAACGAATAAAATACACCTCGATAATTTTAAGGTCAGGAAAGGCGGTGCGTGCCTGCTCTGCACGAGCAAGATGGGACTTGGTGCAAATTTTCACGAGGTCGTCGATATGTTTATGGTTTTCTCCAACAGCCCTGATGCCATTCAGCAGGTACTTGCAAGGGAGCGCGACAACGATGTCACGGCTCTGATTTTTTCCAAGACTTATAGCAACAAGTACCTTGTTCACGATGTCGGGTGGCAGGATGTACTTTCAGACTATTTCAAAGGTGTCAGCACCACCGACAAAAGTACAGACCACCAAGTGAACGACAAAGTATTCACAGAAGACCACTCCATTAGTATCAGTGACAACATCAATGTGGTTTATGACACATATTCGGAGGTGTTTTACAACAACCTGTTCTATATCCTGCGGGATAATTGGGATGTGGTCAATGCGAGAACGCCAAGCATCAGGATGTTTGAAATTCAAAGATTCAGCATCAACAGCAACAGCAACAGGGATTCTCTCGTCAGTAACGAGGAAAGAATCTATCAGGGATTGTTGGATTATATCCATTGGTCGGACAGCAAGCCCACTATTGATTCTATATTCAGCGGCGCAGACCTGCAAGAAGATTGCCGTTCACCACTTGAAAGGGACAGATTTCTCAAGGCATTCGTTAACAGTTACACAGAGCAGGCTTCGGCATTTTCGCTCCCGCCATTACGCATATTGTTGAGTTGGGACAAGGAAGATGTTCTCCAAACAATAAGGAAAGTACAGCGGAACAACAAACAGTCTGACAACACCCTTACACCTTGGACTGTGATTAAGGGTGTTCTGAAAGAAATGGCTTTTACGGCATCATTTACAGATGATGCGGTCGAAGAAATATGCGAAAAGGTGAATCAAAGTTATCCGATTGCATTGAATGTGCTGAAAACGATACTGAAGCAGCACTATAAATGTGACGACGACAAAGCGTGTTGGGTGAAACGGAGCAGGAACAGGAAGAAAGTGGCTACCATACAAAAAGAGACTAATGACAAGAGATTGCTCGCCCACCTGCAAGAGTCGGGACAGAAGGTGACGACAAAGACTGTAGCCGAAGCGATGGCAACGCTTCATATAGAAGGGAATCCCGATTCTGTTGCGAGACGGCTGAAACGAAAAAAATGATATGTTGGCAACATATCATTTAAAAAAATTGAAACGGCGTGCAGAAAACGAGGCGCGTTATACGATTTTTCGCCAACAAAAGCAGAAAACAAATAGAAATCTGCAACTTTTATAGATATATATGTCATTTTTCAATGTTTTCATAAAGGACAAAAGAAATATTTGGTTGAAGATTGGTTTTGTTTCATTCATTCAACGAAAAATCGTATTTTTGCGAAATGATTTTAATGAATAGAGAAAGTGATAAGAAAAGACATATCAAACAGACTACAAGGAATGCGATTGTGGACGGATATCCCCTGCCGAATGAATGCGAATATGTTAGAGTCTTGTAATGGTTAGTTACTATGAACGACAACATAAAAGCCATTTGGAATAAGCATATCGAGGTTCAAGAGCAATTGCTGCGAGCAAGAGCCATTCCTATCCCTATTGATACAACATCAATTAGAATAGCAGGCGAAAAATTATTCTTGACTATAGACGAGCGCAACCGTACCGATAAGGTTCTGTCGCAAATTGCAGAAGCATTTGGAATCGGCGTTGATGAACTCAAGATTTCCGAAGGGTGTTTTATTGTGGATACAGACAAGTCAAACAATGTTGATTCTGATACCAAACGAGCACTTTCCGAAATAGCAGAGAACAACCATATCAAGTTCCGCCCGAATCCTATTGTTGACGGTATTATAAAACAAAAAAATATTTCGCTAATAAACATACTAAAAAGAAACAAGTGCAACTATTCTTTTGACAAAAAGGAGCGATTACAAATATCTATATCGGATTTAAAACGAATCCAATCAGAATTAGAAACAAGTGATGTTCAATTGCCAGAGACGGCGAGTGCCATTTTTCGATTTAAGCCGACACCTTTTTTCTTTTTAGAGAGAATGATGCCATATATTCCTTGGGAAAACAGGATATATGTGGCAGAAAATGATGATTCAGTTGAATTCTTAAGCAATAGTTTTGTGTTAAAAAACAAATATTTGACACAAGATTTACTACAGTATCTAAACGAACAATTCGGTTTGTCGTTATATAAATATGTTTTTACATTCCACATCAACAAAACGGTCATATCCAAGTATAATCCCAAGAATTCCCATCATATCTTGCCTGAAATAAATGATGACGGCTGCTCTTTTAGTTTTGTTACGAAAATTATGCAAAAACCAAAAGAGTTAATGAATTCCTATTTTGAGGAACAGTTTGAATTTGGCTTGAAATATACGAGATTGAAACGTTTCTTTGACAATTTTTTCGGGAAGGAGAATGTCTCTTTTGATTCGGAATTCAGATATAGGTGTGATATGCAGCAGTTTTCAACCCAATTCTTGCCAAAGCAAACGAATTGGGAAGAACCTTTTTGGAAAATAATATTACAGTCTCTTCAACTTCAAGGAATTTCAATAAGCCAAAATTATGAAATAGGTGTTGATTTTAATTGGCAAAAAGAATCGTTAAAAGACATATTGACAAAGATATCTTCTGTTTGCCCATATATCTCACTTTCGTTTTTTGATAACCATAGATGCAATGTCGATTTGAAGTTTAATAATGAATCGTTGACGGAAATAGAAAACAGAATACGAGAATCTTTCCCCTCAATACAATTCCATAAAAATGAGAAAGGTGGATTGTTGTATTTTTTTCAAGAATATTTTGACAGAACAAAACGAAATCAAATAGCAAGAAGCCTTAATGACGAACTTAATCTATTGAACTCATCCGACTATTCTTACGAAGTATTTTCTATTCCACCAGATAAGGATAAGTACTATCTGACTATTGATACTGATTCACTTCAAGAATCGTTAACGGACACTGTGAGAGATTTGAGAGGTTGCGAGTTCAAAGTTGGTGATATTTCCATTGGAAAACTATTTAGAATCAATTATCCCCAACTCACATTTGACATATCTTCATCAGAGAAAGATAAGATAACTTATTATGCAAACAACAATCTTTTTGGAAACATAACCCCCGACTTGACAGGAGACTTGGAGAAAATTGCACGTTTGAAGAAATCATTTGAGGCAATATCTTCAGGTGTGGGTTTATTGAATCCAAGATTATCCGATTTCATATTTGATGCATCAAAAGCCGAAACAATAAATGAAGTCGATTGTTATTTAGATTCACGAGGTGAATTCTATAATGACATAAATGACAATTTGTTGAACAGAAAAATCAATGAATCACAAAAAAAGGCTATAATTAAAACCTTGTTGGCAAAAGATTTGTCCCTTATCCAAGGACCGCCAGGTACGGGAAAATCCACCGCAATTGCGGAGATAATTTGGCAGCATATTCGGAAAAATCCTAAAGAAAGGATTCTACTAACATCAGAAACTAATTTAGCAGTAGATAATGCTATTGCAAGAGTGGTCAATACAACGCATAATCTCGTTAAACCAATCCGCTTTGGGGAGGATGAGAGATTGGAGATGGAGGGCAAGCAATTTAACATTGATACTTTGAGAGCCTGGGTTGAAAATGTTTCTATCACATATTCAGAAGAAGAGGAAGATATTGATGAACCGAACAAGGAATCTGACATCCACCAAAAAATCATTCTTGAGAACTGGCTTTCAAATATATCTCGGAGAATTGATGCAAGTCAGATGGATGAAAGCATTTGTTCCTTATGGAAAAATATGTTGCAGAATCCTTCAAAAGAGATTCGACAAATAGCATTTGACAAATATATCCATAATTGCAATGTCGTTGGAGCAACGTGCAGTTCTATCGGAGACAAAAACACCAAAGGTAATCCTACAAGTTTTTTCCGCACATATTGTGAGTTGTTTGGTGCGGTTAAAAACATAACCTATAAAGATGGGAAGTCTTTTTCATTATTTAACGGGAAAATCAAATTTGACACTGTAATTCAAGATGAATCAAGTAAGGCAACACCTGCGGAACTTTCGTTGCCTTTGATTTACGGCAAAAAGAATATAATCATTGGAGACCACCGACAGTTACCACCTCTTTTGGATAAGGAAGAGTTTTTATCATCTTTGAAATTTTTATTAAACAAGATTGATGACAAACAGCAGATTAGTGAAATCAAAAAACTTCAAAAGTTTGTCCAAGTCCATTTTGATGAAATGGAAGTGTCTCATTTCCAAAGATTGTTTGAATCAATAGATGACAGTCTGAAAGGGGTTTTTAATCAGCAGTATAGAATGCATCCTGCAATAAATGAAGTTATTAAACAGTTTTATGTTGAGGATGGGGGGCTGTTTTGCGGACTTGATGAAGCCCAAGTCGAAGCCCCTGATGTTACAAATCCGCAAAGCAGATATCACGGTTTGAACATCGATGGCCTCATTGAGCCAAAAGACCACGTGATATGGATTGATACCAAGACACCAGAAATGTTAGTTGGTACATCTCGTGTAAACTATGGGGAAGTTGAGGCAATTCGTAGTATCCTTACAAAAATGCAAAATTCAGAAAGTTTCAAGCATTATCAATCCTTATGGAACAATGACGAAGACAAACAAATAGGTTTGATTAGTTTCTATGGAAAACAAATTAAACTGCTAAAAAGTTTAAGGTCTGATTTTAAGGACATTCCAATAAGGATTAGCACAGTTGACCGTTTCCAAGGAATGGAACGAAACATCATTATTGTTTCAATGGTTAGAAGTAGTTGTATTACTGCCGATAAGAACCAAAATGCAGACTATGAATTATATCCTGATTTGGGATTTGCGTCACAAAATGATTTGGGGTTCGCACAATCGCCCAATCGCCTCAATGTTGCATTGTCGAGAGCAAAACGGTTGTTAATAATCGTAGGCAATAGTGATTTATTTCGTAGAAAGCACATTTATGATAATGTATATCAGTGCATCCAAAACAGTACCAATGGCAAAATCATAAACGCAGAGGAATTATGAACTGGCAACACATAATAGATAATGGACAACTGGTATATCAATCCAAAGAAAATGATGTTCCTTTTCGTAATTGGTCACTGAAAAAAACACAATGCGAGGTCTCTTTCTATGAAACATACCCTTTGGATGACATTGACAAGATAGTATGTTCCATATTGTCCAACCATAATGGCACAATAGAAGAATGTGAGATTGCAACTATTTTGGGGTTTAATGTCAAGAACGACTTTGATGTAACCCCAAGACGCTATGCTGATGATGCTGAATTACAATTGTTTCGGGCTATTGTCAGCCCCGTTTTGGCTTGGGGCTTAATATCAAAAAGTCAGTCAAAAGAAGAACTTGTATCATATTCTATAACCGAATTAGGCAAGCGTGCATTCGAGAAAAACGAGAAATACAAATTTTATGAAGGAAAGAAAATTTTGTTTGAAAACTATGGGATATGTGCCACCTCTGCCGATGACAGTGATTTCTTTCCGTATTTTAAAGAATTCAACCTTTGTTCTGAAATCTCAAAATCGTGCCAAATAAGTTATGAAAACATTGATACATCGGTTTTTGACATTGAAGAATCTGACTTGATAAAGAGGATACATCTACAATCCGCAACTCATTACAACATATATAAAGCGAAAAAATCCACCTACTTTGAGATAGCGTCCACAAAAGTTGATTTTAGACTATTGTTATACGAGAACTCCTATTTCCCCCTCGTATTCTTACAGGACAGATTTTGCAGCATTGCAACAGAATTGCTCAATAATGATGCTAACGCTAAATTGAAAGACAAGAAAGTTGAGTGGGGGTTGTATTTGCGTTTAATGAACGATGAGAACGCAGTTTTAGATTATGCTTGTGTTTCACCTTTTGAAGACATTCTTGACCTTGGAGATTTGATTCCAGACAGGAGATTGGTCTGGAATGACGATGCTTTGTTTGCATTTATTACGGATAATGCAGATGGAAATCAATACGCATCAATTTCAAGGTATTGTCCTCTTGAGACAATAAGAAAGCACATCAAAGAAGATTTGCAATGGGATTGGATTGTTTTATCACAGAGGATGGATGAACATTTCATTCTCGACAATCATTCATTGCCTTGGGATTATGAAATCATCTCAACTCGTGAAGATGTCAGGATTAACACTATTAAATCACTATTGGTAATTCCCGAATTACAGAACGCTGAATGGAATTGGGACATTATTATGCCCCAATTAGATTTTGACTTTATTAAAGAGAATATCCGTGTTGTTGATTTCGATTTGTATGAATTAACGAAAAGTAACATTGATGAAGTAAAAACACTTATCTGTCAGAATACAAACAAGAGATGGGACTGGGCATACATATCAAAAGAATATGAGTTGGGATTTATTTTAGATAATATCAAAACATTAGCATACGGGCAAGACGGAAATTCGTACAACCATTTGAATTTAAGAACAATTATTGACAGGGCGTTTGTTTCCACAGAGTTTTCCGAACAATACTGTACTTCTGCTGCTTTCAAAGATGTATTGAAAGACAATTCTGCCTTACTATCGAATTTCTCCACTAACCAATCGAACTATCTTTGGACACCTAATATGATTGCTCTCCTCGAAGATGTTGGTTTGTTAATATGGGAAAGTGGTCTGTGCACCACTGGTTTTGAATGCAACCCATACCTTAAGTGGGATAAGGCTTTCTTTAACAATTATTGTCATAAGATAAAAACGCCCCAAGGCTACTCCTATGTCTCATCAATGATTGATGACCCAAAGATTGTAATAGAGAACTGTTCTTTTGAATGGGATTGGATTAGTTTGTCCGAAAACAATGCTGTCATATCTGATGATGTCTTTGTTAAATCATTCATAGATAAACTATCATTAAAGACGACACTGCAACGCATTAGAAGTTTGTTAATTGAAGAATTGTTTTTGAATTACAATTTGGTCGAATTACTTTCTGAAGACGTTGATTCGTGGCAGATTGTGACTCAAAAAGTTTCTGTTGAGTTTGTTCGTAAAAATTTGAATTATAATTGGGATTGGACAATTCTAACACAACGATTCTTCTCAACAATTAATATCAAAGCATTGGGTAATGAACGGTGGGTTAACAAATGGGATTGGCATTTTTTGACACGAAATTTAGATTGGAGTATCGTTCTTAATAATCTTGACGAATATTGCGAATATTGGGATTGGCAGTATCTGTCCAACACAATAGACAAAGATTATATTAGTAATCATTTGCCAGAATATGTCAGTTATTGGGATTGGGCGTGCTTGATAGATTCAAGGTTTGACAAATCGGATTTGTTGTTTTCAACATCTTTAGTGCCAATTGCCACTTGTATCTCTGCATTAAGTGATGAAGAACAATCTGCATTATGGAACAAAGTGACTCGAAAATTTACTTGCCAAGAACTTGCTGAAAACATTCATACAACAAAACAAATTAAAGCAGGGACTGCATTATTCAAATGGGACTATGAATATTTCTATTCTATGCCCGAATTTGACATCCTTTTGTATTTGACCAATTATTTATCCGATGTTGAATGGGTTTTACTATCCAAATCCCCCAAATTGAATGATGAACTAAAGTGGAACAAAACATTGTTTAGTTATGACAGATGGATTAAAAATGTAAAAAACATAATAGACAATGCGTCATACAAATGGGATTTCAAGGAATTATCAAAATTAGACAGTATCAATTTTCGGAAGAGCATACTTTCCATTAGAACATCAGAATGGGATTGGCAATACCTAACCGCTTATAGTAAAATTTTCGACTATAGAGAGGATTTTGAAAAGATATTTGAAAAGTTTAAGGGTCATATCGACTTTGTGGTTTTGTCGCGAAGAAAGAAAACAGGTGTGACTAAAGAACTTATCGAGAATAATATTGATAAAGATTGGGATTGGATTGCGTTGTCAAATAACACTTCTATAAAGTTAGATATAGGTTTTATAAAAAAATATGAGTCGAAACCTTGGGATTGGCAAGCACTTTCTGCGCGTGCAGATGTAGAACTTGAAAATAACTCATTGTATGAACTGATGGATAAAGATTGGGATTGGCAAATAATTTCATCTTGTAAAAGTGTTGTTTATGACGAAACCTGCATTATGCATCTATTAAACAAACCAATGGATTGGTTTGCTGTATCCCAAAACGGTAGTTTTTTGCCTAATCAAAAAACGCTTTCTCTACTAAAAGGGAAGAAACTCGATTGGGATTCGATTTCCAGCAATTCCAAACTCGATGTATCTGTGTTATGGGATTACAAAGATTATTTGAATTGGAAAAATGTTACCAGTAATAAAGTCGATTGCTCTGACATACAACAATTAGAAACATTCAAAGACTATGTTGATTGGCATTTTGTTTCAATAAGTGAGAATTTTAAGGTTACTTCAGGGAATTTGCTTGAATTCAAATCTAAACTTGATTGGCGTGCAATCAATCGACGAAAAGACTTTGTTATAACAAGTGAAACAATTGAACTTTTTGCCGATGTACTTGATTGGGATAAAGCGTCAGAATCCCAAGACATAGATTTTTCGGAAAGAATTGTAGAAAAGTATCGCTCGAAATGGAATTGGCGAATTCTGCGCCGTAATCCTTCTGTTATTGACAGGTTAGACGATGTACTTAAAAAGTATATTGCCGAGTTCAATTGCGCTGATTTTGTAGATAATTTCCCGCAGACACCATATATTTACCATTTTACACATTTGTTCAATGCAATTGATGCTATCAGAAGTAGAAAAATTTTAAGTAGAAATCGAGCAGAAGGTCATTTCTCTAATGCGGCAGGCAACTTGGTTGACAGACGCTCCACTGCTCACGATTACGCAAGATTTTATTACAGACCACAGACCCCAACACAGTTTTATAATGAATGTTTGGGGTGGGATTCAAAACTACGAGCCTCTTGGGGCAAATCTTATTATCAACAAGCCTTGAATTTAGGCTTGCCAAAATGTCCTATGCCTGTGTTCTTTAAGTTCGATTTGGAAGAAGTCGTTTCCAAAATGTCAGACAAGTGCTATTACAGTACAGGAAATATGCAAACCAATTGGGCTTCCGTTATTAAAATAGGGGACAATCCCAACAGAATAATGACAGAATATCTATACAACAATATTTCTGATGCATACGATATGGCTCGTTCTCGCGGTATTTATGATAGGGCTGCTCACATTATGTACTTGAATTGCATAATGAGACAATCACAACAAGAATTTCTTATTCGAGATGAACTTGATTTTTCCGATTTAAATTCATTGGAAATTATCTGTTATGACGAAGAACAAGCGGATATTTTAAGGAGTCAACTGGGTGCTGATGATATTGTCGATAGAATAACAACTGATGAATACAATGATTATTTTCACAGAAGTAACAGGAAACTAAACATTTGGGACAATGGTGACAGTCTTATGATATCGTCTGATTATCAAGGCGATGCGCATTTTGAAATAATGGCCACCGACAAACACATTGTAAATGTTGATGGTACAACTGTTATAAAAGAAACGGCAGATATTATTTTTGCTTATCCTAATGTTGAGTTCTCAAAAACGGGTGCTCCTGTGGAAGTTCATTTTGTTGATGAAATAAACAGGGATTGGTTAATCTATAAGAATTAAGATATGGCTATTGAAGTAATTAAAGGCAACATTTTTAACACGAAGGCACAAACCATTGTCAACACGGTCAACTGTGTAGGTGTGATGGGAAAAGGTGTCGCGCTGGTATATAAATTGCGTTACCCTAAAATGTTTGATTTATACAGCGATTATTGCAAATCAAAACTTATAGGGATTGGCAAATTATGGTTATACAAAGGTGAGGAGAATGCACCTTGGGTTCTTAATTTTCCAACAAAATACCATTGGAAATATCCAAGTAAGATTGAGTATGTCGAAAAAGGATTACAAAAGTTTGTGGACACTTACCAAGAAAAAGGCATTACTTCAATAGCATTCCCTATGTTGGGGACACACAATGGAGGACTTGACAAAGAAGAGGTGCTTTCAATAATGAAGCATTATCTATCGCAATGCAATATACCGATAGAAATATATGATTATGACCCTTCTGCACCTGATGATTTGTTTGAAACATTTAAGTCGAAATGGAATGCCATACCAAACTCCGATAAAAAACGAATCACGGGCATAAGGACACAGAAACAAATAGATACAATAGATTATGCCGTTAACTCTGGAGACATTCATTCAATGATTGCGTTAATCGAATTCAAAGGAATCGGTCTCAAAACGATGGAGCAATGTTTTAAGTTAGTGATGCAAAGTCAACCTTCGCAAACCTTGTTTGATTAACCAATCGTATTCCAAACAAAGGCATTATTGTGTACATCAAAACCGTGTCACTGTCGATTTACCATTAAAAAGTGTCACTTTCGCCTTATCCCGTGCCGCTTTTGCTCATTTTGCTGCAACTTTTCAACTTTTCAGTAGCCGTAAAGTTGCATATTTCTTCAGATTTTTGGCGAATTAATTCTTGCTTTTTTACTGATATAGTAATGCGAAACGGGTTGTCACAAAGGCAACCCGCTTTCGATTCGTTATTTGAAGTGAGGTGTCCGAGAGCCTCACCTGCAAAAATACGGACTTTTTTCGATATATCCGTGAAAAATTGCAGATTTCGACAAGTTTTTAGCATTTTCGAGGGTGTTTTTGACATTGTATTCAAAAAATGTAATCCAAAAGTGTACCACCATAATAATCTAAAAGTGTACCACTTGAAAAGTCTAAAACCGTAAGAAAATAACAACTTTTATTGGATTTTGTGCTACTTTTCGTTGGATTTCTGCCACTTTTCCATAATTTGCTCAACTAAAAAAGTTGTGTATTTCTTGATGTTTTTGGTATCAACTGCAAAACAACCACAACTGACATAAAATATCAAAAATATTGCTTTTCTTGTAAGATTTCGATGATAGTTTTGTCAGTTGCAGTTTTTGTTGAGTTTTCTGCCATTTTCATTTGCAAATTTACTATTTTTGCAGATTATTTTGCTACAATTGCCAATGAATATAGTTGATATTAACGAGGAACTTTTGCGCACTTATGACCCCATAGTGCTTGACCTGCTGCTGCAAGACCGCACCACGGGAAGCAATATCTTTTGGGCTACCAACGATTACAGCAAGTTGGGTGGTCGCTACTCCTATTTTTCCCCTATTTTGCCCGAACTCATTACAGGCAAAAACGCCACTGTGATACGCCCCCGCATATTGAAAGCACGGGAGGAGCAGTCGGCTCGTGCAAAGGTGATGGCTGAAGTGTTCACTCCTGCTTGGATTTGTAACGCGCAAAACAATCTGATTGACGAAGCGTGGTTTGGTAAGAAAGGTGTTTTCAACATTGAAAACGAAGACCATACTTGGACAACAATGGATTTTCCCATTGAATTTCCTGAAGGAAAGTCGTGGCGCGACTATGTGATGGACACCCGTTTGGAAATAACCTGTGGGGAAGCCCCTTACATTACGAGCCGCTACGATGTGACCAATGGCGATTTCATTGAGCCGAAGAACCGCATCGGGCTTCTCGACCGAAAACTGCGAGTGGTTGGAGAGAACACTACCGAACCTGAAGAATGGATTGCCGCTGCCCTCGATGCCTACAAGAATATCTACGCCTACGAATGGCAGGGAGACAATCTGCTCTTGGCTCGTGAAGCAATGTTGTGGACATTTGGCGAGTTTTTCTATGACAAATTCCAATCCGACCCGCCAAAGGATATTATTCTTGAGGTCGCCAATATTATAAGTTGGAATGTGTGGCAGATGGACGGGCTGAAATGCGTAGTTCCCGACAGTTGTTTTGAAACTGTCTCAAAGAACCAATTTGGTACTCAAACAGACCTTTTTTCAGAAAACACACCTATTGCCAAAACACCCGTAAAAAAGCCTTGCCCAGGCTGTTCTGAAAACGAGTTGCTTAAGCATAACGGAAAGTACTGCATTATAAAGGATTGGTATGCCAAAGGAAAGGATGGCAAGACAGGTAAAAATGTGAAGTTCGTGAATTTAACCACCAAAAAATAATAGAAAGATGTCACTAGTGTCTACTAAAAAATGTTAAAAAGGAATTTCCAGTTGGCCGTCGTCGAGTATCTCCTCCTGAGGACGCTCGAAAAGCTCCCGCAAGTTGTCATAGACGAGCAAGGAGCTGCCCAAGATGCGCATGACCTCGAACACGGGTCTGTCCAACTGGAGGTCATGCTCGATAATTGCAACAAGGCAGTACGTGATGATTGCGACGTGGATCTGTATCCGCACAGCATTCTCGGAGTCGCCCCAAAACCGTTTGACGCGCAGATGCTGCTTGATCCATTTAAAGAACAGCTCCACCTGCCAGCGGTAGCGGTAAAGCAGCCCGATATCCTTGGCCTTGAGATAGAAGTTGTTGGTGTAGTAAATAAAAGGCCGACCGAGGTCAGCGACGTAGAAAACGATGCGCCTGAGCTCTGCAGGGTAGTTGTTTCTGTTCCTTTTGCCTGTGAATCTGATGGTTTGGTCCAGCAGCACGCCATCTCTCCCGTCAAGGAGTTCCTCTCCGAGCAACACTTCGTAGGCCGGCTTCCCTTTCTCTCGCGTGATGAAGAACGCGCCGGTCTGGTGGATAGAGAAAAGCCGTGCAAGGTCGAAATAACCCTTGTCGAACACATAGCAGGCAAGCGGTTCGTATGTGATACAGTCCATGAACTTGGTGTCGTGGACATTGGCGTTAGTAATGCGGTAGAAGACCGGAATCTCCGTAACGATGTCAATCTGTGTGTGAACTTTGATGCCGGACTTTGTGCTGCGAAAGCGCGCCCAATGGAAAAGCGACATGCAGAGGTCAATGGTGGTGGAATCAACGGCGAAAAAACGTCCGTGCAGCTCAAATTCTTTAAGAATACGCTTTTTTTGTGCGATAGAGACCATGTAAAAAGCAAACTCCTCAAAAACACGATGGTCGCGAAGCATGTTCGCATTGGAAAGCGTGCTCCTGCTGACAGGCGTTTTGCCGAAACCGAGATAAAAGCATCTTTTAGCATGTGCAGCGATTATATCGGTGAGTTCCCTGAGACTTCCACAGCCTATCA
>JAEEGH010015079.1_pt1 | contig 16844 bp, 9 predicted proteins | sample 9134181 | NCBI WGS metagenome assembly JAEEGH01 (sample SAMN16246544, study PRJNA631951) | gut metagenome | biome: gut microbiome; feature: rumen; material: DP-attached | host: Bos | place: Iran: Karaj | collected 2018-10
TTTCTTCGTTCAGCAGGTTTCGTTCTTGGCTCTTACCTGAAGGGTCGCCAATCATGCCAGTGGCACCACCCACAAGGATGATGGGCTTGTGGCCACAGTGTTGCAGGTGACGCAACATCATGATGCCGCAGAGGTGACCGATATGTAGGGAGTCGGCGGTCGGGTCGGTGCCGAGGTAGGCCGTCACCATTTCTTTCTGGAGGAGTTCTTCCGTTCCTGGCATTATTTGTGCCAACATTCCGCGCCAGCGGAGTTCTTCAACAAAATTCTTCATTGTTTACTTCAGTTTTGAGGTGCAAAAATACGAAGTTTTTCTGCTTTTCGGCGAATAAAAGACTTATTCACCGAAAAAACTTCGGCGAACCTGCACACTAATTGCTGAAATAGGGAATAAAAATATACCCGATTTGATATAATTTGTGGACATAAAACCGAAATTACATCCTATCGGGTATAAATCTAAAATGATAAATAAATTATTGGGTTTGTAGGGCTGTCGTAACAGCAGCCGCAAAGCGGCAAATTACTTATTGCGGCTACCAATTGTTTTTCGGCAATGCCATGGTGCCTTTGTGAACTTGCAGCTGTGCATTTTTTATTGCTAATTTTGAGGATAAACATCATAATGCCATCCGACAAGTAAATCACGATGATGTTCTGCTATCCCCATCCTGTCTCGTGCCATACTATCACAATCTGGCAAAATCTGATATGGCAGAATTCCCCATTCTCCGCGCAACTTAGGAAACCGTGTGAATCTTGGTCTTAAGCTATCGCACAACCCCTTATAACCACGTGGTGTCCAACTTGGCGAAGCAGTTATGCGCAATCTGAGAATTATACTATCATATGCAGGGTCATTCTGATAACGTTCCAACGTATCAAATGACACAATGTTTAAACCGCCGCTGTATTCAAAATAAACCCTCTGACCTGGTATTGGCACAATCGTGTCGCCCCCCGGGTCGGGAACTATTGTATCACCGCCAGGTTGAATTGTATCAATTGGTGGCACCGGTGGCACGTCGGGGATCGTATCACTGGGCACATCGGGAACCGTATCCGTTGTTGTTGGCTCGGGTGTCGGTTGTGGGTCTTTTTTGCAGGAGGTCGGCCACACTATCAACATGAAGGCAAAGAAGAAGGCTGCTAATCCTATTGCTTTAAATCTTGTTTTCATAGCGTAAACAATTTGTTTTGATGGGTGCAAAGATAGTCAATTTTTGTAATTCCTCAACCTGCACCGCATATTCACCAGAACATTTTCCCCAAACAGCCAAGAATCAGCGAAATGCAGATTTCCTTTCGGGAACATCTGCTCGTAAGCGGGAATGAAGACCATTTCGGGGTCGAGGTCGGGACAGACAGTGGTATGATTGTAGAGATAAGTCCTTGTCGGACAAGGGAAAATCAGAACGCTGTCGCGAGTGGAGTTGTATTTGGCCATGCCTAAGTGATATTCGGCGGGGATAGTGTCCGTTGACATCGTCCAAGTCGTCGGATTGATGCCCACCACATCGTTACGTGACACCATGCTAATAGCCGTCGTGTCGGTCACGGAATTGAAGATGACGAGCTTTCCCGTTTCTGTGCTGTCCATGGCGGGTTTCAAAGCTTCTGGATAGGCAGCCAATTCCTCCGCAGTGACCTGATACCCAATGCAATAAGCAGCTACCATCAGTTGGCGTTGCTCTTCTGTCATGCCGTTTTTCAACAAATTGATAAGCATCTGAGAACCTTGGCTGTGCCCCATCAGGAAGAAAGGACGGCCATTGTTGTAGTGCGTCATATAATATTGAAACGCATCCTTGACATCCTTTGCCGCCATTTGGGCCAACGAATCCAACACGGGGGCGGGCTGTTGGTATGCCTCGAAAATCATTTGGCGGTAATAAGGAGCGTAGAAATCATATTCGCCGTAGAGCATCTTGTTGAAACGCTGGTTGCCATTGGCATCTTCCCTTACCTCGGGCAAGCTGATGTCGGCAAACCACGATGAATCGTTGTCCACGAAGGAAATGGTCGACACGGTCGGATAGATATAGAACACATCGGCGGCATGGGTGTTGTCGCCTATGCAGTACCAATAAGTGGTGTCGGCATAATCGATGGACGGCCTTTCAACAGTCTGTCCCTTTTTATCATTATTATCATTGTTACAATTATTGCAAGAAACAAAAACAACGGCTAAAGCTGTCAAAATCAACAAGGTTGAACGCAGGTTTTTCATAAATGCAAATTTTGTGTTGAGTATTTTTCGGCAGCCAAAAGTAGCGTATTTTTCTTTTCCTGTGTATGATTTCGCAATTATTTCTATCTTTGTCCACGAAATCAATTCCTACACAGATGAAAAGAACTTTTGTAATCTCCTTGTTCCTCCTCTTGGCCTCCGTTGCGACGGCCCAGGTGGAATACCTTTACGACTTCAACAGCCTCACCGAAGGCTCGCAAAACCTCAACGGACAGGACGGCTGGCTGACGCATTACCAAACCGCCACCTCGTCGCAGGACTTTGATGTCAGCTACGTATGCGGCTCCGACATGGCCCCCGACGAGAGCATGGCCATTTGGTATCCCTACGGCGGCTCAGGCGTAGGCCGCACGGCCACGCGCAAAGCCTCCAGCAACTTCAACTTCAGCTTCCAAAGCGGTGGCATCATGGACCTCGAAATCGACATGAACCGCACGTGGTGGGGCAGCTTCTTCGGCGTGGGCTTCGATGCCGACGGCGACGGCCACATCCTGCCCGGCATGACCGACCCCGACGGCGGCGTGTATCTCTTCGTCAAAAGCCAAGGCGACAGCGGCCATGCCAAAGTATGCCTGCCCGACGGCACAAGCGTCGAGTTCGATTACGAGCAGGGCGGCTGGACACGCTACAAAATGTCGTTCGACTTCACGGCTTACGACGGCGCGGGTGCTGTGACGGTATTCGTGAAACCCGGCTGCGAGGGCGACTGGATACAGATGGCGGGCTGCACCAACGTGTGCATGAACCTCACGCCCGGCAGCGGCGACAAGAACGACTACCAAGTGTGGGACGGCCTCTTCTTCCACTCTCAAGGCGGCACGGGCGGCTTCGACAACCTCCTTGTGCGCCAACAACCCGACGGCAATGCCCAACTCATCGAGATGGCCGACATTCCGAACCTGTTGGTTTTCAACGACCCGATAACTTTGGAGGCCACCGCTTCGTCAGGGCTGCCCGTCTCGTTCGAGCTGATGGAAGGCCCTGCCACGATTGATGGCAACATTTTGACCTTGACGGGCGAAACGGGCATCGTGAAGCTGAAGGCCACTCAAGCCGGCAACGCCAACTGGCTCCCCGCGCCCGATGTGGTGAAGAGTTTCGAGGTCGTCGACCCCAACATTTATGACCCTGAAGTGACGATACGTTGCCCCTATAATGGCCAAGTGGTCTATTTGGATGCCCTTCACCCAGTGATGGTTGTGGTTTCGGCCTACATCGAGCACCCTGAAGTGGTGAAGTTCACCGAAATCAAGGCCAGCATCGACGGCGATGAAATCATTTTAAGAACCGACTATCCCAACGACCCCGACAACGGCTATTATTATGGTTTTTGGACGCCCAACGACTTTGGATTGTTCTACATGACCGTCAGCGTGACCCAGTCGGGCGGAAAAACGACCACCTATACCAATAATGTGCATTTGATCAATCAGATGGCTGGTTTCGACGTGGTAACCATGCACGGCGACTTGGTGTGTACGCCAACCCAACACAGTGCCCGTGGCGAATATGCCTTCCCTTCACATGTGGGAACGGTCAACAAAATCATGGCGCATTTCGAATACAATTGCGTTGACGGCAATTGCGACACTTACGACCGTGTGGGCGGCGTGAGAGTGCGCAACTACCGTGGCGAGTGGATGGAGTTGTTCCGCTACATCACTCCTTTTGGCGTGGAGTGTGAAGACGATGTGGACGTGAGCGACTACACCTCCGTTCTGCAAGGCTTGGTGGAAATGGAGTATTATCTGGAAACTTGGAACGGCAGCGGCTCCAATCCCTACTTGATTTTTACCTTCAACCCGGGAACGCCCGACTACCTCTACGCCGATGTGGACGAGATTTGGTTCGACACCTACGCTTTCGGCGACTACGCCAACCAACAGCCCGTGCCCATCGTTAACTATTCCTTCAGCGACAAGGCGGAATCCGCCAAACTGAAACTCACGACGACCGGCCACAACTGGAGCAGCGGCACCAACAACTGCTACAACACGGGCAACGCCGCCGAGTTCTATGAAGCCACGCACCACGTTCTCGTGAATGGCCAAAACAAATACGACCAACACCTCTGGCGCACCTGCACCCCAAATCCGGCAGGCTGCCAACCACAAAACGGCACCTGGACCTACAACCGTAGCGGATGGTGCCCTGGCAGCATTGGATTGGTGTGGGATTTCGACCTTTCGGAATACCTCCCCGCCGGACAAGCCAAGTTGTTCTACCAGTTCGACCCGACCTATCTCGACCTCTGCCATCCCAACCATCCCGACTGCATCGACGGCGTGACCTGCACCGAATGTGCCGCCCCCGACAATCCAGTGCTGCGCGTTTCGGGCAAAGTCGTGACCTTCAGCAACGACAATGACCTGTTGGTGAGCATCCACGAAGCCCACGTCGAACCAGCCTTCACCGCAGAGATTTATCCCAATCCCGCCAAAGAACAGTTTACCATCAGCACCGATTATGAAAAAGGTGCCGTCAGCGTGATGGTGCTCAACATGCAGGGACAATTGGTGGCCACCTTCACCGTGGAAGGCCAGCGCACCATCGACGTAAGCCGTTGGCCCGCCGGGGTTTATACCGTCCAGATGCTCGGCGGCAGTGTGGTGACGAGGAAACTCGTCATAGAGTAAAATCCGTCAGGAACTCTTTGATTATTCTTCATAAACGACTTTGAGCAGCACGTGACCCACCATGCCCAAAGTCGTTTTGTCGATGTGCTCGAGATTGTCATTCAAGGTGTGCCACACGTCGGGGAAGCAACCATTGCTGCTGTGGGGTTGCAGGTCGATGATATCGATGGTCGGGATGCCGGCGATTTGGTTCATCGGGATGTGGTCGTCGCTAATCATCGTGCCGAGTTCGCTGCTGAAATAGGGCCGATAGCCAAGGTCGAAGGCACAGCGCCACACCTTGTTGCTCACCCAGGCCGCATAGCCTTGCGAGTAGTATTCTTTGGGGAAATTGGGGTTGGGGCCACCCACCATGTCCAAAAGAATGCCGAAATAAGCCTTGTAGCCATACACATGCGTGTGTTTCGACCAATATTGCGAGCCCAAAGCCCAATAGTTGACGCGCTCCTCGTAACTACCCTCCGCTTCATCTTGATGCGGGCCGTAGTCCTCGAGGTCGAAGAAGATGATGTCGACACCTAAGTGCTCTGGCAAAGGCTGGGCCTTGAACTGTCGGGCACATTCCAAGAGTACGCCCACACCGCTGGCACCATCGTTGGCGCCGTCGATGGGCTTGTGGGTATTGGCCTCGTCGGGGTCATGGTCGGCGAAAGGGCGCGAGTCCCAGTGGGCACAAAGCACGATGCGCTTCTTGGCCTCGGGGTTGAACGAGCCGATGAGGTTCTTTCCATCGATGCCACGACCGTCATAAAGCCGTGTGCGGAAGTTCTGCACGATGACGGTATCGGCTGACTCACTGAGTTTTGCGGTGAGCCATTCGGCGCAAGCGGCATGAGCTTCCGTTTCGGGCACACGTGGCCCAAACTGGGTCTGCATGGCCACAAACTGATAGGCCGAATCGGCATTGAACGGTGGCACGACCACGGTTTTCTTCGATTTCTGGCCACTGGCGGTTGGGGTTTGAGGTTGTTTCTCGCCGCATGAAGCCAAAAGCAAGACAGATAATAACGTAACAAAAACGGTTTTTTTCATTTTCGATGTGCTTTGAGGGGGCAAAGATACATCAAAGAAAGCTATTTTTCACGTTTTGCCACAAAAAAAGGCTGACAAAGGTTCCTTCGAAAACCATCGCACGAGGGTTTTTCTTGTGTAAAAACGCGCCATGGCACGTCTCTACAAATGCAAAGGCATAGACAACCCCATAGACAACAGTCGGATTAGCGTTTTACAACCAATTCAAATCCAATTATTTACAATTTTCCGCTTTCAATTAATGATAGACAAGCCCTCCAAGGGCCTTGACAAACGTTTTTTCGTTTGGGGAAATGCTCTATTTTTGCCTTGCTAAGCTAAAGGAACGCGCTTTGCAAAAACAACGGACGATAATAACAAAAGTATAAACAATAAAAATCAACGTCATGAAAAACCATCACAAAAGAATCACGCAACAACTTCACAAAATGGCAGCAATATGGATTGCTATAGCCATGCCAATGCTAATCAACGCACAAGTCCGCATCGACTGGCAACAATGCTACGGAAGTCTGGAACCAGATTATGGCTTCAGCATACTCCCATCCAATTCGGGTTTTACCATCTTGGGACAGGTTGATTGGTATTCATCTTCCGGTATGTACGAATGTAATTCTGGTTTCTCACAATATGTCGCCAGTTGGTTGGTTGGAATTGACGATGGACAATCTCTAGATTGGCAGAATTGCTTTAGCGCCGGCCTGTACCAAAAACTATGCAAAGCTGGCGACGATACATATTACATCGCTGGGTTAGGACTTGACTATTACTATAACTACAACTTAAGAGTCATACAAACCGACGAACTCGGCAATATTCTATGGATCAAATACTTGGGTACGGCACATGGCTTAGATTATTGTGTAAACAATGTCTTTGGCTCGTCTACCCCAGACGGAGGCATCATCATGGCAACAACCATTTACGAGGCAAGCGGAGACGTGAGCCAACATTTTGGCGGTAAAGACTGTTGGGTGGTGAAACTGGACATGGAAGGCAACATCGTTTGGCAAACCACGCTCGGCACCGATGGCGACGATATTGTCACCTGCCTTCAAGAGGCGGCTGACGGAGGCCTGCTCTTATGGATTGACTCTGACCAAATCGGCAACGGCAACATTGGCTGCGGCCAACCCGAAAACAAAGGGGTTCTTGTCAAGATTGACGAACTTGGGCAAATCCAATGGAATCTTTGTTTCGAAAGGACTTCAGTGGTCAGTATCGTCGAAATGGAGGACGGGTATCTATTGGCTGGCAGTCAACGCTACACGGTAGAGCCTAACGGAAACTGCGGCAATGGCATTTACACATACGATTGTTATCTATTGAGATGCGACCTTGAAGGCAATGTGATTTGGGACAAGGAATTCGGTGGGTCATGCAATGATCAGATGGTGAAGGTGCTGCACAACAGCATAGACAACGGCTTCACGGCGTTCACTAACTCCAAATCAATGGATGGCGATGTGGAGAGCTTTGCCAATTTGGGCGTGATCGGTAACGATGAAGGCAACATTTGGATGTTTCATGTGGATGCTGAAGGCCATCTTCTGTGGGAATACTGCATCGGCAGCCAATTGGGGCTTTGGGAAGAGATACGGGACGTGGTTGCTGTTGGCGACGGGGAGTATGCCATTGTGGGCTATAATACCTGGTTCAACGGGGTTTCTTCGGGCTTGGTCAACTGTAGCAACAACCTGCTTCTGCCCAATTCAGGCAGTAATATATGGGCTTTACATGTCACAGACATTTATGATTATGATGGTTTTGAAATGGAATGTGCCGAATGGTACTATGAAATCCTCAATGATGACAGCAGCATCACCTACCAGCACCTCGAATGCGTGGGCGACACGCTGTTCGATCGGGAAGGCAAACGCCCGAAAATCATCATCCGAAGCAACACCCAGTACGACAAGGACTTGATTACCGAAACAACGCGCGAATACATCTATGAGGAAAACGGCAAGGTGTATTGGTGGAACAAGGACTTGGAGGAATTCACCGTGCTCTACGACTTTGCCGCCAACGTGGGCGACGAATGGGAAATCAAGGTCGGGACGGAGAGTATCACCGTGCATGTGGATGCCGTGGATGTCTTCGAATACGACGGCGAATCCTTCAAACAGCTGCACATCAGTGATGTAGGAAATGTGTTCAACGGCGATATTGTGGTAAACTTCGGCCATCTCACCAGTTTCTTCCCCGAAAAACTGATGAACCGAAACGGCGATTTCACTGTTGATGGCTTGCGCTGCTATTGGGTGGAGGGTGTCTTGGTCTATCATAACGGTGACGAGGACTGCGATGCCATTTATGACGGATTGCATGGCGTTGAGGAACAGGCAGAAAACGGTTTCGCGGTCTATCCCAATCCCGCCAACGGCGTCCTCGTTGTAGAGACGGTGTGCACACCGTCTCTACCAGTGGAAACAGAATACCGCATCACCAACCTGATGGGACAGACCGTCCTTTCAGGCCTCATCAACGCTGAAAAACAGCAGATTGACATTTCACGTTTGCCTGCGGGAATGTATTTCATCAACGTGGGCGACGGGACACGGAAATTTGTGGCAAAATGAACAGACACCACATCATACTGACAGCATGCCTGCTGTTGGCGGGCTTCACGGCCTGCCAGCACAAGGCACGCTGGCTCAAAGAGGCCGAGACGGGCTTGCAGCAAGGCCTCGAACAACGCGCCGAGAAGCATTCGGAAACGGCAGCCGAGAGCTTCAGCCAAGCCCTGCTCGCCATCAACCGCTGCGACTTGGACAAACCTGAGGTGCAGCGACTGAAAGGCCGCATCGAGGACGAACTTGGCGCGGTGTATTGGAAACACGGCCTCTTCGAGGAAGCCCTGCCGCTCCACGAAGATGCCGCCAACCTGTTCCGCGCACTCAACAACGACACCTTATTAATGACGGTCCTGCGCAATTGCGGTCGCACGGCGGCCTCGTTGGGCAACATCGACGATGCCAACGCTTTCTACGACGAAGCCTTAGCCCTCGCCAAAACACTGAACGACAAGACGATGGAAAACGACATCCTCGTGGAGTCGAGCCGCGACGTGCTTATGGTCATCGAGGACTACGACGGCATCATTGAGCGCGTCGGCCAAGCCTTGGCGGGCGGTGCCTCACCCGACATCTGCCACCTGACCTTGGGCGTGGCCTACTATTACTTGGAGGAAGACAGCCTCGCCCTGCCCCACCTCGTCGAGGCCACCCAAAGCCCCAAGGCGGGCACCCGGATGTCGGCCTACCAAACCCTGTACTACCTCCACCAGTTCGAAGGCGACTACCAGCAAGCCCTTGAATGTCACGAGCTTTTCAACGAGAACATGATGCTGGCCGACCAGGAGCATCGCAGCGAGCAGGTGCAGCGCATCAAGGCAGAATACGACCTCCAGATGCAGAAAGGCACCCTGCAAGCCGAGCAAAAGCTGAAAAGTATGAGGCTTTACCTCCTCCTTGGCTTGTTGGTCATCGCATTGGCCATCACCATGTTGTTGCTGCGGCAAAAAACCCTGAGCGCCAAGCTGAAAGCCGAGGAAAGGAAGAATGAGTTAGAGATAGAGCTGAAGAAAAACAAGGTGTATGTGACCGCCCTCGCCCTCACCGAGCAAATCACCGCCTCCACCTTGGATTTCGACCTCAAGGACGGCGAGTGGGACGACTTCGTGACGCTCATCGACAAGGTGTACAGCGACTTCACCAAACGGCTCACGGAAAAATACCCCACCTTGACCAAGAGCGACCTGCAAATCTGCTGCCTCACCAAGCAGGGCTTCAGCAACCAAGTGATTTCGATACTGATGAACCTGCAAACCAACAGCTACGCCCGCCGCAAGTCGCGCATCAAGCAGGAGAAGATGAACGGCTTGGAGGACGAGCGGAGTTTCGAGGAGATTATAAATGCTGTTTAATCCGTAAAATCCGTAGTCAAAAAAATAGAATCAAATAATTAAAAATCAAACACTAATACTATGAAAAAGTTAATCACAATCACAGTTTTATTGGCCTTGGCCATGAGCGGAATGGCTCAACAGTTCAGTTTCTCGGCTGTTTGCGAATCGGGACAAACTTTGTACTATCGCATTACTGATGCGGAAGCCCACACCGTAATCTTGACCCACCCTTACCCACAAGAAGGTAATCCTTCGTTCCAGGGTAATTATTACGAAGGTTACGTCAAACCAGCAGGAGAAATCATCATCCCTACTGTTGTTACTTATAATGGGACGGATTATACCGTAACTGCCATTGACTCAAACACTTTTTTTGAATGTACAGGTTTGACTGGAACGCTGGACATTCCAGATGGTATTGTATCCATAGGAGAATACGCATTTCTTGAATGTGGGTTTTCTTCAATTAGCATTCACTCAAGCGTTTGTTCCATCGTTTTGGGTGCTTTTGCAAACTGTAGGTCTATTGAGTCCATTACGGTAGACGAAGAAAATCCAACATATTACTCGGAAAACAATGCTGTCATCAGAAGAGAAGATAAAGCTTTAGTAGTGGGATGCAAGACAACTACGATTCCAGATGATATTGAGATAATTGGCAGTTATGCATTTGGAGGAACTGGCGATGGAGGAGATCTGGTTGTCCCTAATTCCATAAGAACTATAGAAGAATATGCTTTTATGGGATGTGGGTTTTCTGGTTCAATCATTCTTTCAGAAGCATTGGAAACCATTGGTAAATACGCTTTTTCAGGCGGTTATTTCTCCGGTTCATTGACAATACCTAATTCTGTGACAGAAATGGGACACAACGCGTTCTCCTATTGTCAATATCTCACCGGCACTTTAACTCTTTCTTCTTCATTATCCACAATAGACGGTTCTGCCTTTTATAATACACATTTTACTGGAACTTTATCCATTCCGAATTCGGTTAAAAGTATTGGTGGAGGAGCTTTTTGCTTGAATAATTTTTCCGAACTAGTCTTGGGTGACTCCCTTGTCACAATTGTAGATGCTGCTTTTGAGAATTGTAATAATTTAACAGGTACATTAAGACTACCTTCATCGGTTACTCAAATTGGCAGTTGGGCTTTTTGCCATACATCTTTCAACGAGATTTATTCTCCAAACAAAATACCGCCAACACTAGGCTTCAATGTATTTTACGAATATGATCCTAATATCCCGATTCATATCCCTTTCGGCTGCACCGAAGCATATCAAAATGCTGAAGGCTGGAACTATTTCACTAACTTCATTGAAGAAATTCCTATCATCTACAGAGAATTCGATCCACCATTGGAAATTGTACAGAATATTTATGGTCCAGGCCAAACTTTGGAATTGGACTTTGACGGAGACGGAGTGTCTGACCATAGGTTTTATGGTGAATCCACAGACAATCTTAAATGGCATGAATGGGATCTTTTAGAGGTATCACTTAACGGATGGGAAACCAGACTAGTTGGTTTGGATGAAATCGATCCTTATACCTTCGATGAAAACGATACTATTATTCCCAACGCGCCAAATGGTTGGAGACACGGTTCCAATCATGCGTATTACTATTATCCGAGCCTAAGTGCCAATGGAATCTTCCATGAGCATTATGGCATTCACAAGGTCATTGAAGGCAGGAACTATTATGGATGGTACCATGGCTATGGTATAGAAGGAAGTGAATACTCAGGGGGACCCTATCTGTTCAAAGTATATATTGACAAGATAGCTTTCTGCACCATCCCGGACTATCCCCTGCGCTGGGGACAAACCAGTTTGAACAGCATTGGGTTGAAATGTGCCGAATGGTACTACGAAATCCAAAATCTCGACGGCAGCATCACCTACCAGCACCTTGAATGCGTGGGCGACACCCTGTTCGACAGAGAAGGCAAACGCCCGAAAATCATCATCCGAAGCAACACACAGTATGACAAGGACTTGAACACCGAAATGACGCATGAATACGTCTACGAGGAAAACGGCAAGGTGTATTGGTGGAACAAAGACCTGGAAGAGTTCACCGTGCTTTACGACCTCGCCGCCAACGTGGGCGACGAATGGGAAATCAAGGTCGGGACGGAAAGCCTCACCATGCACGTGGATGCCGTGGAATACACTGAATATGAAGGCCATACCTACAGAACGTTGCGTGTGAGCGACGAAAACGACCTCTTCAGCGGCGACATTGTGTGCGGCATCGGTCACCTCACCAGCTTCTTCCCCGAACGCCTGATGACGCAAGGCAAAGGCTACCGTGTAGACGGCATGAGATGCTACTGGGTGGACGGCGAGCTGGCCTTCAAACTCGGCGACGACGACTGCGACAAGATTTATCTGAACCTGCACAGCGGCATCGAAGAAGACGACCCTTCGACAGGCTCAGGGGCCTTTATGGTCTATCCTAATCCGGCTAACGACGTCTTATTCGTTGAGACGCACGGCTGTGCGTCTATACCAGCGGGAACAGAATACCGCATCACCAACCTGATGGGCCAGACCGTCCTTTCAGGCCTCATCAACGCTGAAAAACAGCAGATTGACATTTCACGTTTGCCTGCGGGAATGTATTTCATCAACGTGGGCGACGGGACACGGAAATTTGTGGTGAAATGATAGAAACTTGTAGGGCTGCCGTGATACGGCAGCCCTACAAGTTTCTGTATTACCTTACATTTTCTTTCAAACGGTCAGCAATTTTCCTTTTCAGCTCGTAATACATCTGCTCTGTGTCGTTGCGCTTGTTGGGCTTGTATAACGTCGGAAACTTGGGGGATTCCAACTCGTAATCCAGGTCATTAATCGGTCCCGAAAGCTTCAAACCCATGCGGTTCGGGAGGAAGATAGGTGTTTCGGTCACCGAAAGATGGTATTCACCATTCTTGTCCAAGGTCATGCGGCCGTCCACCGTCACTTTATACTTCCCAATAGCTATCTGCGAAGGCCAAAGGTCAATCTCGTCCTTAAAGGCGGTCAATTGTACATCGAGACTGTCTACCTTATATTCGCCATCGGTACTGACTTTCAGCATGTCGGTGATGTTGGTGAAGGCAAATTTGTCTTTGACAATCAAATTCTTGCCCTCGATGTCGGCGGCAGCACGCAAAGTGGAAATCTTAGGCTCATAATTTGACCTCAGATTGGTTTCCGCACCAATATGGAACTCCGCCTGCCCGTCGAAAGTCTTCAACATGGGCACCAGTGTGTCAATGTACGGAATCATGTGCAACAAATCATAAATCTGCACATTAAGCAGGTGGAAATCCATGGCCAACAACAAGTTGTTCTTGCGTGGCGATTGGTACATTGCCGTTAGTTGCATCTCGGCGGCCTTGTTGGTAAAACCGACCTCCTGCAATATCAAGGTGCCGTCCTTAATGGTAAGGCCACCACTGAGATTGTTCAGGTCGAAATTGTCATACAACGACTTCTTCGTCTTGATGCCAAACGTAAAATCAACACCTTCCGGCACCATGAAAGGCTTGTCTTCTTTGTCTTGTTCCTTACTTTTAGTTTCTTCATCAGTACGGCCCAGACCATTGGTCAAACTCATTATCTCATTGATATTCAACATATCAGAAGACAACTGTAGCTCGCCTTTCATCAGGTTTTTATGGTCTTCCATCCATTCTTTGATGCCGACCACGCTACCTTCCAAGCTCAAATCAGACTGGCCAATGCCGATAGTGCTCTTCTTGAAATCCAATGTGCCAGAATCGAACAAGAAGTCGATGCTACTAATACGGATATCCTCGCCCAGTCCGTCAACCTTCACCACGGCATCACCCAGCAAGAAATCGGCCATCGGATTCCATCGGTTCAAGAAATCGGTCTTGTCTTTGTTTTGATCCAACGAAGCGTTGACTTTCAACATATTGGAATTCAAGGCATAAGCTTTGCCCACTTTAGCGTCAATCTCCTTACCTTCCAAAGCAACGCGGGCTTTCAAGCCTTTTGCGTTTTTTTCGGGCATGGTTGCAAAAGAAACGGTTGACGTTTCGATTTTCGCCGTAATGTCGTCGTAACACAAATCCAAGCGACTGAAATTCAGCAAAGCATCCATCAGCATTTTTTCCATGCCACCTTTGAAATTGTCTGCAAAAAGATGGATGTCGGGATTTTTCACATCCACATTAATACCCTTACCCACTTGCGCCTGAAGCAATTGAGAAGCTATCGAAACAAAATCTCTTTTTCCTCCTTTTTCCTTCGATAAGTTGGGCAAGTTCAAACTGACGTTCAACAATGGCGAAACCACGTGGATGGTATCCATATCGAAAACGAAGTCATTGATTTTCAAGTCTGCCTTCGCCGAAAGACGGCTCAAGTTGTAATCGTCAAGCGACTTCATCAGCTGCTTGACAGTGAAGTTGGTCGTCAGATTGAGGTTAGTGCGCCCGTTCAGCTTCATCGTCTTAGGCAAAAAGCCCTTGATGTCTGCCATCGGCACATCACCCTTCACCTTGAACTTCAAACCGATGTTGCCCAAAACGTCGTCAACCACGCCATCAACCATCAATTTGCTGCGGTTGAATTTGGCATTCAGGCTGTTGACGGTCACGCTTCCTTTATCTTGGTTCAAATCCAAGTCCACAAAAGCATCCAAATTGACCTCGGTAAAGGGATAAGGCAGGCGAAGCACGTTGACATTGGCATTGTCGGTCAAAACCTTAACCTTAACTACAGGCATCAGGCTGTCGTTGTATGTGCCTTTCACTTTGGCCTCGGTGAGGCTCAGCTTGCCAGAATATTCGATGCTACTGAGCTGTTTTTGCAACTTCTCGGGCATGTAAGTCAACACGTCTTCAACAATTAAAGTACTGGTATTCAGTGCCAAATCAAGGTTGACATCGCCATTTTCAGCCAACTCGGCATCGCCATTCACATCGATAAGATAGCGGTTCAAGCCAATTTGAGCCTTGTCAAGATGTCCTTTCATGTCCTTCAGACTGAACTGCAAAGGCAAAGTCAGATTCAGCGTGTCGTTTTCAAGATAAAATCCATTGAGCCCCAAGTCAACGACTGTTGCCAACAACAACTTACCCTTGATTTGATCCAGCTGAACGACTTCACCATTATTAAAAGCGAGGTTTAATGCCTTCAATGTCATCTGAGCAGATTTCGTTCTCAAAGACAAGTCGGCGGCGGTCAAATCTAGGTCACCTTTGATGTCGTCATTTATCATCTTGCCTTCCAAATCCAGGTTAAGCCCTTGGGCTTGCGCCATCATCCCGTTGCGGTCGTCGGTATAAAACAAAGTCGCGTTTTTCAGTTTTACCTCTCCAATATCAACGAGATAATCAAATTTACTTGTAGTGTCGTTGTCCTCTTTTTTGTTGAAGACATCGAGATTGCTCCGACCGAGCGAATCGGTATAAAGGTTGACGAATGCGTCTTCAAAGATGCACTTCCTGACGATGATCTCCTTCTCTTTCAGCAGTTTTTTGGCATCCAACACCACAATCAAGTTATCAATATTGGCCAAGGTGTCGGACGGCGAGCCCACCATCGGGTTGATGAGGGCCACGTTTTCAATCTCAAGGCCCACTTCAGGGAAGGTCTTGAACAAGGTCAAATCCGCCTTACCCAACTGCATGTCGCAGGTAATAAATTCAGGCGCGTATTTATTCACCATCTTGGTCAGCCGCCCCGACGAAGTGACCATTGTCGCGGCCACGACAGCCACCACAATCACCAATCCCACAAGGGAAGCCAATGTTATTCCTATGATTTTCAGTGCCTTTTTCATTTGAAGCTAAGTTTGGTTTTTAGAGGCTTTCCCTTGACACAATTAGTCCACTTTCGAGAAATAATGTGTATTCCCATAATCATCGTGATAGGTCAATTGGCTGGAATTCAGTGTAGTAACGGTGTACACCTTGGGGACAGTGACGAAAGTCCCTATATGCTCATGGATAAGCGTTGAGCCATCCAACGACCATTTAAAAAGCTGGGCTTCTTCTTCCTCAACGTCTTCACCTACATCCCAAGTGGCGCCCAAACCCGTATCGTCATATCGCTCAAAGACAGTGCCTTCCTGCCAGCGACCGTACATCAAATTGACATCAAAATCATCTGGATTCATCGAGGGAATTTCGCCGCATGAGTTGAGGCCCAGCATCAGAAACATTCCGAACAAAAGATAAAGCAGATTTTTCATCGGTATTCGATTGAATTGTTGCATTGCGATTGTCTAATTTTTCCGCAAAAGTAAGATTATTTTTCTATTTTTGCATCAATATATGGATTTATCATGCAAAACCTCAACATAGCCTACATCCAAGCCGACCTCAAATGGGAAGATAAAGCGGCTAACATCAAGCATTTCAGCGAGTTGCTGGAACAAGTGCAACCTGATACAGACTTGATTCTCATGCCTGAAACTTTCACCACGGCCTTCCCTGTCGACCCGAAACGCTTTGCCGAAACCGAAAACGGCCCGACGATGCAATGGCTTCAAAATCAAGCCAAAGCGAAAAATGCCGTGATTTGCACCACCTTCCCATTGGATATAAATGGGCATTATTACAACAGCCTCGTCTGGATGCGCCCCGACGGCAACCATGAACTCTATTTCAAGCGGCACACCTTCACGATGGGCGGCGAAGACCAATTGGTGGAACGCGGTGACCGTCAACTGATTGTGGAACTGAACGGTTGGCGCATCAGGCCGATGGTGTGCTACGACATTCGTTTCCCTGTGTGGGCAAGAAACCGCTACGAGAACGGACAATACGAGTACGACTTGGCCTTCTATCTCGCCAACTTCCCCGACTCGAGGATGGTGGTTTGGAACACGCTCTTGGTGGCCCGCGCCATCGAGAACCAAGCCTATTGGATTGGCGTGAACCGCGTGGGCGAGGATGCCAACGATTTGCATTATAGTGGTGAATCTCAGGTGATTAATTCACGCGGCGAAATCATCTCCAAAGCCGAACCTTACCAAGAAGCC
>JAEEGH010015081.1_pt1 | contig 16843 bp, 14 predicted proteins | sample 9134181 | NCBI WGS metagenome assembly JAEEGH01 (sample SAMN16246544, study PRJNA631951) | gut metagenome | biome: gut microbiome; feature: rumen; material: DP-attached | host: Bos | place: Iran: Karaj | collected 2018-10
CCTCCACGTCGCGCCCCACTTCCAGGAGCTCTGCCCTTGAAAGCGAATCCATGCGCAGGTAATAAAAATAGGTGCTCGCAATGATGTGCATCTCGCTGCGGCAGTAGCGCAGACGGTCGTGTTCATACTGCGTGAGCCCTTCCTCCTCATCCTGTATGCGTAATATCTTTTCGTCAGCGTGCACCTGTGCGAGGTGATACGCCCTGAAATCGCCCGTGCGCTGGGCCACCTTCATGGCCAGCACGTCAAGGGCCAGCTGCGATATCTGGTTGCGCGTCAGCCCTCTCGCCTGCTTGATGAGCGCATTGGCCTTCGAGAATCGCATCTGCTGATAGGCCGCGAAGGCCATATTCTCCAGGGCGTAGCACTTTTGCTCCCCGCTCACGGCCAGGCGCTGCGCCTTCAGGGCCAATGTGCGCACGGAGTCGATGGAGACGTAGCGCAGACAGTAGGCTCGCTCGTTGAGGCGAAGCGCCCGTTCGTCGCCGGTCTCATTACCACAAGTCTTCACACCGCCCGGGGCGGCATGAAGACTTGCAGCGATAAGCAATATCGTCAGTAAATTAATAGTTCTCAAGTTCTTTGGCCTTGTCCTTCTGACCTATGGCGTTGTAGATGGTGCGCAATTCGTAGGCCCACTTGCCACTGTCGTCGGGCACGAGCTGACGCACCTTCTCGAAGTAAGGCAGTGCCTGCTCGAAGTAGCTCCTCACGTTTTTCTGCACATCGGCGTCGGCCTCGGCCTGCGACTTGTAGCGCTTGCCGACGATGGTCTTGTTGTTGGCGTCGGCGATATTAAACAGACAAAGACCACATTGGATGTTAGCATCCAGATAATCCGGGTCTGTCTCAACAGCCTTCTTGTAGTAAGCCAATGCTTCAGCATATTTTGAATCTGCAAAGAGGCAATAGCCTTTGCCATAGTTTGCCAACTTATTTTCCGGAGCTATAGCAAGAATCTCATCACAGAACTTATTCAATTCAACAAGATTTTTTGAATATATCGCCATGAGATTTTGAATATTTACTTCACTCTCTTCACTGGCAGGATTTTTAGCAATCTTCTCACGTGCTTTATTGATCCACGCAGCAGTGTCACCTCTCAGCAACATAGAATTACTACTGATATAATCCATATATCTGCGTGTTTGCTCATCGCTCGTCTGCATTGCCAAACTCTCATATTCCGACATCAAATCCCAATCATGACGTGCATATGCCATGTTACAGATGTTGGAGGCCATGTCCGGGTAAGAGGGATTGGGATTCGCACAGAGGTCGGCCACTGCCGGATATATTTTCGGATAATCTATATATTTTTTGCATGCAGAGATAAACGTCGCAGTATCACTGACATTCAAAGCATATTGCATCAATATAACATAATACACCTGACACTTGGCCAGCTTCACCTTCTCGGCTTTGATCACACCGGCCTGAATGTCGTCCTTGGGGTTGCCGTATTTGAGCACGCCGTTCATGCCGTCGCAGGCCTTGGTCAGCGACTCGTTGAAAAGGGCCATGTCCACATCTTCCTTTCTCTGATACTTGGCAAACTCCTGGTTGAGCAGGAAGGTGTTCACCTCGTCCTTCACAAAGTAAGCATCGAAGAGCTTCTTCTGGTCGATATGTCCGCCGGCCAGAGCCTTCTCTATCAGCCCGTCGGCCTCCTGGCAGTTTTGCTTCACCATAGACTCGTCTGCGGGCTTGGCTGTCGTCGCAGCCTGCAGCGCCGTCTTGGCGGCGTCGCGCAACTTCATGGCCTGAGTCAACTGTGCTTTGGCTTCCTTCATGGCAGCCTTTTCTTCCGGCGTCTGTGCCATTGTCATGCCTGCTGACAGCAGCAGGGCAAGACCAAACATCAATTTCTTCATAGTGTTTAGGTATTATTTTTTTGTTTTAAGGATTTATTCTTCCGTGGGGTTGGTTACGTCCTCGGCTGCGCCGTCCGTCGGCTCGCCTTCGGTCTGCTCCATCACCTCTTCCTCGTCGTCTTCACGCGGCACGATGCAGACGTGGCTGATTTCGTCGTTGCGCTTCTTCAGCTCGATGACCTTCGTACCCTGGGTGACGCGGTTCTTCGTCTCCTTGATGACGTCCATGTGCAGACGGATTGTCGTGCCGCTCTTGTTGATGATCATGAGGTCTTCTTCCTCCTTGGTCACGAGAAGAGCCACCACCTTACCGGTCTTGTCCGTCACATTGAGCGTCTTCACACCCTTGGCATGGCGGCTCGTCTTGCGGTATTCCTCCACGTCGGTGCGCTTGCCGAAGCCCTGGTCGGAGATGACGAGGATCTTCTCGTTCTCCACGTCGTTGATGACGGCCATACCGATGGCGGCGTCGTCGTCGCCGTCGAGGATGATGCTCTGAACACCGGTGGAGTTACGACCCATCGGACGCACCTGATTCTCGGAGAAGCGCACGGCCTTACCGTTGCGGCTGGCCACCACCACTTCGTCCTCGCCGTTGGTCAGAGCCACGGCTATCACGGCGTCCTCCTCACGGATGTTGATGGCAATCACACCGTTGGCACGCGGACGGGAGTATTCCGTCAGGCGGGTCTTCTTGATGATGCCTTCCCTCGTGCAGAAGATGACGTAGTGGCTCTGGCAGAATTCCGGATTCTGCAGCTTGCGGATGCACAGGCAGTTGGACACGCTGTCGCCCGGTTCGATCTGCAGCAGGTTCTGTATGGCGCGTCCCTTGTTCTGCTTCGAACCTTCGGGGATGTCGTACACACGGAGCCAGTAGCAGCGGCCGCGCTCGGTGAAGAACATCATCGTGTTGTGCATCGTGGCCATGTAGATGTGCTCGATGAAGTCGCTGTCGCGCGTGGCACTGGCTTTCACGCCGATGCCTCCCCTGCCCTGGGCACGGAACTCGGCCAACGGGGTGCGCTTGATGTAGCCCAGATGCGAAATGGTGATGACCATCTCGTCGTCGGCATAGAAGTCCTCGGCGTTGAATTCCTCAGCGCTGGGCATGATCTCGGTGCGGCGCTCGTCGCCGTACTGGTTCTTCACCTCTATAAGCTCGTCCTTCATCACCTTGCGGCAGAGGCTGTCGTCGGTGAGGATCTGGTTGTAGTATTTGATTTTCTCCTGCAAGTCGTCAAACTCGCCGTGGAGCTTCTCCTGCTGCAGACCGGTGAGCTGGGCCAGACGCATGTCCACGATGGCCTTCGACTGCACCTCGTCCAGTCCGAAACGCTTCTGCAGGTTTTCCTGAGCCTCTTGGGGCGACTTGCTGCTCTTGATGATCTGCACCACCTCCTCGATGTTGTCCGAAGCGATGATCAGACCCTCCAGGATGTGGGCGCGCTCTTCAGCCTTGCGCAGGTCATATTTCGTGCGGCGGATAACCACCTCGTGGCGGTGGCTGACGAAGTTGGCGATGCAGTCGCGCAGCGTCAGCAGCTTGGGACGCCCCTTCACCAGGGCGATGGCGTTGACGGCAAACGACGTCTGCAGCGGGGTCATCTTGAAGAGCTTGTTGAGCACCACACGGGCGTTGGCGTCGCGCTTCACGTCCACCACGATGCGCATACCTTCGCGGTCGCTCTCGTCGTTGGCGTTGGAGATGCCGTCGATCTTGCCCTCCTTCACCAGCTCGGCGATGTATTCGATGAGCTGCGCCTTGTTGACGCCGTAGGGAATCTCAGTGATGACAATCTTGTCGTGCTGCTCGCCGGCCTCGATGTCGGCCTTGGCCCTCATGATGATGCGGCCGCGACCCGTCTCATAGGCCTCGCGGATACCCTGCAGACCCATGATGTAACCGCCTGTGGGGAAGTCGGGACCCTTGACATACTGCATCAGGGCCTCGCTGTCCATCGTCTCGTCGTCGATGAAGGCCACGCTGGCGTCGATCACCTCCGAGAGGTTATGTGTAGGAATGTTGGTGGCCATACCCACGGCGATACCGGTGGCGCCGTTGACCAGCAGGTTGGGGATCTTGGTGGGCATCACAGTGGGCTCGTAGAGCGTGTCGTCGAAGTTGGTGGTCATGTCCACCGTCTCCTTCTCCAGGTCTTCCATCATAGCCTCACCCATCAGCGAGAGACGGGCCTCGGTGTAACGCATGGCAGCTGCACCGTCGCCGTCCACCGAGCCGAAGTTACCCTGGCCGTCCACGAGCATGTAGCGCATGTTCCACTCCTGGGCCATACGCACCAGGGCGCCGTAGACGCTCGAGTCGCCGTGGGGGTGATACTTACCCAGCACCTCACCCACGATACGGGCACTCTTCTTGTAAGGCCTGGAGTGCAGGTTGCCGAGCTCCTTCATACCGAAGAGGATGCGTCGGTGTACGGGTTTGAAACCATCGCGGACATCGGGCAAGGCACGCGCCACTATCACGCTCATCGAGTAGTCGATGTAGCTTTTCCGCATCTCGGACTCAATGTCCACTTTGATGATTCTGTCTTGATCTTCCATATCTATTAATGTGCGCGCACGCGCGAAAATTTTAGGGCCCGAAGGCCCAAAAACATGTTTATTTTACGATATCAGCCATTTTCAGTGCAGCCACGGCACACTCACTGCCCTTGTTGCCCAAGCGGCCACCGGCCCTGTCAAGGGCCTGTTGCTGGGTGTTGCAAGTCAGCAGACCGAAGATGACGGGCGTGGTGCCCTGACAGTTGAGGCGGGCGATGCCTTCGGTCACACCCTCGCAGATGTAGTCGAAGTGAGGCGTGTCGCCTCTGATCACACAGCCGATGGCCACCACGGCGTCACTGGTCTTCATCTTCACCGCGCTGGCGTAGATGAGCTCGTAGCTGCCGGGCACGTGCACCACCTCAATGTCTTCTTCGGCCACCCCGTGGGCTTTGAGCGTGTCCACACAGCCCTCGCACAGAGCCTCGGTCACGTCGCTGTTCCACTCGCTCACGAGCACGGCGAACTTCCTGCCCTTGCCAGAAGGCACCTGAGCATTGTCGAAGCTGCTGAGATTGTGCTGTTCGCTGGCCATGGTTGCTTTAATTGTTTTTTCAGTCTGCCGTTTACTTCACCGACTCGATGTACTTGTCGATCTCCTGAGCGGCATAGGTCTGAGCGTACTTGCTCTTCACCGTCTCGAAGCACTTCAGAGCCTTCTCCTTCTCACCCTCGGCGGCATAGAGCTGGCCGGCCTGCACGTAATACATGGGAGAGAGCGTGTTGTTGTCAGCCTTCTCTGCGGCCTTCTCCAGCGTCTTGGCGCCCTTGAGGTTGTCACCGGTCTCGGCGTAGCAGTTGCCCAGAGCACCCAGTGCAGCGGGCGACACCATCTCGTCGTCGCAGGCGTCATAGTCCTCCAGATAGCCGATAGCGGTCTGGGCGTCGCCCTTCTGAGCATAGCACAGGCCGGCGTAGAGCTGGGCCAGGTTGCCGCTCTTTGTGGAGCCGTAGCTGTCGATAATCTCCAGGAAGCCGGCATTCTCGCCGTCGCCGTTGAGGGCCTTATCCCACTCGCCGGCACGGAACAGGCTCTCAGCCACGCTGATGGCCTCGGCAGCCTTCTCCTCGCGGGGAGCGAAGTAGAACTGGTGCAGCAGCAACACGGCGATCACGAGGACCACCAGACAACCGCCGCCCCAGAGGATGCCCTTCTGGTGCTTTTCAACAAAATCTCTTGACACGGCCACGGTCTGATCAATCTCGTTGACCTGCTGGGCCTGGTTTTTCTTTGCCATATCTTTATACATTTTTCAAATTCGACCGCAAAGTTACAAAAAATTGGGAGATTATCCAAAAACTTCGCGCCCGGAGTTTTCTTCTTTAACTTTTTTTCCTAATTTTGTGCCCGCAATATGGTTTTAAATCACCTTTCCATACTCAATTACCGCAACATTGCCGCGGCCGAGCTCGACTTTTGCGACGGCATCAACTGCCTCATTGGCAACAACGGCGAGGGCAAGACCAACCTGCTCGACGCCGTCTATTTCCTGTCGCTCTCCAAGTCGTCGTTCACCGCACAGGACTCGCTCTGCATCCGCCACGGGGCCGACATGATGGCCCTCGGCGGCGACTACCGCACGGAGGAGGGCACTCAGGAGAGCATCCGCGTGGGTCTCAAGCGCGGCCAGAAAAAGGTGATGCGCCGCGGCGCCAAGGCCTACAAGCGCCTCTCGGAGCACATCGGCTTCATCCCCCTGGTGATGATTTCGCCCGACGACAACATGCTTGTCAGCGGCGAGAGCAGCGAGCGGCGCCGTTTCCTCGACGCCGTCATCGCCCAGACCTCGGCGCCTTATCTGGACGCCCTCACCGAATACGCCAAGGCGCTCCAGCAGCGCAATGCCCTGCTGAAGATGGAGGACGAGCCCGACCCCACCCTGCTCTCGCTGTGGGAGGAGGAGATGGCGCGCCACGGGGAGTTTATCTACCGCTGCCGCAGGGACTTCATCGAGCAGTTCATTCCCGTTTTCCAAAGCACCTACGAGACCATTTCCCGACAGCACGAGACCGTCTCGCTCAGCTACGTGAGCCACGGCGACCGGGGACCCCTCTTGGACACCATCCGCGACGGCCGCTCGCGCGACCGTGCCGTGGGCTATTCGCTGCACGGCGTCCACCGCGACGACCTCGACATGACGGTCGACGGCTATCCTCTGCGCCGCGAGGCCTCTTTGGGCCAGAAGCGCACGATGGTGCTCTCCATGAAGTTGGCTCAGTTTGATTTCCTGCGTCAGAGCGGCTCAAAGACCACTCCGATACTACTTTTGGACGACATCTTCGACCGCCTCGATGCCCGCCGCGTGGAGCAGATCATTGCGCTGGTGTCGTCGGAGCGCTTCGGCCAGACCTTCATCACCGACACCAACCGCGACCACCTCGACCGCATTCTTTCCGCCACTTCGCGCGACCACCGGCTCTTCACGGTCGAGGGCGGCGAAGTGCACTGATCTCCTCCCCTTTTATTTCTTTTCAGGCTTCCTTGTCCAGCACCTCGTACACCGAATTGTTGCTCTTGTATTCGGGCACGATTTGCTTCATCTTGCGCACGGTGGCCATGTTGTCGTACTCCTTCGCAAGCTCCACCAGCTCGTCGATGTCCGCGGACACCTGATCGTAGTCGTATTCGCGCACCTCGGCGATGCGAATCTTCTCGTGGAAGGTGGGCTTGGTGCCCTCCAGCTCGTTGAGCACCTCCTCGTAGAGCTTCTCGCCCTCGCGCAGACCGGTGTATTTGATCTCCACGCCCTTGGCGCCGGAGAGGGCGATCATCCTCTTGGCCAGGTCGGCGATGCGCACGGGCTGCCCCATGTCGAAGACGAAGATCTCGCCGCCGTTGCCCATCGTGCCGGCTTCGAGCACCAGCTTGCAAGCTTCGGGTATCAGCATGAAGAAGCGCACGATGCGCTCGTCGGTCACCGTCACGGGGCCGCCGTTCTTGATCTGCTCCTTAAACAGGGGGATGACGCTGCCGTTCGAGCCCAGCACGTTGCCGAAGCGCGTCGTGACGAACTGGGTGTGCTCACCCTTGTCGGTGCCCATCATCGCATCCTTCTTGAACTTGCGGTCGAGGCTCTGCACGTAGATTTCGCAGATGCGCTTCGAACAGCCCATCACGTTGGTGGGGTTCACGGCTTTGTCGGTGGACACCATCACAAACTTCTTCACGCCGTATTTCACGCTCATGTCGGCAATCACCTTCGTGCCGTAGATATTGTTCAGCACGGCTTCGCTGGGGTTCATCTCCATCATGGGCACGTGCTTGTAGGCTGCGGCGTGGAACACGTATTCGGGCCTGAACGCACTGAAGATATGCTCCATCCTGTTCACGCGGCTAATGCTCGTCACCACCACGTCGCAGTCCACCTCGGGAAAGTCTTTGTTCATCATCAGCAGGACGTCGTGCTGCGGCGTCTCGGCCTGGTCGATGAGGATCATCTTGCCGGGCTTGAACTGCGCCACCTGACGCACGATCTCCATGCCGATGGAGCCTGCAGCGCCGGTGATGAGCACGCGGCGACCGGTGAGCATGCGCTCCACCTCTTTCAGCGACACTCTGATTTGCTGGCGGGGCAGCAGATCCTCTACGCTGACTTCTTTCAGCTGCATGGTGTCCGGAGCCAGCTCGCCGTTTTCCACAGGCGCTTCCTGCACCTCTTTGGCAATGTATATCTTGACTCCGGCGCCTATCAGCTCATCCTGCAGCTTCTGGTTGCTGCGAAAATCGTCCACGCGCAACGGACTCACCAGGATGGCGCCTATCTTTTCTTTTTTGACCACTGCGGCGAGGTCTTCCTCCAAAGTGTAAACCTTCACGCCCAGCATCTTCTTGTTCTTGAACTTGATGTCGTGGGAGATAAAGCCCGCCAACTCAAACTTGGCCGGCCTCTGCGTGCGGATGTATTTGGCCAGGCCCACGCCGCCCGACATCGTGCCGAAGATGAGCACGCGCTTGGCTCTGGGAGCCACACTGACGGATTCGTAGAGCGTCTTCACGGCCAGTCGCGAGGCCCACATCAGCAACGTGGCCACCATCACGGCCATGAAAACTGCCTTGGGCGAGAGAGCGCACAACTCTTCCACACCGAAATACTCTGCCGCCAGCGAAGCGCACATCGCCAGCACGTAGGTCACGCAGTTGGCATAAGCCAGCTTGATGAGGTCCACGGTGCTGCTGTAGCGGAGCACGCCGGCGTAAGTTCTGAACATCCTCGCCCCCACCAGACCCAGCACGGCAAACATCACTGCGGTGTAGAACAACTGCGTGCGGTGCTCAAAAGTCATGGCAGAGCGGTTGGCCACCCAATAGGTGAAGATGACCGACACAAACATGATCAGCGCGTCCATCAGCAGGATGGCCCAATAAGGCAGCACCTTCTTGCTGAAGTACCACGCAGACAGTTTGTTGATGATTCTATTCTCTCTAATCATTTTCGTTTGCTATATCCTGTGCAAAAATACGACATTTTCCTGAGTTAGCAAAAAAAACTTAAAATTTTTCGCATCCATACAAGCCCATTTGACAAAAATATCACAAACATTGTCACATGGCCATCATTTTTGGCCGCACATGAAATATTTTCGCTCCTCCGGCGCCATTCGTTCGACGGCATAGCGCAAGGCCGTGCGGGGCATCTCATGCGCATGTTGTCTCAGGAAGTCGCGCAACAGGTCCATCGAGCACCGCTTCCCCATCTCGCGCAGCATCCAGCCCACTGCCTTGTGCATCAGGTCGTGGGGATGATGCAGGTGCTTTTCGGCATAGCGCAGACACCACGTAGGGTCGCCTTGCTGGGAGGTCTTCCAGGTGCACACAATGCTCATGCGCTGCTTCCACAGGCACGGGCTTACTGCCAGAGTATCAAGCGTTTTCTCCTTATACCCTTTATCACCAAGCAGAGACGGTATCGTTAGCCACCCGCCCAAAATCTTCGGGGCGGACAGGTCCACGAGGTCCCAATTGTTGGCCCTCTCCGCGTATTTGAGATAGAGCGTCACAATCTCGTCGCGCCCCCTCATGGCGGCCTCGTCGTTCAGCAGTTTCTTTGTGCTCAGCCGCTCGAACTCTTCCACCAGTATCAGCAGTCCGCATAGCCTCACCTCGTGCCACTTCGACATCAGCAATTCAGGCACCTCGTCAATATTCAATGGTCCATGACCAATGTTCAGTGCAGCCTTCACCACCTCTCGCGTCTGCGGCACTTTCAGCCCCAGGAACTCATCCCCTTCACCATACTCCCCCGGCCCCGTCTTGAAGAACCGCATCAGGTTTTTCCGCTGCTCCTCATTCCGCATCCCCTCCATATAGCTTATGATCTCCTTAGCACTCACTTATATAATTGATAATTGACAATTGACAATTGATAATTAGTTTTTATCATCTGTTTCCTTGAGTTTCTTAATTATTGAAGTAAGTAACTTGATGAGTTCTGCACAATCTGAATTGATAGACTCAAACTGTGTATCATCAAGATAATTTGTTGTATGAAGAAGGTCAAGCCAATACTCTGTCTCATCTGCCTCCTTTAATGCAATATTCAGTTTATTCAAGAAGTCCATACGCGACTGAGCGTTTTTGCTTTCACGCGTATTGGCTCCTATGCTTGTACCACATCGAAGTAATTGCTTCGACATGACATATTCGTTTTTCTGTTCTACCAAGAACTTATAGCATCCAACAATACGGATAGCAAACTCCCTGTTCTTAATTTGAATTGCCCTTGCCATAATTTTCAATTATCAATTATCCATTGTCAATTCTCAATTATCAGCATTGCGATTAAGCAAGGGCAGAGACAAGCTTGTTTGATCTCTGCCGAGCGGGAGCAATGTCTGCGGCTGTTTGCCGCGAATTCTCAAGTCTCAATTATCCATTATCAATTCTCAATTATCAATTGTCAATTATCAATTGTCAATTATCAATTATTTGATTAGCGTGTTCCTTCGTCTTCACCTGCTTACCGGAGAATATCTTCTCGATGACGCCCTCTTCGTTGATGATGAAGGTGGTGCGTATGGTGCCCATGGTCTTCTTGCCGTACATATTCTTCTCACCCCAGGCACCCATCGTCTCCAGCAGTTCGTGGTTGACGTCGGCAATCAGGGGGAAGGGCAGCTGGTATTTCTCCTTGAACTTCACGTGTGAGGTGGCCGAGTCCTTGCTCACGCCCACCACTTCGTAGCCCCTGCCCTGCAGCTCGCCGTAGCGGTCACGCAGGCTGCAGGCTTCTGCGCTGCAGCCGCTGGTGTTGTCTTTCGGGTAGAAGTAGAGCACCAGCTTTCTGCCCTTGTAATCACTCAGACGGATGTCCCGTCCCTGCTCGTCTTTGCCCAGTATTTCAGGCGCCTTGTCTCCTATGTTCATATGCTTTTAACTGATTTTCTTTTGCAAATATACTGATTATTCCTCTAAATAACCCATCATTTTTTTATTTTTCTTACGAATCCTTTCGCAAATTATAATAATTATTGGTATCTTTGCCGCAAAAATTATGCTGAAAATGAAACAGATGCTTACTTGCCTGCTGCTTTTGCTGGGACTGGCAGCCGACGCCCAAGAGAGCCATGACACCTATGAGACGGACGTATTCACCACCCCCGGCGGAAGGACCGTGACCTTCCACGCCCTTGTCCATGCCAGCATCCGTATTGAGTACAACGGATGGCAGATCTACATCGATCCCGTGACAAAGCTGGGCGACCGCACGATCGACTACGCGGCGATGCCCAAGGCCGACGCCATCCTGGTGACCCACGAGCACGGCGACCACTTCGATCCGGAGTCCATTCGCTTGCTGAGCCATGCGCAGACCTACTTTGTGACCAACGACCGTTGTGTCGCGCTCTACGGCAGCGGCTATGCGGTGCGCAACGGCGACGACTACAGAGCCACCGAGGATGCCCGCCTGGAGGTGGTGCCTGCCTACAACACGACGGAGGGTCGCGAGAAGTATCATCCCAAAGGGCGTGACAACGGCTACATCCTGACGCTCGACGGCCTGCGCATCTATATTGCCGGCGACACGGAGGACATCCCCGAGATGCAGGACATCAAGGACATCGACATTGCCTTCCTGCCCTGCAACCAGCCCTATACGATGACGCCGGACCAGCTGGTACGTGCCGCCCGCATCATCAAACCCAAGGTGCTGTTCCCTTATCACTACGGACAGACGGATGTCAGCGGCCTTCCCGCCCTGCTGCAGGCCGACGGCATCGATGTCCGCATCCGCCACTACGAATAAGAATAACAGAAAAGGGCTCGCACCGCAGTGCAAGCCCTTTTCAATTATCTTAGTAGTTCTCCGCCTTGATCTGGAAGTAGCTCTGCGGATGGTTGCAGGTGGGGCAAATCTCGGGGGCTTTCTTGCCGATGACGATGTGGCCGCAGTTAGCGCACTGCCAGATGACGTCGCCCTCGCGTGAGAAGACGATGGCGTCCTCGATGTTCTTCAGCAGCTTGCGGTAGCGCTCCTCGTGGTGTTTCTCGATGGCGGCCACCAGTTCGAACTTACCGGCAATCTCTTCGAAGCCCTCCTCGCGGGCCTCCCTGGCCATGCGGGCATACATGTCGGTCCATTCGAAGTTCTCACCGTTGGCTGCGTCGGCCAGATTTGCTTCGGTGTCGCTCACGCTGCCGCCGTTGAGGTATTTGTACCACATCTTGGCATGCTCCTTTTCGTTGGCTGCGGTCTCTTCAAAGATCGCCGCAATCTGCACGTAGCCGTCCTTCTTAGCCTTGGATGCGAAGTAGTCGTACTTGTTGCGTGCCATACTCTCTCCTGCAAACGCCTCCTTGAGGTTCTGCTCGGTCTTTGTTCCTTTTAAGTCTTTCATAGTGTTGGTTATTGTTGGTTAATATGTAATAATTCTCAATTCTCAATTATCAATTCTCAATTATCAATTATCAATTATCAATTATCAATTATCAATTATCAATTATCAATTATCAACATTGCGATTAAGCAAGCGCAGAGCCAAGCTTGTTTGATCTCTGCCGAGCGGGAGCAATGTCTGCGGCGAACAGCCGCGAATTTTCAATTCTCAATTCTCAATTATCAATTATCAATTGTCAATTATCAACCGCCCTAATCGCATAGCGCAGCACGAAGATCACGAACATCACCCACATCGTGGGGCTTATCTGTCGGAGGCCCTTCTTGCCCGTGGCGACCTTCATCAGCACGTACATGACGGTGCCCAGCATGATGCCGTCGCTGATGCTGTAGCTCAGCGGCATCATCAGCATGGTGACGAAGGCAGGGATGGCCTCTGTCAGGTCGTCCCAGTCGATACCGACGGTGTTCGCACACATCATGACGCCCACGATGACGAGGGCGGGGCCTGTTGCGGCGGCGGGGATGGCGAGAAACAGGGGTGCGAAGAACAGCGACAGCAGGAAGCACACCGCCACGACGAAGGCTGTGAGTCCGGTGCGTCCGCCCACGGCCACGCCTGCGGCGCTCTCCACATAGGTCGTCGTGGTCGAAGTGCCCAGACAGGCACCGGCGGTGGTGGCTACGGCGTCGGCCATCAGCATGCGCCCTACCCCGTCCACCTTGCCGTCTTTGTCCACCATGCCGGCCTTCAGCGATACGGCGATCACGGTGCCGATGGTGTCGAAGAGGTCAATGAAGAGGAAGGTCAGCACCACGATAAGCATGTCCCATGTGAGGATGTTGTGCCACTCAAACTGGAGGAATATCGGGGCCAGCGACGGCGGTGCGGAAAACACTTTGCCGAAATGCGTCACGCCCATCGGAATGCCGACGAGTGCCGTCAGCAGGATGCCCCATAGCAGCCCACCCCTGATGTTTCTGACCACCATCAGCCCGCAGATGACGAAACCGATGAGCGCCAGTTGCACCTCAGGCGTGTTGAAGTTGGCGAGGGTGACCTGCGTGTTTTCATCGGCTATGACGATGCCGCAGTGCTGCAGTCCGATAAAGGAGATGAAGAGGCCTATGCCGCCTCCTATGGCCGACTTCATGCCGGCGGGGATGGCGTTGGCTATTTGCTCTCTGATCTTAAAGAGCGAGAGGAGGATGAAGAGGAGGCCTTCGATGAAGACGGCCGTCAGCGCCATCTGCCAGCTGTAGCCCATGCCGAGACAGACGCCGAACACGAAGAAGGCGTTGATGCCCATGCCGGGCGCCAATCCGAAAGGTTTCTTGGCATGGAGGGCCATGGCCAGGGTGCCGATGACGGAGGCCAGCACTGTGGCGGTGAACACGGCGCCAGAGGGCATGCCCATTGGCTCCAGTGCGCTGAATATGCTGGGGTTCACGGCCAGGATATAGGCCATGGTGAGAAAGGTGGTGATGCCGGCATAGATCTCCGTGCGCACCCTGTGCTGTGCCGCGTCAAATCCGAAGATATTCATTATCCCGTTTTTCATGCTATCGACTGCCTTTATCAGCAATTCCGTTGCAAATATATTAATTTTTTTTCATACGGCAAGCGATTATCGGAATTATTTTTGCACAGAACAAACAAAAAAATGCCGCCACTTCTCTTCTTGACTCATACCATTATTGGTTCACGGTTCATGGTTCACGGTTCACGGTTACTTTCTCTAAGCCCATCTTTGCCCTCAGAGTCTTTACAATAGAAGTAAGAACCTTTAAAATTCGTTTCAAATCATGGTTCAATGATACAAATTGTTCTTCATTGAGATAACCATTGTCATGCAACAGATTGAGCCAAAAATCCGTCTCGTCAGCTTCTTTATATGCTATAGACATCTTACTCAGGAAGTCTGCATCACTCTGTGCGTGCTTACTTTCTCTGACATTCGCTCCTACAGACGTTCCACTTCTGTATATTTGCTTTGAGATTACATACTCCTTATATTCAGAATCCTCTGTCAGATATTGAAATAGCCTGGTTATTCTGCATCCAAAATCGTATGATAACTCATGAATCCCAGCCTTCTGTTTATCCTCTTCGGGCATCAAAGGAGCTAACTTCCCTCTTTTTGGCTTATACTCTGCTTTCTTCTCTGTTGCCTTATACGGCTTCTTATAATAGCTTTTCTTCCCTTCCATTGTTATTTAACCCTTCACCGTGAATCGTGAACCATGAACCATGAACCGTGAACCATTAATCATGAACCATTAACCCTTAGTTGCCATGAACCGTATGTGACCATGAACCGTGTCCTTCGCTTTAGCGATGGGGACGAGCCCAGCGGAGTCTACCCTGAGCTAAAATTAACCATGAACCATGAACCATGAACCCTTAACCATCCGTCACTCTCCATGCGAGACGGCCCTGAAGCTGTAGCGCATCATGTTGAGCATGAACCTTAGAGAGTCCAACGGGAATATCCTCGCATGCCGCAGTGCGTCCTTCATCCTGACGCCGAAGGAGATGGCCTTCCTGACCACGAACGGATACTTCCCGTAGTAGGACGTATCTCTGTTGTGGCCGAAGTTCCCCACCTCCATGATGAAGTCCATAATCCGATCGGCCTTCCTATCCAACCCTGAATCATGAACCATTAACCATGACTCATAATCCGGCATGCCCAAATACTTGCATGCCAGATGATAGAACGCTTTCCACTCCGTCATCAGCCCCATCTGTCGAATCCGTGATTCCAGCAATTCGTAATTCAGTGACTCCCTGTAGGTGTAGAGCAGTCTGCACCAGTCGCATATCTGCCTCAGCCCAATCCCGCCGCGGTAGAAGTGGTTGAAGAAGTGTGTAAAGACCAATATAGCGTCGTTGTCCACAGAGGGCAGAGTGATGATTTTGCCGCCATTATCCCAGGTTCTCACGCCACCGCCATAGAATATATCCCGATGCACCTCGTCCAGCACTTTGTTGATGCGCGGCGACAGCGCGCAATACTGGTTGGCATGAATCTCCACCACCCAGCCTTTGTAGGTCATGTTGATGTGCTTGGCGTAGTCGTCGTCCGGGTCAAACTTGTCCACACGGGGCCGGAAGAACGTCTTGGCCTTTTGGAAGTCATCCTTATCCATATAGAGGTCTATGTCGCCCGAGGCGCGCCACAGCGGCCTCTCGTAGCATTGTGCGAGCCCCTGTCCTTTCACCATTACGGCGCGGATGCCCTCTCTCTCCAACTCGTCCATCAGCTCATTGACGAAAACATTCTTCGCCCTGTTATGTTGTTCCTGGCCGAGAGTCTTGCTCACCATTTTTAACGCCAAGCCGTGAGGCGTTTTCACATCCGTGACTTGCCCCAGTCCCGCAGCCATGAGCCCCACGACGCTCTGCTCCCGTGCCATCTTCAGCACTTTGGCATAGTCCACCTGACCGCAAGGCGCCAGATGAGCCTCTTTCTCCCACAGCCCGGCGCTCACCAGTTCAAAGAATGCTTTCTCTGTATTGCTCATCGCCCAATCAACGTCAAGGTTAAGGTCAAGGTTAAGGTTATCGTTATCGCCTCGCAATCACGAAGAACGTCTTGAATATCAGCCCAAGGTCATACCAGAAGCCCTGTTTCTCGACGTATTCCAGATACAGCTTGATTTTTTCCTGCATGATGACCTCGATATAGTATTTCTCGGGGTCTTCGACCTGCTCCATCAGTTCGTTCTCATTACGGAACTTGATGGAGGCGGGGTCGGTGATACCGGGCCTCACGTCGAGCACGTGCATCTGTTCGGGAGTCCAGTAGTCCACATAGTGGCGCACCTCGGGGCGCGGCCCCACCAGGCTCATGTCGCCTGTGAGCACATTGATGAGCTGGGGCAGTTCGTCCAGCTTAAATTTTCGGATGAAGTATCCTGAGCGCGTCACGCGCGGATCCCGTCCGCCGATGGTCACCAGACTGCCATTGTCAGCCCCCATCCTCATCGAACGGAATTTGAAGATGCGGAAGTCCCTGTTCTTGTAGCCCACCCTCACCTGCCGGTAGAACACGGGCCCCTTGCTGTCCAGCTTGATCCACACCGCCAGCAGCACAAACACCGGGCTCAGCAAAATCAGTCCCAATCCGCTCGCTACTATATCGAAAATCCTTTTCATAAATCAACCTTGACTTTAACCTTAACGTTAACTGTTTTCAACCATCACTTTGACTTTAACCTTTACGGATTGAAGATATTAACGCGTTTAATTGCCTCTCAATACTATGAATCCTATTCATTAACTCCCGAAAGTTAACGTCAAGGTCTGTGTCAAGGTTTTTAAAATATCCCACGTTCTTTGAAATCTTCAACTGAGTTTCAACTTCAAATGCAGAACCCAATGCGAAATCAAGGAAGTGAGCAAAGTCTGCATCAGTTGAACGAGCAGCACCCTCAGTTATGTTAGAACTGATAGAGACAGCAGCCCTTTGTAGTTGGTCACACAGCCCCTTCTTTTCAAACCAAGGCATCTGACTTGTAACCTCATAAACGTAGGTCGCATAATCGACCGCCTCATTCCATACA
>JAEEGH010015082.1_pt1 | contig 16843 bp, 17 predicted proteins | sample 9134181 | NCBI WGS metagenome assembly JAEEGH01 (sample SAMN16246544, study PRJNA631951) | gut metagenome | biome: gut microbiome; feature: rumen; material: DP-attached | host: Bos | place: Iran: Karaj | collected 2018-10
TTAAACTGTTTATTATTAAATTGCTTGTTGATAGTTACGTAATACATTCTAAAAATCTTCCTCTTAACTTTCTGCTGCTCACTCACAGCTCCATATCTTTGTTGTAGTTATATTATCACCCTAGTGGGACATTTTGTATAGTGTCATCGGATGACACCTGCGTGATCAGAGCACCCCCGCCTTCATTTACGGATATTTTACTTCTTTAATGCCCTTCTATATTATCTCGAAAAGGTGCGTCACCATGTACAGTTATGACATAGCTACCATCTTCCTTTTCCAGAACATGATACTTATATTTCTTTTCAAATATCTGACTCACCTCATCCTCAGACAAGCCAGAATTGAAATCCCAATGCGAATCCGTCTGAAGGATGAAGAAGGCGAATACCAGACTTATACCATAAAAGAATATAGAGATGTCTCCCGTCGTGGAACCAGAACCATGCCGGATGGAGTTTACATAACCAATAACACTTTTGCCTTTGAATGCAAGATACTAGTTTTCAGTGTGAAGAAATTGATCCGGCTCTGCTATCAGCCGAATAATACCATCTGGCTGTTGAATGTCAAGGAAAATTGACCTAAATTTAAATTAGCACATACACCTATTCGCAGCTTCAGGAGTATACACAGCAATTAATCCATTACATCTATTATTTTCCCTATCCTCAAGCGAATACCTAATTTCATCGTACATCCAATCATCGTACCCACCCAAAAAATCTTTTTTATGAATCAACGCATTAGGTGTTCATAACACAATTGTTACACTTGTATAACGCAGTTTACTGTACAAATAATTTTGAATAGTATAATCTGATTTTCCCGAACAATTGACATCTTCAGAGCGATTAATAATTTCTGTTGATGAATCAAACAATCGTTCTAATCTTTCTTTGTACAAATGTCCGTCACTATATCTAAAAGAAACAAATACTCTTCTCGCCATAATAAAAACCTCCTGTTATTTCAATTATTTTTACTCCCGGTAACACTTAAATCGAATTTATGAATACACTTTTTTCTATATCGATTCCTTCACACGCTTATTTCTCTTCCCATTAAACATCCACCAGTTATACCTGAAAATATTTTGACTCCATGTAACTGAATATTATAATCGCTTTTAAAATCATCAACAGAATAAAGATTAATCATATATTTTTCATCATTCTTTTTCCTATAAAAATTTCCCAACTCCCATGCACACCACGAACGTAACATATGCTTTCCTTGTATATCCAACTCACTATTAATCGTTCTCAAAAACAATAATTGCCCAGATTCATCTAATTCTTTTTGCAAATTCTTTTTTAGTTCAATTCCATCTTTCATTTTTCCATGATGCATCCAATCAACATATAAATAGATTTCATTATCATAGAAGAACTCAAACAATGCTAATGCATAAAGTTTATCATCGTATGCGTGCGACAAAAAAACTTGTGGGCGTTCTCCCTTTTCCCTACCAGAAAGAGGCACCTGACCAGCCAATAATATTTTTGAATTATACGTTCCCAACTCATTTAAAATTTTATTAAATAAATTCCGCGAATTCTGCGCTTCATCTTCCTTTTTATTAGAGTATGCTTGCACTAGTTTATCTAGTTTCCGAAGCAACCTATTGATCTCCACGTCCTTTGATTCACGTTCTCTTACATGTGCAATATTATATTGTAATATATTCAAAATAGCAGGATCTTTTACTTCTTTTAACTCCGGGCTTTCATCCTGCGACAAAAACAATTCTTCAATTCCAGATAAAATTGCAATGTTTATCTCTATTGCAATTTTTATCCCTATTGCATTTTCTTGATTGTTAGAATGCTCAATTGATTCCAATATTGTTCTATATAATTGTAGTCTCGATAATGATTCCATTGCTTTCTCCAGTATTATAATTCTAGCAGTACAGCATTACACTTATTTATACATACTATACATTTTATATTCACAAATTAATTAACATTCCTACTACAGCCCACAATAATAATGCCGCTATAATTAATAAATATGGGATTTCTGTTTTAGATACCAAGCACTTGAAATAAGAATACCTTCCTCCTTGATATAATCCCAGTGGCATATCGTATTTTTCTACTCTAGATTCTTTTCCCTTCCTCACATCATTATATAAGCCCCTGAACTTTCGTTCCTGCTGTAAATAATATGAATCTAAACACCACAAAATCAAAACAGGAATTATTGCAATAAACATATACATCTCATTTTGAGTTCCATCCTTGCTAGGAACAGCCGCATATACCCCTAGTAACGCTGTCAAAATAGCAACTCCCATCTCCTTTATTTGAAACGATAATTGGTTCATTCGAATAATATTATTCTGAATAAACTCAATATGCTGACGTCGATTTTCACCCATTTATTAGCCTCCTACATTCTTCTTATAATATCCAGAACATGTATAGCACATTTTATGCTACTATCATCATGTTATAAACAATCCTACAAAATCAGATTCTCAAAAATATCTTCTTTAAAACTCCATACAGGAGCTCTACTATTAATATTCATAATTCCGTTGTTGATTTATACTTAAATCTGACCATTCAACATCGTGTATGTTAATCAGTTCCATTTAGTAGTTTCTGATTATACATTACACGACGAGGTGTACGTTAAAAATACTAGCTTATGCAAAGTTTTTTACAACAGATTCTCAAGTTTGCCTGTGCAGAAAAAATAGTAGCTTCATTTAACTCATTTGTCCGATTAAAACTTTTTAAAACGCGAGTTTGAGACTCGTGGCTCCAAAAAATCTTAAGTTTATCCTTGGCTCTTGTTATTGCAGTATAAAAAATGTTATGTGTTATCAGTTCATCAATATCTTCTGTAATAACAATTTTAACAGAATCATATTCTAAACCTTGTGCTTTATGAATCGACACCGCGTATGCAATTTGAAATGGTACAACAGAATTAAAATCATCTTCACCATCTTCATCATCGTTTGCATAAATCCAAAAACCTATTACAGATTTTTCAGATGTATTATTTACAAGGTCTAAATCAACATCTTCAATATCCCATTCGTTCAGACATTTTTCAATTTCAATTTCAAATCTTATTCTATCTTCTTCTTTATAAATACCTACTATCTTACCCTTTAGATTATTATAAATTATAGGAGCAAAGCGTTCTGTTTCATTAAATAGAACGGGATCTCCTACTTTATATTTCCATACGCCCCAAGTTTCTCCTCTATTAGGATTACTGTTTTGGAGAAACCTATTAATATTGTTAATACCATACAGACCGTTATAATTAAGGCATAATATAATTTCATCATCTGAAGCTCTATCGAAAATACTTTCATTTAAAACCGATGAATACTTATAGTTTACTAAATGTTCTGTTATATCATCATCTAAGTTTCTTACTTTTCCCCATAAATCTAATAGTTCTTGATTCTTAGCGCGATACGGATGCTTTAATTCATGCCATGTATTCTTGTTTAAGAAGAATCTTGCGAGTCCAAACCAATTTCCAAAAGTAATAGATTCTATCTGATATGTGTCACCAACCAAAACCAAAAGCTTAAAATTCGCTTTTTCCAAAACGCGTCTCATATCAGAATTACTAACCATTGAGCACTCATCAATAATTACAATATCGTACTCCGATGCAATTGATGTATTTTTTACGAAACGAGTCACCGTATAAAAAGAACAGTTCTGAGCTTTTACTTTTCTCTTCAAATTATCAACTGCTGGATTAGTATTTGCTAAATATAATTTGTTTTTTTCATCAAAAAACTGTGAAATATGATTCAACAGATATGTTTTTCCCGTGCCTGCGGCTCCGTAAATTAAAGAGACTCTTGACGTTTCAAACATATCCAATAGTATTTCTTTCTTCTCTTCACAATTAACAACTTCGGGATTCTGTTCCATCCAATATTGAATTGAATTTCTATATCCACCAATACCATTCTGAGATAAATCGATTAATTTACTTATAATTGCTTTTGTATCTTCAAAATATTCATTAATATAGTAGTTTTTTCCAAAATGATTAACTGATCTAGCCGCAACATGCTTATAATACAAGCTATCATTGTACCTTTTCACTAAAGTATCCAAATCTCCAAAGTCTTTCAAATCATCGCTCTTGGTATATAACTCACCATTAACTGTTGTATTAATCTGCAAACGTTTAGCTAGTAATTCATGTTGCCTATTTTCATCACTAATACAAGAATAAATATCTTTCAACTCAGCGTTATGACCTATTGGTGAAGTTGCAAATGGCATTTGGTCAAACGGAATGCATCCATACTTTAAATACAATGAAGATAATCTAGGATTTGCAGTATCATTATACTGATCTTTTATCACCTGATTTCTCATTATGCAACTTAAATACCTAATCATATTTGCGCCTGGCATGTTATTATTGACAATTTTCCGAGCTTCATCAAAAACATCACATATCATTATGGTTTTTGCATTATTAAGTATCTGTCCTCTTATATATGCATATGTTCTATCATCACTAGTAAGAATATCAGTAATAGTTCCACCCGTAATGGTCAGATATTTCATAATTCCTTTATATTCAGCGTATGATGCATTTATCTTTGTCCTATAACCAAAAATCTTAGAAAAATTGTTCAATTCACACGGTCTTAAAGACACAGTAAAATCGGTCAATATAATAATTGGCATTTTTTGTTTATCAACAGTTATTTCGTCTGAAAAAATAGAGGCCTGTATAGCATAATGGTCCGCAATCATATTTCGTGAAAATGCAATAAATCTATCAAATTTACTTACATAATCACCTGCAGGAATCAATGTATTTTCATAAATCATTTCTCCATCGACATAAATTGGTTTTGAACGCATTACATACATTCGAGCCCTACTAAAATCAGTAGTAGGCCAGTTTTTCTTTAATGACTTTGTCACCTGCTGATAATATCCTTTTACAGTCATATCTAAGTCAAGCGGAAACACTTCTAAATTATGAAGTATTTCTAAACCATATTCCTGTTTAACGAAGTCTCTAAGCAAAATATAATACTCATGATATTTTAGAGCCAATCGTTCAGCACCATCGTTATCAGGAGTATAATGTGATTTCGATTCCTGAAGCAAATAATGAAATTTTCTCAGAAACAAAAATTTATATTCGCTGCGTATATAAGTAATCGCCGCCTTATTCGTTTCCTTATCATGCCTTATCTCATGATTAATGCTATACGCTTTTATTGCTATATACTCTAACAGATTTCTTGTTTGCGCTAAAATATTTTGAGAAGCTAACCCCCTTCCAAGAACGTCTATTTTATCAATGTTGTCACATATTACCTCATCTACATCTTTTATTTTTTCATCAATATCAAACACGTTGTCCCACCCCTTCTGCAAATTAATCTAGTTCTTACCTTCAAATTACTTTGAATATATTATACCGGGTATTATGGTTACTTATATTTCTTTTCAAATATCTGACTCACCTCATCCTCAGACAAGCCAGAATTGAAAGTAACTTTAGACTCACACTCAACATGATTACCTGTTCCGGTAGTATTTCCTGTAAATGAATATACTTCCACAATACTGACATCTTCTATAGATTTCTCTATATATTCCGTTAGCCCTTTTGTCTGCATATATGTTGTTGCTTGATTGGCTACACATCCTACCATCTCTATTACTATATATAGTGCTATCAGAAGAAGCGGAAAAGCAAGTATCGCTCCAATCCCTACCTCAACATTGTCTATTGACTTTTTCATTTATTGAAAATATACTCCTCACGGCTATAATCCGAAACATTTCACTTTTTTCGACAAATCCATGTTAGGATACTTATTATTCCCCCTACAAAAGCAAAAACTGCTCCTGCTATATGAGTTTTGTCTTGCTGTTCACCTGTTGGATACATTTCCAATGATCCATTTATCATCATAGAAACTCCAACAACAATCATTATAGAAGCCATAACAAATAAAGCTATTCGAACAATTCTCATTTATCAAACCTTTTTTAATTTGCCCCACCATATAAACAGTAAAAATTACTGCTATTAATTTTTGCTTGGTAAGTTATTTTTTTATTTTATATGTTTTTTAATCTGCATCCATACGCCTGACAAAAGATATATTAAAATCAATATAATTAAAGCTTGCGATATTATCGATGTATCATATACCACTTCTAATCCATAATTACCCGAAGCTAAAAAAGAAAATATAAAGTTAAATATATAGTTGAGTAATATTATCCCTATTACATATAATACTTTTCTAATTATAGTATAACTACGAAAACTTTTTCTCAATAATATATAATCAACTGTAACAACAGCCAAAACCACGATATACTCATAAGCCATTGAAACCCACTGATTATTTATTGAAAGCAGCCATAATGGTAATACAATAAATCGATTTAAAATAGCCATTATGACTATTCCACCTTTTTTAATAATGTATTCATTTTTTATCCCTTTTTATGTGCTGCATTATACCTCCGATAATTTATGGACACAGGAATATACCACAATATAATTACTCGTTCAATTGATTGCAAATAGCTAACGCCTGATCATAATGTTCCTTCAAATTATCTATTGTAGTAAAACGCATTATCTTATCATACGCTTTTTTTACCTTATGTTCGCCATCAATTAAGGTATCGGGAGCAACTAACGAGTTTTCTTCAAATTCTGTATTACTGATAAAGTATCCTCCAGAATACATTCCTTCTTCTGTCCCGTCATCTTGAATTATAACTCTTGAATCATCGTAAAAAACGTCAACCATCCCATCGCCTAAATCAGTAATCATTATTGTTATGGTTCCTTTTTTTACTGTAATATTTTCTTCTTCTACAGTGAATTCACAATATTGATATAAAAACAAACTAAAGCGATAATTATAATCAGAAGTATTCCGATTGAGGCAATAATTACTTTTTTCTTTATTTTTTTTATAAACATATCTTTATTCCCAATCAACTCCACTTTCGTCAGATATATATTCAAGGAACCATTCTTTACCATCTCCAAAACATTGCGCCATTACATGTAACAAGTCTGGCAAAGAAGGTATTGAAATCACAGTTTAAGAATTTCCATTCATTTGATGGATATCCTACATCACCATCCAAAATACAACGAGATCCTTTATTGGTGTCAAACAGCATAATATCCGCACTGAAAAAGCATCTCATAAAAACATAGCATCCCATGGGTATCTCATATCCGGCATCATTAAGTTCGTCTGTATATTCTTTAAGCTCTTTTATACCAAGCAATTCAAATCCGGCATCTTCTTCATCAATTCTATAAAGAATTCCCCCATTGGAACAAAGAAGGAACTCTTTATAATAATCCGGAATTTTGCAGCCGGTTTCTTTTTCAAAATCTTCTATTTCATTTAGATCTGCCGGATCATTCCATTTAAAATCATACTCTACATCATTTAATGCGTCCTTTATCAACGCTTTACCTATTGCTTTTTTTGTGAGTTCTATTAAAACATTCATATTCTTTAAATATGGCAATATGCTCCTTTATGCCATTTACTCCTCTTTGTAATTTTTTCATCTTTTATTATCTGAGTCAATCTTGTCGGGACATCTACAACGCTTTTTGACGCTATGAGTTAAAAATCGTTACTACGCGCAGTATACTGTTTTTTCACCCATTATTGTCAAGAAAAGTTATGCTATATATGTCCCTTATGGCACCGATATATATCCGATGCCATAGGGATTCTTTATCAAATATCCAACACATACCTCATCTGCCTTATCGCCGACTGCAAAGAATAATGCACCGCCGGTTGAGACACGCCCTCAATATCCGCTATCTCCTTCTCGCTGAAGCCATGGAAAAAGAACATTCGTAGCCTCCTTTGAAGCTTATCCGGCAGCTGATTTATCGCAACGCGAAGAACATAAGCATTTATCGCTTCTTCCGGATCAATGGCTTTTGGCACGCCTCTAAGGTAATCCATAGCCTTCCTATTCACCTCCATGCCTTCTTCATAGGCATTCATATCTGTGTGGCGGTAATCCTGCATCTGGAGCTTCTTTTCCAAACGCTCATACTCCGCAAATACCTCTCCCTGCTCAGGCGTTATGATGATATATGGCTTAAAGAGATTAAGTTCAAATCCATCGCACGCCTCCAGCTCCTCACGGGACAGATCTGTAGCTATCGCCCATTTTGCATCTCCCTCGATTCCGGGATAATGCTTCTCCAAACTGTACAACTTATATAAATCCTGACTCTTATTTAATTCCCTTGCTATTGAAGGGCGTCCATCTTTTCTATTATTCATTTCTGACCTCCGTTTTTGAAAATTCATAAGTTCCAAAAAACGAAAGTCATGGATAGCGCCCAACATAGGTCTCCCACTTATGCACCTGCGTTCACACTCAGAGCAACAGAAAGAAGCCTGTGATATGAGCAAAAGAAAAAGACGAAGCAAAACAGAATATCTATCACTAGATACTTCTTTCTGTTTTGCTCCGCCTTTCAACGATTCTATGTCGTTCATAGCCGCTAACAAACTCTTGCTACCCGCCGCAACCATTCCGATTCACAGCCGGATCCGATGCCGATACGGATAACTCAAATATTTAATTGTAACAACTATACAGCTTCTTTAGATTCGAACGAAATACGAATATAAATCCGCTGTCTTTCTGCCTTGATTTTCGCCCCGCATTTTGGGCACATTGCTTCAACACCTGAGAAACTCTCACCTTTGAACAGCAATCGCCCACAGACAGGACAACAGACATAGATCATTTTCTCTTCTACATGTTCCAAGACCTATACCCCCTCTTTTGAAATTACTGCTCCCCCTCAAAAGATAGGTTTTAAACCTTGTCGCGTAATATAATAACACCACATTTTACTTTTTATTCCATCAACTTGTTATCAATTTAATGTACTAAAACCATCAAATAACCATCAGCAATCCATCAAATACTTTTTAAGCATATAAAAAAAGAGCTACTGTCTCACATATAAATGCAAAACAGCAGCTCTAAAGCTCACCTTGCTCTGTCATATTGGTCCCTTTCTTCTTGTTCTCTGCAACATGCGTATATGTACATGCTGATTCCCAGATACTTGATAGCCTCTCTCTTCTTACGTTCTATAGACGCGGTAGAAAGATTCTCCGCTCGCGCCATCTCCTCATTTGATATAGATTCCGAATTCAGATAGTAATTCTCAATAATCCGCTTATAGAGATTGCCCTCGCATGTTCCACCTGCAATCTTTTCCAGTACCATATCAATTACCGACCGCATCCAGGTACAATCCCTGAGATTTTGGAATATCCTGTCAAGATACTCAGTAGATTCTTTTAAAGGTAATCTCATTGCCTCCAAAAAATCCCTTCGCATCGATATCTTTTGATCACGGATCCCATCACTGTCCAGATCAACCTTAAACAGCTGTGGTATCTCAAAGCCGCTCCGATAGTGTTCCAACAAGAGCTTCGTCAGATCGCATACATCCTTAGGTTCAAATCCGTTACTAATACATAAATTGTTAATGCGCTGCTCATTTCGGGATATAGTTGCCATAACCAAACCTCCCTCCGCATTATGATATCTATTTTTCCCTACTACTATATGCATCACTAAGCGCCTTGGCATACGTAAGCACCAAGATAAAATCTGCCTCCGTCATATTACGTAAATATGTGACTATTTCCATTTCTTTATCAGATAAATACATGCCACTTTTTGGCTCCGCAGTCGGTTTAAAAAAATCGCTCAAAGATATTCCAAACACATCACATATCTTTTGTATTGTTTGAATCTGTGGCATGCTGGTTCGTCTTCGCATCGCGGACATAGTCGAAGTAGTTACTCCGGACAGCTCACACAGCCTGTATTCTGACATATTCTTTTCGCCACGTAGATTATCAATCCTATCAATCAGCCATTTAGCAGTAACATCCATTGTGGTAAAAAAACCTCCAATCCCCACGAAGTACTACATAATTATTGTAGAGTAATAACTTACTGCATTTAACCTAACTGAATCGAGGATTTACTTGACTGTAGTAAGGTGATTTTTTATTAAAACTTTATTGAAACATCTGTTTCAAAGGTATATTATATTTATACCCGAACATTAGTTCTTTTTTTGATTGAGGTTATATGTTATGAGTAGAGTGATTGATACTGTAGACGTCATCTGCCAGCACAAGTCGAACGGCGAAGTAATTCCCCTCCGCTTCCGACTGATGAACGAAGATGGCCAATATGAAAATTATACGATAAAAGGTTATAGAACAATTACCCATCCGGGGCCTTATACTACTCCGGACGGGCTCTATGTTTCTTATTCCACATTTGTATTTGAATGTATTGTTGTCGTGCTGGATTACAAGCGGAAGGTACGATTATATTTTGAGACACATAACAGTAAGTGGCGGATTGCGATATAAAACACCTGCACAGAATTCTATACAGGTGTTCAACTATCCGCTACATATGATTTTATTATGTAGTTATATAATCTTCTGGTGGCAAATCGACAGTGTTTAAAAAGTTTTCATAATCAATCTCGTCTATTACCTCATACATTAAGCTATAAAATATCTCTCCATATGGTGAATTGTAATTCTCCCCATTTCTAATTTGCTTCTCAAGCGTTTTAAGAGCTTTTTTGGCTTCATCACAATTCCCTCTGAATAAATAAGCGAGATATGCGATTGCTTTTTCGTCAAAATTCCTATTAGTGCTAAAGTATTTATATGCTTTTTCAAAAACATGTAAATAATTTTCCATCTTCATCTCTGCTGGATTTAAATGCGACTTATTAAACAATTCCTCATATTTATTCGTTACTCCTGCTGCATTATTATAGATTTGGCTATTTATCACACTAACAACTTTATCTGTTTCAGGCCTCGTGAAGTTTTCACCATTAGGATAAAAATCTACCCATTCGTCTTTATCAAACAGAAAATCATACGTCTTTAAAGTAGCCATTTTTTGAATAATAGAAAGAATTTTCGCTTCGTCAATTAGACTATAAAGATTATTTGAAGCCAATGCATCAACAACGCTTATAATATACTTTAAGTCATTAAAGTATCCAATATTCTCATCATCAATTTTTGTTTTCACCTTATTGAGCAATGCATCTATTTCATCAAAACTCAGTTTACCAAGCCTATACAAATCATGGATATCAGAATTAATTTCCAATTCACTATTTTCAATGGTTGATGATTTAGCTTGTAAAACAAATGCGATTTGCCCTGAATTAATCTTTTGTATAGCTGCATCCTTACCAATAAGTTTTATGACATTAGCAATAAGCTTTGACCGAGCATCTTTGTCAAAGCAATAAACAATAGTTTTCGCATTACTTATGTTGAGCAGAGGTTCAAATACTTCCCTATCAGTAACATCCAATGAATGTCCGAATATATATATTTCACTTGTCTCATCTTGCTTATTTAATATTTGTTCAATCCATTTCTTATACGAAGTATCAGTATTTAAATCTAATCTTTGATAATACTTTTTAAATCCAAGAAAAAAACCATCCTCTGGTTCTGATTGTATATAATCATCTATCCCCAGAACCATATTGTTTTCTTGCAAAGATGTTCCTTTAGCTTCCCCATGTATATAGCAATATTCAGTACCATAGTTATTTTTTCTATAAACTCTATCAAATGTATGTGTATAGTTAAAAGAGATTACTTTATTAGGATGTATCCTTGTTATATCAGGATTCATATTCTTTATTGGCGAGCTATCAACCCAATATTCCATATATATTTCCATTGCACGGGTCAATCTTCTCAAATCTTCAAGCATTTTTTTCCTATAATTGTCAAAAGCAACGCCTGATAAACTGCTAATATTATTACCAGTCAAAATATTATATAATCTTTTAAATTCTTTAGATGGTTCCTCTTGATCAGTATAAAAAACTGCTTTCTTTAGATAATCCTGACGTCCTTTATCAAATAATTTCACAACCGAAGCTATTTCGCTCTCAAAGTCAATCCATGTCTCTTTGTTTGATTCACGAATACTCTCAAAATACTCTATCCATAGATTATCACTCACATAAGCTTTTAATTCTGTAACAATAGCAGGTTTATCTGCTACTAGCCTTTTATATGTAGCTATATCATCGTCATCAAGTGAATATTTCTCAGGTTCAGTATCTACAGCATTTAACCATCTTACAAAATCCATGAATTGCGGATATTTTGTTCTTAACCCATGTTCAATATCAAAGCCATTTCCCACAACAAGTATTCTCATAATTTCCCCCAAAAATAATTTGTTTTCAGAAAATTATATCACTTAGGCTGAGGTAATTTATACATAATTTTCTAAAAAATAACGTTGAGCGGTCTTTCTCCGCCTCCTAACATGATTAGATTCATATTTGAGGATAGAATCAATAAGCTTAATAAAAAAATGACTATGATACGAACGCTGTATTTCATAACGAATCCCTCATATATTTCTCTCACAAATACAATAAGTTTCTTAAAATACCCGTACATAGAAAGACATTTATATTATCTCATCATATCCTGAAAGCATTTATTAAAATACGCTAAAATAATAACTATACCCCTTATTGTCCCCCACATTTTTTGTAAAATGATATTATAGAAACACTATAAAAGAAATGAGAGCTAATCTTTTATGCGTTTATGGACAATACAACCTCTTGCGGTTGATGAGATTATCAGAAAAACCGGATACTATGTATGTGATATCAGTAAATCCCCATATTCTCTCGCCTGCGAATCATTTAAAAAAGCCTATGATTGGATGAATGAACAGATGGCAAAAAGAATTGGACCTATGCCTGAAGATGTCACATATCCGATATGGGCTTGGCATTCTTGGGACTTCAAGCATGTAAAACCTGATCTTCGAAGAACTGAGTTTCGCGTAATAGAAGACAGCACTATGTATGAAGTAGAGCTTCCAAGTTCTGATGTTTTATTATCAGATTTTGATAATTGGCATTATGTCTTAAATGACTGGTATCTTTCTTCTACTTGGAATGAAAAAGATTGGGAAAATGAAGAAGCCTGGTTTGATTCACTCCCTCAAGATATCCAGAAGCAAAAAATGTTGGAATCTTGGGAAAGGATATTTGATATTGAACCATATGAAACTGACTTCGCAGCCAAAGGAAAATTTGTTCAAGCAACATTTTGGAAACTAAGAGAAAAAGATATCATCAACAGAAAATTTGTTAAAAAGAAACCTATATCACGTAGTTAAAAAAGAACCTATTTAATTTACTATATCATGTAGAAATTTTTTCAATAGGAGGTACGCTATGCCAAGAAGCGACGCAAAGAGACGAGCCGATAATAAATACAATTTAGCTCATTATACGGTACTTGGTTGTAAAATGAAGATACCAGAAGCAGAAGCGTTTAAAAAGGCTTGTAAAGATGCAGGAACAACCCCTAATGCAGTTTTTAGAGAAGCTGCAGAGAAGTTTATGAAAGATTTAGAGAGGGACATATAAGCCTCTTTCGGCCTCTCAAAAACTGTGATTACACGGAATAAGCGAAAGATCACTTGTGCTCAGTGACCTTTTCGCTTATTTACGGAACTATTCCATACAACAGAATTGTATAATACATTTTTATATATATAATTTGACTTATTCGAGCCGCCTAATACAGATTCGTATACAGTTTGAGCAAAAAGTCTCTTCTATTTTGTCTAGCATGCATATTTTTCTTTCTAGTACATAATATCAGAGGTTTCAAATCAAAATAATAATTTATTTTACTGAAATTTTACCGAAAATATGCTATTCATTCAGTAATGTATCTAAGCCACTTACAAAACTATCAAGCTTATTATTTCTTAAGTACTCAAAGAATACTTCATAATCATCCGGAGAAATAAAATGGAAATAATACTTTTCATCCGATCCAGCATCTTTTAATTTGCTATTCAGCAATTCAAAATGAGCTAGTGCAGCACGATTCTTTCCCTTGTTTTCCAGAGAATCATCTCCATTTTCTTTAATTTCCAAAACAACAAAAATATCTTTTTCATCATTCAGTTTAATAATGAAATCAGGATTAAATGATCCCTGTTTTGTATGAGAACCTATCTTATATGAATATTCAATACTATAAAAACCAACATCTCTTGACTTGATCCACGCTTTTATTTTTTTTGCATTCGCATTCTTTATCAAATATTTTTTTATAAATGTATACTCTGGATTAGCTGTGGCAATAACAAAGTTTAACGGAGTTTTGAAATCAAATATGTTTACTTCTGTATGAGCCTTTATGGGAAAACTCTCATCTTCCAGAAATTCATCTATGATTTGTTTCTGATCATTTTCACTTATCTCCATTTCATAATCACTAGAGTAAAAAAGTGATGCATCTGATCTGAAAGATGAAATACCTCTACTCTCATCTCTCATATCTACCGTCTTGATTGTTTCAAATTCTGTAGATTTAATTTTATTTACAACTGTCTTGCTTCGTGCTCGGAATAAAGTAGAGAAGGCTGCAAAAATCTTGTTTGCATTTTCCTCTATTAGTAAGTTCCCTTTAATTCCGGCTTTATCCATTGACAATCTTATAATCTTCTCCAGTTTATCCCTGGGGGGAAGCTTATCTTTGGAATATACTTCATCATCTCCCAATCCCAAAATACTTGTTTCCCAATCTCGCAATCTAAACTCCCTATAAATCTTATCAATTACATCATCAATACTTCTTGTTCTTAATTTGATATCGTATGAAACTGTTCGTTTTACCCCATTTACAAGATTTTCATACTCTGTGTCATTATGAGATGATAGTATCTGACTTTTCAGCGTAATACCACCATTCCATACTGCACTATAATCTAATGAAGATCTGATAGTATCAATTTCGTTTTCTTCTTCCACTCTCTCATAGGAAAGATTTTTAACTTCAAAATTATACTTATTCCTATCTCCAGTGAATTTGACCGTGCTGACAATTTTCTTTTCTATTTCTAACACTTCATTCACGAGCGAAGTAATATTCTTGCTCCAATTATCATGATTAAACACGGTAACTATTGGTTGTGGATTAGCATATTCCTGAGGTATACGTAAGCCTCTGCCTAAAACCTGAGAAATAAGCAACTTAGAATTAAAAGCCCTGTCTTCCCATGGAACAATTTGAAAAACATTTTTTACATCCCAACCTTCTGTCAGCATTGAAACGGATACTATCCACTCAACTACATTATTCTTATCATCTACATAATCCAACATTGCCACATTGGCCTTATGTGCAGAATCTGATGTTACAATCAAAACTTTCTTTTTTGCTGTCTCCAGATCGCATCCTTCGTGTAAGCACAAAAAATCAACAACATCTTCATATAAGTTTTCAGCACTCTTAATATTCCTTGTAACAAGTATGGTTAAAGGTTTTATTAAAGTGTATTTATGCTTGTTGTCTACATGATTCTTTAATATTTTCTGAAATTTATAATCTCTATTAGCTCCTCCATCGTCTTTTTGAACATAATCTATACTCTTAACCACCCTATCATCTATTGCTTGGCGAAGAGAGTATCTATAAATAACATCATTAAAATACTCGTTTTCGATATATGCTGTTCCTGTGAATCCCAAAATATACTTAAAATTGTACTCCGGATTCAAAAGAAAACTCTTCCATTTTTTTATATTGGATCCATTATTTCCTTTTTCAACTGTCTTATTAAAAATATGATGTGATTCATCATTCAAGACTAAAGTATCCTCGCCTCCATTTTTAAAGCTATCTTTTATTGACGAACCAGTTGCTTCATACACTGCATGAATATTTTCAACACATATATCAAGATTCTTAATGGTTGAATTCGCATTGATAATTCGAGGAATATATAAGTCTGCCCCCTCCGGAAGAACATCTCTCAGATCTTTTCTTGACGCAAGACTCTGAAATTTTTTTACCAAACCTTTCTCAATCGTAACAGAAGGGCATAAAACAAGAACTCGCTTAACAATACCCTCAGCCAACATAATCTGAGCAATAGCATATATTATATAAGACTTACCTGTACCAGTAGCCAAATCTATATTTCCAAACAGTTTGCCTGTTATCTGAAGCTGTTTAAGGTAGTCATCTACAGTCCCATACTTCCTTTGCAATTCAGTATTTCTACCGTAGTTCTCTTTTACCAAATCCTCAATTGAGTTGTACATGCCCGAGGCCAAGTAAATTATTGCATTTCTAATGGCCTCTTTCTGATATTCTCTTACTCCACAAAGAACATCAAGGTATTCTTCCCATCTGTACATATCAATTATAGATTTGTCATAATGTTGGTTAACCTTTAAAAGTAAATCCTTCTGATTAAATTGAGATTTATACTCCATTATGCTTTCTCCTTAGTTAAAGAAATCGTTGCATCATTCCCATAAACATCTGTAAAAACAAACATAATCTTGCTACCAATTTTTCCCGATGGTAAAGTCCATTCAACCTTTTCAATTTTTCCATTTTTTTTCACTACACGGGTATCTTTATCTGACTTTTTTTCACTTTCAATTTCGTCCCAAAATCTGGCATCATCCATCAAGAATTCCTTACCGTTATAATCATAATTAACAAAAATACATGATAATGTCGAAAAATTATCCGTTAATACACCATTTAGAGGATCACTCACAAATTTAGAAACGATCAATTTGGTAACATTAGAGGAGACTTCTAGCTCACATTCAACATCGGGGGTATATATAAATTGAAAACCTTTCATCTCGTCGATTGCATTTATGCTTTCCTTACTTCTAGGCTGTCTCGACTTAGTAAAAGGCG
>JAEEGH010015087.1_pt1 | contig 16840 bp, 14 predicted proteins | sample 9134181 | NCBI WGS metagenome assembly JAEEGH01 (sample SAMN16246544, study PRJNA631951) | gut metagenome | biome: gut microbiome; feature: rumen; material: DP-attached | host: Bos | place: Iran: Karaj | collected 2018-10
GAGATGCACGTCCGCAACTTCACCTGTGGCGCGGCCTCTGGTGTGAAGCATCGGGGCACGTTTGCCGGCATCATCGAAAAAATACCCTATCTGAAGGAGTTGGGCGTGAACTGTGTGGAGCTGATGCCCATCCATGAGTTCGACGAGTTTGAGAACCACCGTGTATCGCCGGTTGACGGGCGAGAGCTCTACAACTTGTGGGGCTATAGTAACGTGGGCTTCTTTGCCCCCAAGGCCGCCTACGCCTCGTCGGGTAGGTTCGCCATGCAGGTGGACGAGCTGAAGAACATGGTGAAGCAGTTGCACAAGAACGGCATCGAGGTGATGCTCGACGTGGTGTTCAACCACACCGCCGAGGGCAACGAGCAAGGACCCTACATCTCCTATCGCGGCATCGACAACAAGACCTATTACATGCTCACCCCAGAGGGTTACTACTATAACTTTAGCGGCTGCGGCAACACCTTGAACTGCAACAATCCCAATGTGCGCGAGATGATTGTTGAGAGCCTGCGCTACTGGGTGACCGACTACCACATCGACGGTTTCCGCTTCGACCTGGCTGCCATCCTCGGACGCGACCAGAACGGCAACCCCATGTCGAACCCGCCTCTGCTTGAATCGTTAGCGCACGACCCCATTCTCGGCAAGACAAAACTCATCGCCGAGGCTTGGGATGCAGGCGGACTCTATCAGGTGGGCTCGTTCCCGTCGTGGGGACGCTGGGCCGAGTGGAACGGTAAGTTCCGCGACAGCATGCGCCGCTTCCTGAAGAGCGACGAAGGGGTGCTGGCCGACGTGAAGGAGCGCATCATCGGCTCGCCCGACCTCTACGCCTCCCAGGGTCGCGGCATCAAGGCCAGTGTCAACTTCATCACGGCGCACGACGGCTTCACGATGATGGACCTCGTGTCGTATAACAACAAGCACAACGAAGCCAACGGCGAGGACAACCGCGACGGCGAGAACCACAACAACAGTTGGAATTGCGGCTGCGAGGGAGAAACGGATGATCCCGACATCAACCGCCTTCGCCACCAACAGGTGAAGAACGCCATCACGATGCTCATGGTGAGTCAGGGCATACCGATGGTGCTGTCGGGCGACGAAATGGGCAACTCGCAGCAAGGCAATAACAACGCCTACTGTCAGGACAACGAAATAGCCTGGCTCGACTGGAACGACTTGGAGAAGAACGCCGACTTCTTTCGCTACTTCAAGCACATCATCATGTTCCGCCGTCAGCACAAGGTGCTTCGCTACGACGAGCACCTGCTCCATCAGGACTATCTGGGTCTCGGCTATCCCGACTTCTCGTGGCACGGTGTGAAGGCTTGGCAGCCCGAAACCGGCCATAACAACCTCACCTTAGCTTTTATGCTGAACGGCCAATATGCTGTTACTGTTCCCGAGGGTTCTCACGACGACTTCATCTATGTCGCCATGAACATGCACTGGGAGATGCACGGCTTCGAATTGCCGCAGCTTCCCGAAGGCATGGCCTGGCACATATTTGCTAACACCGGTATGCCGTCGCCCGACGACATCTTCGAGCCAGGTGAGGAGCCCGTTATCGAGAACCAACACGAGGTGCTTGTCGGTCCGCGTTCCATCATTATTCTGGTGGGGAAAGTGAGAAGGGAAAAGTGATATGAGCAAACTTCATTTCCAACCCATCAAAGGACAGGCCCGCGAGATACTCAAAGCCATCCTGGAGTCGCCGGAGGTATCTTCCTGTAATATGAAAGAGATTCTGGTGCTGCGGTTGGCTTGCGAAGAAATCGTCATGAATGTGACGTCATACGCTTATCCCGAAGGTGCCGAGGGCTTCTTGGATGTGGATATCCAGAAGACCGACCGTATCACGATAAGGTTCGAGGATGGCGGTGTGCCTTTCAATCCCTTGGAGCAGAAAAATCCCGACACCGGACTGTCGTGGAAAAAGCGTTACATAGGTGGACTTGGCATCTTTCTCATCCGCCGCAAGATGGATAATGTCCGCTATGCTTACGAGGACAATAAGAATGTGTTAACTATCGAAAAAGCTATATGAAAAAGAGCAAGTTGTCGCGCCGCATCACCTGGCGTGTTATCGGAATTATGACGTTCTTCAATGTGCTCATCATTGGAGTCATCATCGCGTCTGTCTTAGTGTTCTCACTCGGTAACGGCAGCATGCGCGGGCAGTACGTGACCGACGGCATTGCCAGCAATATCGAGACTATGTTCCAATTGGCGAAGACAGTTACCTTTAATAACCGTACCGATGTCGAGGCTAACTTGGACAGTCCTGAACATATCTTCGGGGCGCTGGAGCGCATTATGAAAATCAACAAGCGCTTGTCAGGATGCTTTGTCGCCTTTGAGCCTGATTACTTCAAAGGTCAGGGCCAATGGTTTGAAGCCTACGCCTATTACACCGACAGTACGCACGTTGAATGTCAGCAGATAGGTTCTCCACAGCACGATTATTTCAATGGCGCATGGTATCAGCAAGGACTATCCTTAGCACGTGAGGACGACGGTTACCTGACCGACTTGTACTACGACGACACTGTCAACAGCGGTATGTTCTGCAGTTATGTCGTACCCGTCTTCGACCGTCAGGGTCGCAAAGTCGGTGTCTATGGCGTTGACTTGAGTCATGACCTGCTTAATGTAACCATCGAAGAAACGATGAGAAATGTCAGGAAGGAATTCTATGCCGACGCTCAAAGCAACATTTCTGCTGATGACGTCATTTATTTCTCCATCCAGATTATCGACAGCAAGGGCAACAGGATTGCCGGTTCCGACTCCCTCGACATCAGTATGCTCAAGAGCGAGCAAGAACTTGTGGATGTTGAACTTGACATGAAGGACCTGAAGCACACTCCTTACTATATCAATTCCAAGCAGTTAGGCAATACGGGCTGGACGCTGGTAGTATTCCAGCATCGCGAGCTTGTGTTTACGTGGGGTGTCGTACTTGCCTTGTTCATCATCATCTGCATGGGTATCGGCGCTTTCATTATCTTCTTCTTCACAAGGCGCAGCATCCGTCGCGCTACGCAGCCGTTGGCGTTCCTGTCAGAGTCGGCCCAGGAGGTGGCCAAGGGAAACTTCGATGCATCGCTGCCCACGTTCAAGCACAACGACGAAGTGGCTCAGCTGCGCGACTCGTTCGGCACTATGCAGCAGTCGCTGAAGCAGTATTTGGAGGAACAGAAGGCGGCGACGGCAGCGAGGGCATCCCTGGAAAGTGAGCTGAATGTGGCGCACGACATTCAAATGTCCATGCTGCCCAAGACGTTCCCTGCCTTCCCCAATCGCAAAGACATTGAGCTCTATGCTTCGCTGACACCTGCCAAGGCTGTCGGCGGCGACCTCTACGACTTTTTCATACACAACGAAAAGCTGTTCTTTTGCATTGGCGACGTATCCGGTAAGGGTGTACCGGCCTCGTTGGTGATGGCTGTCAGCCGTACGCTCTTCCGCAATATCTCGGCCCATACCGACAAGCCGGGCCATATTGTGAATACCATGAACGTGAACATCTGCGAGGGCAACGAAAACTGTATGTTCGTCACTCTGTTCGTTGGTGTGCTCGATTTGGCGACTGGTCACCTGCGCTATTGTAATGCCGGTCACGATGCGCCATACGTCGAAGCCAAGCTGCTTCCCTGCCATTCCAACCTGCCTATTGGTGTCACGCCCGACATAGAATATGCTGAGCAGGAGACGACCATTGCCCCGAGCATGACCCTATTCCTCTATACCGACGGATTGACGGAGGCCGAGGATGTCGACCGCCAACAGTTCGGTATGCAGCGCATTGACAAAGTCATTACAGCCTTCAAGGGCTCCCCCCAAGAACTGATTGAAACGATGACTGCCGCCGTCCACCAGTTTGTCGGCGATACCGAGCAGAGTGACGATCTCACCATGCTTGCCTTTAAATACAAGAAATAAACAGCTCATGTGATCATATATTTGCCAAATTATATTAAAATCTACGCAATAATTCTATTTATTGTGAATATAATTATTATATTTGCAATAAAAATGTAATAAGCGATGAATGATATAACAGTTGTCAATCCTTTTACCGTCGGCAAATATTTGTCTGACAAGTACTTCTGCGACCGAAATGAAGAAACAGAATTTCTTCGGAAACAGCTGCGAAATGGCAGAGATGTCGCTCTTATCTCACCTCGGCGTATCGGAAAATCAGGACTTATCCAGCATTTTTTTAATCAGTCGGACATCAAGAGTGATTATTATGTCTTCTTTATCGACATCTACGCCACTACGTCATTAGCTGAGTTTGTCTATACTTTAGGTAAGGAGATATATGCTCAGCTAAAACCTCACTCTACTGTTTGGAAAGAGAAATTCTTCCAAGTGATTTCATCATTCCGCGTTGGATTTAAACTGGATACAATGACAGGTGCGCCTTCTTTCGATTTAGGACTGGGTGACATTCAGGTACCTCAAACGACCCTTGACGAGATTTTCGCCTATATTGAGGAAGCAGACAAACCGTGCATTATCGCCATTGATGAGTTTCAGCAGATAGGAGCGTATGCTGAGCATAATGTAGAAGCCCTTTTGCGTACCAAAATACAACGGTGCCATAAAGCCCAATTCATATTCTCGGGCAGTAAACGCCACGTCATGAGTAATATGTTTAACTCACCATCTAAGCCATTCTACCAAAGTGCCATCAGTATGGGGTTAGAGCCTATACCTCTTTCTATATATACAGAATTCGTGGTCTCTCTCTTCAAAGAATGGGACAAAAACGTTGAAAGTGAAGTTATTGAATCCGTATGGAAACGATATGACGGCTACACATGGTTTGTACAGATGATGATGAATGAACTCTTTGCGTTAACAGCCACCAACGAGACATGTAAAACAGACATGGTTCCAGTGGCAAGACATAATATTGTCATGGCTCAAGAAAGCAGTTATAAGGATTTGTTGTCTAACCTTCCTCCCAAGCAGAAGATGGTATTGCAAGCAATTGCCAAAGAAGGAACTGCTTGTAACATTACATCTGCAAAATTCATCAAAAAGTACAACCTTAATTCTGCCAGTTCCGTACAGGCTGCTGTCAAATCGCTTTTAAAGAACGATTTACTCACCCAGACTGACAATGGCTATCGTGTTTACGACTTCTTCCTGTCAGAATGGTTAGCGACAGTATATTAAACAACCGTGCCAAAGTGATGTCCCTATCGCTTTGGCACGGTGTTTTTTTGAGCCTCTTGTCGGATTCGAACCAACGACCCCGAGATTACAAATCACGTGCTCTGGCCAACTGAGCTAAAGAGGCGGGTGGGCAAGCTAACTGTATCGCGCCGCTACAACCAAGTACCTTTGCTACGTTCCCGTCCTGGAGGATTCCGAGGGAGCTGGCCGTACAGGACTTGCCCATTTTGCTGAAAAGCGGGTGCAAAGGTACGTAAATAAATTAAGAATTACGAATTAAGGGTTAAGAATTTGCTTGTTTTAACTATTTTTTAAGTCAATGGCCTCGATATATGCGGGAAAATGCGTAATTTTGCAGCAAAATTGAGCAAATTGTTAAATGACACCAGCAGAATATGTACAACTGAAGGCATTTGCCCGTATTGACGGTGCACTGCTGTCCCTGTTGTGGATAGCCAGTTTTGCCTGTTATGTGGTGGGAATAGCCAGTCCGCTATACGGCATGATAGCAATGGGGCTGATGGTTGTGACGCCGTTCTTCGTGGGCCGCCGCCTTGGCAAGTTCCGCGATGAAGGTCGCAACGGCATCATCTCGTTGTCGCGTGGATGGGCTTATTCCGTCTTCGTCTTTTTCTATGCTGCCATCCTGTTGGCACTGGCGCAGTACGTCTATTTTGCCTACATCGATCAGGGCTACCTGTTGTCGTCGTTCACGCAGCTCATGTCGTCGCCGGAGTCGAAGCAAGTGCTCGAACAGTACGGCATGCAGCAGACCATGTCGGAGAGTCTGGAGATGATGGGGCAGATGCGTCCCATCGACTACGCCTTGAACGTGCTGACGGTTAACATCTTGATAGGCATTGTGTTAGGGCTCCCCATTGCAGCATTGATGAAGAAGGGTTGCAAGTAGTAAATCGTTAAATTGTAAATCGTCAAATAGTAAATAGTATCGTGGATATATCAGTAGTAATACCTCTTTATAATGAGGACGAGTCGATTCCCGAGCTCTACGCATGGATAGAGCGGGTGATGAAGGCCAACCATTTTTCGTATGAAGTGATATTTATCAACGACGGCTCTACCGACCGTTCGTGGGATATCATCACGGAACTTCACCAGAAGCAGCCCGACATTGTGAAGGGCATCAAGTTCCGCCGCAACTACGGCAAGAGTCCGGCGCTCTACTGCGGCTTTGCTGAGGCTCAGGGCGATGTGGTCATCACGATGGATGCCGACCTGCAGGATTCGCCTGACGAGATTCCCGGACTGTACCAGATGATTACCCAGGAGGGCTATGACCTGGTGAGCGGCTACAAGCAGAAGCGCTACGACCCGCTGTCGAAGACGCTGCCCACGAAGCTGTTTAACGCCACGGCCCGCAAGATCAGCGGCATCAAGAACCTGCACGACTTCAACTGCGGCCTGAAGGCCTACCGCAAGACGGTAGTGAAGAACATTGAGGTGTACGGCGAGATGCACCGCTATATTCCCTATCTGGCCAAGCAGGCTGGCTTTTCGAAGATTGGCGAGAAGGTGGTGCAGCACCAGGCCCGCAAGTACGGCTCGTCGAAGTTCATGGGGCTGAACCGTTTTGTGAACGGCTACCTGGATCTGCTGACACTGTGGTTCCTCTCGACGTTCGGCAAGAAGCCGATGCACGTCTTCGGTTTCCTGGGTACCATCATGTTCCTGATAGGCTTTGTGGCTGCCTTCGTCATCGGTGTCGATAAGCTGTGGTGCCTGGCCAACCATATCCCCCAGCGTTTAGTGACCGACTCTCCCTACTTCTACATAGCCTTGACGATGATGATGATTGGTACGCAGCTGTTCCTGACGGGATTCATCGGCGACCTCATCAGTCGTTCGTCCACAGGCAGGAATGACTATCAAATAGAAGAGACGATATGAAGCACAGGCTGATATTCGTGATGGCGATAGTGCTGGCCATTGGTTCCTGCACCAGCATCGACTGCCCGGTGCAGAACACCGTGCGCACCTATTATGCCCTGCAGAAACCGAACGAGAAGGCGGATACGCTGAAGGACACGCTGAACATCCGCTCGGTCAAGCTGGACGGTACGGACACCTTGTTGCTGAACTCCTGCTACGGCCAGTCCACATTTTCGTTGCCAATAGGCAGTGCCAATCCCGAGGACACCCTCTATTTCCGTTTCAGCAACCACCCGTTTTTGGCTGTGGACACGGTATGGATCAAGAAGGAGAACATTCCCCACTTTGAATCGGTGGACTGCAGTGCAGCGTTCTTTCACAACATCACCGCCGTGCGCTCCACTCACCATGCGATAGATTCCATCAACATCAACACTCCAGTGGTAGATTATGACCCTAAGACAATACATTTCCACCTCTATCTCAAGAGCCACGATTAGCCTGGCGCTGCTGTTGGCATGTTCGTCGGCCAGTGCCCAAAAGCTGTTCCGGCTTGAGAAAGACACCATCCCCCTGATGCGTGGCTTCCAGGTGTCGTTCGACCTCGTCGGTGCTGCCCAGCTGATGTTTGGCGACTACGGACAGTATGAGGCTGCGCTGCGCCTGAACCTGCACGACCAGTGGTTTCCTATCGTGGAGGTGGGCTACGGCAAGGCAAACCATGATGATGACTTGGTGACGCATATCACCTATAAGACCAAGGCTCCCTACTTCAGGGCAGGTGTGGACTTTAATCTGCTGAAGATGAAGCACCAGTCGAACCGCCTGTTTGCCGGATTCCGTTATGCTTATACCTCATATAAAGTAGATATGTGGCGAACGGACTACCCCGACCCTGTGTGGAAATGGCCTACGAGATTCGGCATACGTGAGGATCAGTGTTCTCAGCACTGGTTGGAGGCGGTCATCGGCATCGATGCCCAGGTGCTGGGTCCGTTCCATTTAGGCTGGAGCGTGCGCTATAAGCAGCGTCTGGCCCACGACGACGGTACGATAGGCAAGACGTGGTATGTGCCGGGTTATGGCACCTGGGACTCGTCCAACCTTGGTGCGACGTTTAACGTGATTATTGATATTTGAACAAGGAGGAATGATGGATAAGAAACGTAAGAAGAGGTTGTTGTGGCAGTTGCCGTTCCTGATGGTGCTCATCGTGGGTACCGTCCTGATTATCCGTCAGCAGCACAACATGCCCTATCAGCACAATCAGGGTTTTATATTTGGCACGGTTTACAACATCACCTACCAGAGCGACGAGGATCTGCAGGCTGAGATAGAGGCCGAGCTGCTGAAAGTAGACGGCGAGTTCTCGATGTTCAACGATACCTCTACCGTGGCCCGCATCAACCGGGGAGAAACCGTCAAGCAGAGCGATATGTTCAAGGAGGTCTTCGAACTGGCACAGACCGTGCATCGTGAGACCGATGGTGCCTTCGACATCACGGTGGCTCCTTTGGTCAATGCCTGGGGCTTCGGCTTCAAGCATGAGCAAATGCCCACCCGCCAGCAGGTAGACAGTCTGCTGAAGATACGCAACCAGTATGACTTTGCAGCCATAGCCAAGGGTTATGGTTCCGACGTCGTGGCCCGTCTGCTGCGTCGCCGCAACATCAGCAACTTCATGGTCGAGATAGGCGGCGAGATTGTCACCCAGGGCATCAGCGAGCGTCGCGTACCCTGGAAGATAGGCGTCACCAAGCCTACCGACGATTCGCTGTCGGTCAGCGGGGAATTGCAGACCGTGCTCAACCTGACCGATGTGGCTATGGCCACCAGCGGCAACTATCGTAACTTCTATTATAAAGGTGGCAAGAAGTATGCCCACACCATCGACCCCAAGACCGGCTACCCCGTGCAGCACTCGCTGCTGTCGGCCACCGTGCTGTCCAAGAACTGTGCTACGGCCGATGCATACGCCACGTCGTTCATGGTGATGGGCGTAGAGCGGGCCAAGGCCGTGCTGGAGCGTCATCCTGAGCTGATGGCCTACTTCATATATGCCAATCCCGACGGCACCAACGGCGTATGGTTCTCACCGTCGCTGAAGGAGAAGATAGAAAACTGAAACCTGAAACCGTCCCCCTCTTTATGGCTACATTGCAACTCTACGACCATTTGCTACAGTTCCCGCTGTTTCAGGGGATGAGCCGCGACAACCTTGCCCGGATTGTCGGACATACGAAGTTCGACTTTCTGAAGTTTGCCGCCGGTCAGGTCATTGTCAGGGAGGACGATCCTTCGGCACACTTGTATTTCCTGCTGTCGGGCATCATTCAGGTAGAGACTCGTTCCGACGACCACAGCTATACCGTAGTCGAGCAGCTGTCGGCTCCCTATACGTTGCAGCCCGAGGCCATCTTCGGCTATAACCAGCGTTACACCCATACCTTTACCGCCCAGTCCGAAGCCAGCTTCATCACCATCAGCAAGGATGAGGTGCTGCGTCTGAGCGAGGAGTTTCTGGTGTTCCGGCTGAACCTGCTCAATATGTTTGCCACGCAAAGCCAGAAGCTACTGCGCCAGCCGTGGCGTCATCGTGTAGAGTCGCTTTCCGAGCGTATTGTCCGCTTCCTCACCCTGCGGTGTGTCTATCCCGCCGGGCCGAAGACCTTCTATATCCTGATGACGCAGTTGGCCGATGAGTTGGGCGACAGTCGCCTCGACGTCAGCCGTGCCCTTAACCAGTTGCAGCGCGACGGACTGCTCGAGCTCCGTCGTGGCCGCATTATTGTCCCACAGATGGAATTGCTCTATTAGCTTATGTTCGAAATACTCTTGTCACTGATAGTTGGTATGGTGATAGGTGTCGTTGTCGCCTATCTTTACTTCAACCGCCGCTACACGGCCCTGCACGTCCAGGCCGAGGTGATGGCCAACTCCCTGCGCATGCAGAAGGAGCAGAATGTGGCCGAGAACCGTCTGCGCAGTGAGCAGTTCCAGGAACAGCTGAAGGTCGTGCGCGAACAGTTCCAGAACCTTGCCACGCGCATACTCTCGCAAACCAGCAGCCAGCTGAAGAACGAGAACCGTGAGGCGATGGAGCACATTACCAAGCCCATCAACGACAACTTTGCCGAGCTGCAAAAGGCCATCCAGGAGAGCGACCGCGAGGCAGCCCGCACAGCAGCCTCGCTGACAGAGCGCTTGCGGCAGGTAGGCGAGCAGGCTGAAAAGATGGACCGTACGGCTACCCGTCTGACCAATGCCCTGCGCAACGATTCCAAGCAAGCGGGCGACTGGGGCGAACTGGTGCTTCAGGAACTGCTCGACTCGCAGGGATTCAAGCGCGGGCTCGACTACGACATACAGGACACCATCACCAACATGGACGGTCTGCCCATCCGCAACGAAGACACGGGTCGCATCATGCGCCCCGACGTGGTGCTTCACTATCCCGCCCAGCAGGATGTGGTTATCGATGCCAAGGTCAGCATCAAGGCCTATTACGACTATGTGAACGAGACGGCAGAGCCGCTGCGCCAGCAACTGCTCGAACGCCATGTGCAGAGCCTGCGTTCGCACGTCAGGGAGTTGGCTGCCAAGGACTACAGCCGCTACATACAGGCACCCCGTACCGCCATCGACTTTGTCATCATGTATGTGCCCAACGAGGCTGCCCTGCAGGTGGCACTGGCCCGCGACCCCAAACTGTGGACGGAAGCCTTTGAGAAGAAGGTGTTCATCAGCAGCACGCAGAATCTCTTTGCCATCCTGCGCATGATTCAGATAGCGTGGCGCCAGCACAGTCAGACCGAGAACCAGAAGAAGATAGTCACCCTGGCCGAGCAGCTTGTCTCGCGCATCGGACTCTTTGCCGAGCGAGCCCAGAAGATGGGGCACGACATCGAAGCACTCAGCTCCGACTTTGCCGACCTGCAGAAGAGCGTGGACGGCACCCGGGGCATCCTGCAGAAAGCCAACGAGATGAAGCGCCTCGGTATCAAGGAAGACATCAAACACCCCATACCCCCAACCGATAGTTTAGAAGAAACGTAAACAACAATATTACCATGCCTGAAAACAACAATACAACGAACCGCAGACCGCGGATCCCGCAACCAGTAGACAACACGTACGGCCACCTGCAGCCCCAGGCTCTTGATGTAGAGAAGACCGTGCTGGGTGCCCTGATGATTGACAAGGACGCCTACAGCGTAGTTTGCGAAATACTGCACCCCGAGAGCTTCTACGAGCCTCGCAACCAGAAGGTATATACCGCCATCCGCGACCTGGCTATGAAGGAGCGGCCCGTGGATATCGTCACCGTCACCGACCAGCTTTCGAAGTCGGGTGATCTGGCCGACGTGGGTGGCCCGGCCTATATCGCCGAACTGTCAGGACGTGTGGCTTCCTCGGCCAACATCGAGTACCATGCCAACATCATTGCCCAGAAGTTTCTGGCCCGCCAGCTGATATCGTTCGCCAGCGACGTTGAGACGAAGGCCTTCGACGAGACTGTTGATGTGGATGAGCTGATGCAGCATGCCGAGGGTGCCCTGTTCGAACTGTCGCAGAAGAACATGAAGAAGGACTACACCCAGATTGACCCCGTCATCAAGAATGCGCTGGAGGTCATCAACAAGGCGGCGGAGAACAAGGACGGCTTGACGGGTGTGCCTACCGGCTACCATAAGCTGGACGAGATTACCAGCGGTTGGCAGGCTTCCGACCTGGTCATTATTGCCGGTCGTCCGGCAATGGGTAAGACGTCGTTCGCCCTGTCGATGGCCAAGAACATTGCCGCCGACTTCAAGGTGCCTATCGCGTTCTTCTCGTTGGAAATGTCGAACGTGCAGTTGGTGAACCGACTGATATCGAATGCCTGCGAGATTCAGGGCTCGAAGATCCTGAACGGACAACTGTACCCCGACGAATGGGAACGGTTGGACAAGCAGGTGAACACCCTCATCGGGGCACCGCTCTATGTCGACGACACGCCGGGCCTTTCGGTCTTCGAGCTGCGTACCAAAGCCCGCCGTCTGGTGCGTGAACACGATGTGAAGATTATCATGATTGACTACCTGCAGCTGATGAATGCCAACGGCATGCGCTTCTCGTCGCGTCAGGAGGAGGTCTCGACCATCTCGAGGTCGCTGAAAGGACTGGCCAAGGAGCTCGACATACCTATCATAGCATTGTCGCAGTTGAACCGTGGCGTCGAGTCACGTGAAGGACTGGAGGGCAAGCGTCCGCAACTCAGCGACCTGCGTGAGTCGGGAGCCATCGAGCAGGATGCCGATATGGTGCTGTTCGTACACCGTCCCGAGTATTACCATATCTATGAAGACGAGAAGGGACGCGACCTGCACGGCATGGCCCAGATCATCATAGCCAAGCACCGTAAGGGCGCCACAGGCGACGTGCTGCTGACGTTCCGGGGTGAGTTCACACGATTCGAGAACCCCGACGATTCCCGCATGTCACGACGGCCAGCCGACAACGGTGGCGAGATATTAGGCTCGAAAATCAATGGCGGAATCGTGGACAATCCCTTCCCTCCCGGACAGGGAGGAAGCTTCGAGGATGACCCGTTGCCGTCGTCAGGCGACCAGCCGTTGTCGTTCTGAGAGACTACTCCTTCGAATACTTCTCGATAAATGTATCAGCCTGCGTGTCACCCAACTCGCGGGCTTTTTTCAGGTTCTTCAGACCTTCCTCCTTCTCGCCTTTCAGGCACTGGGCAAGTCCCAAGAACAGGTAGCCGTCGCTGTGATCGGGAGCCACCTTGATACACTCCTTGGCCGTCTCGATAGCCTCGTCCCTCATGCCGACACGTACTTGTAGCGAGGCTTTTTCAGCGTAATACAGGTCGTACTGCGGATCCATCCGGATGGCTTGGTCAATGTCGTCCAAGGCCTGCTGGAACAGGCGTCCGCCCACCTCGGCCTGGAAGCGCAGGTAGTAGAAGTTGGCATTGACGGTGGTCTGCATCAGCTTCTCATACTCGTTCAGGTCGTTCACGGCCTTGCGGTATTGATTGGCGTCGAGTAGCACCTGGGCACGGGCCAGGATGTAGGGGGCAGCCTCTTTCAGGTAGGGCTGATTGAACATGGCTACGCAGCTGTCGAGCAGGGCGATTTGTCCGAGGGTGTCTTTCAGCGCGGCCTTGCAGCGGGATGCCTCGTAGAACAGCTCTGCCGAGCGCAGGTCGCTGTCGTAGAGCGTGGCATAGATGTCGGCAGCCTCGGCATACTTCTTCTGGGCGTAGAGGATGATGGCCTGCTGGTGGCGGTAGATGGGCTGCGGTTGCAGCCGTTCGGCCTCGCGGGCTTCCTCCAATGCTTTGTCGAACGACCAGTCGGCATACGCATCCTGGCTCATGAAGAGTTCCTTCTGGTAGATGATCTTCGAGTAGTTGAAGTGGGCCTCGTCTTTCTTTTCGGCCACCTTGATGGCCTGCTCCATGTCGCGGGCAGCGTCGGCAAAGCGGCGGTCGCCTGTGGCAATCTGGGCACGATAGGTATAGCCGTCGGGGGCATTGGGGAAGCGGGCGATGAAGTCTTCCAGCATCTCGACGTAGGTGGCCGAGTCTACGGAGGCCTGTCCGACGTAGAGCGTCAGCAGCGCCTGGTCGAGTTCCTTGGGCAAGTCCTTCTTGATGAACGTGCTGCGCAAGGTGGCGTCGTTGATGCTCAGGCCGCCGATTTTCAGCGAGTCGGCAAACAGGGCACTTACGGCGTAGCTCAGCGAGTCATTCTGCTTGTAGGGCTGCTGCATGAGGCCGACCACCTCGCCGGCTTCGTTCATCAGCGGACAGCTGACGGTGCCTTCGGGCATGTTCAGGGCCACGGTGTAGTAGGCGTAGTTGTCGCGGAAGGTTTCGGCCTTGCGGACCGTTCCCTGCGGCAATGTCTTGGTCTCGCGGTAGGGCAGCAGCCATACGGCGGTGTTCTCTGAGGCATTGGTCGGGGCAATGGTCAACGGGGCGGTTTTCTTGGCATTCACCCTGAACTTCGCTACGTCGTAGGTTTCATTGGCACCGAGCATGCAGGCCACGGGTATCTCCTTGCCCTGCGCGTCGATGACTACGGCAGTCGTGGCTCCCTTGAAGGGCGTGAAGCTGCTGACGGCCTCGCCATCCTCGCCGACAAAGAATCCGCCGGTGCTGCCTATGAGCGTGCCGTCGCTGCCGAAGGTCTTGAGGGTAAACACCGATTTCGTGGCTTTCTTCACCCAGTTGGGCTGAGCCATCACGGCAGCTGCCATGAGCAGCATGCCAATTATTGTGTATAGTTTTCTCATATTCTTAATAGTTCTTTTGCGTTCTGAATGGCGGCTTCCGTGATGTCGCTGCCGCTTAGCATCTGGGCAATCTCGGCTATGCGCCCGTCCTGTGTCAGTTCCGTCATGGTGGTGGCGGTGCCGCTTTCGCTTTCGGTCTTCGTCACTTTGTAGTGCGAACTGCCGAGGGCGGCAATCTGTGGCAGGTGGGTGATGCTGATGACCTGACGGCCACCCATGCCCATTTCCTGCATCATCTGGGCCATCTGCTCGGCCACCCGGCCGCTGACACCTGTGTCTATCTCGTCGAAGATGATGGTGGGCAGTTTCACCGCACCGCTGATCAGGGCCTTCAACGACAGCATGACGCGGGCAATCTCACCACCCGAAGCCACCTGCGATACGGGCTGGAGTGGGGTAGAGGTGTTGGCTGAGAACAGGAACTGCACCTTGTCCTGTCCGTTGCGGCCCAGCTCTGACTGTTCCACCGTGATGGCGAAGCGCACATGCGGCATGCCTAAGGGCACCAGCCGCTGCTGCATCTCCTTCTCGGTCTGCCGGGCGGCCTTGGTGCGCAGCTTCGTCAGCGCGTCGGCCTGTTGCTGGCAGTTGGCTTTCAGCTGTTCACACTGGGCTTCCAGCTCCTGCAGGGTGTCGTCGCTGTTCTCGATGTTGGTGAGTTGCTGCTGCAGCTGGTCGCGAAGGGCTATCAGTTCGCCGACGGTGTCGGCCTTGTACTTCTTCTGCAGGTCGTAAAGATGGTCGAGCCGGGCGTTGACCTGGCCAAACTCTGCCGGGTCAAACTCCACGTCCTCCATACTGTTGCTCACCTCCTGGGCAATGTCCTTCAGTTCTATATAGGTGGAGTCCATGCGCTCGGCCAGTTCCTCGGCTGGCGGGAATACGCGGCCGATGCCTTTCAGGGCGTTCAGGGCGGTGCGTAACGAGGTGACGACACCCATGTCATCGGCCGACAGGGCGTTGTCGGCTTCGTAGAGGGCACTCTTGATGTCCTCGGCGTGGCTCATGGTCTCGCTTCTCTGTTCCAGCTCTTCCTGTTCACCGTCCACCAGTTTGGCGTCCCTCAGTTCGTTGTATTGGTACTGCAGGAAGTCGGCGTTCTGGCGGTTCTGCTCTATGTCGGCCTTCACCTTCTCCAGCTGGCGTACGGCGGTGTGGTATTCGCTGTAGGTCTGTCGGTAAGCCTTCAGTTCTGCTTCGTCATTGGCCATGATGTCGACCACAGCCAGTTGGAAGTCCTGCTGACCTAGCAGCAGGTTCTTGTGTTGCGAGTGAATGTCTACGAGCTGGTCGCCCAGTTCCTTGAGCATCGACAGCGGCACGGGCGTGTCGTTGATGAAGGCACGGCTCTTGCCGGCGGCTGTCAGTTCGCGCCTTACAATGGTGTCCTGGGCGTCATATTCTATCTCGTTTTCGTCGAACAGGGGCTTCAGCTGATAGTCCGACAGGTCGAAGTGAGCCTCAATCACGCACTTGTCAGCCCCCTGTTTCAAGGTCTTGGAGTCGGCGCGTTGTCCGAGCAGCAGACCGATGGCACCGAGTATGATGCTCTTGCCCGCACCCGTCTCGCCGGTAACGACCGAGAAGCCCCGATGCAGCTGTATGTCAAGTTTGTCAATCAGGGTGAAGTTCCTGATGTAAAGCTGTTTCAGCATGGTAGTCTTTCGTTTTTGGCTGCAAAGATACTGCAAAATCACGAAACCGCCAAATATATGGATAATTTTTGGCACGGATTACACTCAATCCGTGCCTAAAAGAGCTTAAGGCTCCACCGGCTCCTGGTCCTGGTTCGCCAAGGCCAGGGTAGCGATGGGCTGGCGCGTCTGGTAGCGCTTCTTCTTGCCGTCGACGGTCACCACATGGACGGTGATCAGGTCGCGCATCTCGAACACGCAGTCCTGCTTCAGGTTGCGGCTGGTCAGCTCCTCACCCTTCGCACCCTCAGGAAGGAAGCGCAGGTGGACGCCCTCAATCTGCACGTTCGGGTCGTAGGCCAGGGGAGACTCCACGCCACCCTTCTTGTTCTCGATGGTGGGGTAGAACGTGCCCAGCCCCTCCAGCTTCACGGGCTGTCCCTGGCAGATCAGCTCCTTCATGCACGACACGATGTTCTGCAGCACCAGCACCATCATCTCGTAGGTTGTCAACTTGCCGTGCTCCGACAGGTGCTTTGCAAAGCCCTTGAGGTTCAGCGGCTCTTTGGATTCTGCCTCGCCGAAGTACATGCCGTAGGTACGCGAGGCCGAGTTGGTGTCCTTCTTCAGGTTCACCTGGAAAGTAATCTCATTTCTTGCCATTTTGTTGTGTTTTTTGTGGTATTAGAAACGCCGTGCGACCAACTATACCGGGTGGCCGCTTCCCGCTTGTTATCCATAACTTTTTACATTGCAAAGGTACAAAAAATTCTCGAAACCACCAAACATTTCCTAAACTTTTTTCGCAAAAAGTACAC
>JAEEGH010015088.1_pt1 | contig 16838 bp, 12 predicted proteins | sample 9134181 | NCBI WGS metagenome assembly JAEEGH01 (sample SAMN16246544, study PRJNA631951) | gut metagenome | biome: gut microbiome; feature: rumen; material: DP-attached | host: Bos | place: Iran: Karaj | collected 2018-10
ACACTTGTTGAGGCAGGATACGATCCGAGAAATGCTTACTTTGAGTGTATCCACGAGATGAAGCTTATCGTAGACCTTATCTACCAGTCAGGCTTCGCTGGAATGAGATACTCAATCTCTAACACAGCTGAGTATGGTGATTACATCACAGGTCCAAAGATTATCACAGAAGATACAAAGAAGGCTATGAAGAAGATTCTTTCAGATATCCAGGATGGTACATTTGCTAAGGAATTCTTACTTGATATGTCACCAGCTGGTCGTCAGGTTCACTTCCAGGCTATGAGAAAGCTTGCCGCTGAGCATCCATCAGAGAAGGTTGGTGAAGAAGTTCGTAAGCTTTATTCATGGAATAATGAAGAAGATAAATTTATTAACAACTAGTCACAGCTTTTAAACGGGGCTGACTATCATAGCTAAAAATAGCCACCTAGAACAATTGGTTCAAGGTGGCTACATTTTTAAGCCTCACGGAAATTTTTATTACGGAAAAATTTGTACAGGTGAGATGAAATTTTAATTTCTGTGTATATGTCAGCGTATTCACGAGGCGTGTACTCGGAAATAAAGTTTGTTGGAAATTTTTTAGTCATGCCTCTTGCTTTACAAAGGTCTACGGCCTTGTTATATGCAATGGCTGCAATAGCTTCATCCTTATAACGCCCGATGATAAAATCTCCGTTTAAATGAATTCTGGCAACATATTTTACTTTGCCTTTTTTCGCTTCTCGAAAGACTCCGTGATATTTGTTAACAAGAATAATGTTCGAGTATCTGTAGTCAGTTTCGTCTCCGTTAGCAAATTTATAATCACGATTTTTGACACTATAGGGCTTGATTCCGTAGCGACCTAAAATGTTGTATTGCATTCCATAATCGCTTACGAATAAATGACCGCCTCGGTTTTGAATTTTGTGGCTTGAATAGTAGAATAAGTCATCATTGTCAAATTTTAGAACAGTTAACTGGTCAAGATAATATACGAAATATCCCCTAAATAAATAGATTGGGTTTTTGATGTAAATGTGGTTATCTCTAAAGTTAATTAATGAAATGCATTTATCAAAGGGAAGAGATTTTAAGATATTTTGATAGGAGAGTAAAGTTACTTTATTATCTTTTAAAATGGTCCAGGCTTCGTTGTAAGCCTCGTTGCATTCAGCCTCAGTATCAAAGCTGCCAAGACTTATGTGTTTTCCATTATAGGTTATATTTCCTCTATAGTAGATTTCACCGTTTTTTCTTTTTGCTTCATATACTCCAGGTTTCATATTTTACCCCCTATCCCCCATAACATGATTGTACACTTTTGAGAAAATGAAAGTATTAAAATTCTATGAATTATTTAGGTAATAAAACGAAAAAACACATTATAACAGATGGTTTAAAGGACGGATTTCCAATTGCGCTTGGTTATTTTGCAGTTGCCTTTTCTCTTGGTATTTTTGGAAAATCGGTAGGTGTTAATGTATTTCAGGGAGTTATAAATTCCTTTATGAATCATGCAAGTGCAGGAGAATATGCTGTTTATTCCATGATAGGTGCAGGCGCTACTTATATAGAAATGGCAATTATGACGCTTGTGGTAAATGCAAGATACCTTTTGATGTCCACAGCTTTGAGCCAGAGAGTTCATGAAGATACGCCTTTTCACCATAGAATAGGCATAGGCTTTTGTGTCACTGATGAAATATTCGCTATAACAATAAATAGAACAGGATATGTTAATCCCTTTTATTGTTATGCAGCGTTTTTGATTGCTTGCTTTGGCTGGTGCGCAGGAACTGCAGCTGGAATAATAGCTGGTTCTATTTTGCCAGTTAGAATTGTCAGCGCTTTTTCAGTTGCTTTATATGGAATGTTCCTGGCATGTATCATGCCAACTGCCAGATATAATAGGGTGGTTGCTGTGACAATACTATGTAGCTTTGGACTTAGCTATTTAGCAACCATAGCACCTGTGATTTCTAAGATTTCTAGTGGTACCAGAACTATTATTTTGACCGTTGCAATTTCCACAGTAGTGGCAATACTTTTCCCTCATAAGGAGGTTATAGATGAATAATATTTACATTTATATTTTAGTGGCTGCATTGGTTAGCACTATAATTCGAGTTCTGCCACTGACATTATTTAGAAAGCCTATTAAAAATGAGTTTTTTAGATCCTTTTTATATTATGTGCCATATGTAACTCTGGCTGTAATGACATTTCCTGCCATTATCAATGCAACTCAGAGTAGAATATCTGGTACATTAGCTTTACTAGTTGGAACAGTAGCGGCATGGTTTAATCAAAGTCTGTTTAGAGTGGCATGCATTTGTTGTATTGTTGTTTATATATGTGAATTGGTAATAATTTAACAAACGAGACCCGTCAGGGTCTTTTTTTATTGTGTAGATTTTCTAAGATTTAGAATAGAATTTTATATTTTCAACAAAAAAGATTGCGGTTAGAATACAATCATAGTGAAAAACGGCAATTGAGTTGCCAGGAAAAAATCAGGAGGAGAAGAAATGAAAAAAAAGATTCTAAGTTTAATGCTCACTGCGGTAATGGCAATGGGGTTAGCAGTAGGCTGCGGACCTGCTGACACAGGTGCTCCAGCAGCTGATGGAACAACTACTGAAAGTGGGGACAGTGGGTCAGCTACAGCAGAATCAACCGGAAAACGTGTTGCTGTTGCAATGCCTACTCAGTCATCTGAGAGATGGATTAATGATGGCAACAACATGAAAGAGAAGCTTGAGGCTCTCGGATATGAAGTTGATCTTCAGTACGCAGAGGATGATGTACAGGCACAGGTTTCTCAGATTGAGAACATGATCGCAGCAGGCGCTGATTGCTTAGTAATCGCAGCTGTTGATTCATCAGCTCTTGTAAATGTAGAGCAGCAGGCTAAGGATGCTGGTATTCCTATTATTGCTTATGATCGTCTTCTTATGGATACAGATGCTGTAAGCTACTATGCAACATTCGATAACAAGGGTGTTGGTACAGCAATTGGTAAGTACATTGAGGAAGCTAAGGACTTAGCTAACACAGATGAGACTTATACAATCGAGTTCTTCATGGGCTCTCCAGATGATAACAACGCTGTAATGCTTTATAACGGTCTTATGGAAGTTCTTCAGCCATACCTTGACGACGGTACATTAGTATGTAAGTCAGGAAGAACATCATTCGAAGACACATGTATCTTAAGATGGTCTCAGGAAGGTGCTCAGAAGAACTGTGAAGATTTCCTTACAGGTTACTACTCAGATGAAAAGTTAGATATCTGTGCAACAGCTTTTGATGGTTTCGCTTATGGATGTAAGGCAGCTCTCGAGGGAGCAGGTTATACAGTAGGCGAGGATTGGCCACTTATCACAGGTCAGGATGCTGAGCTTATGGCTACAAAGAACATCATTGCTGGTTCTCAGACAATGTCAATCTACAAGGATACAAGACTCCTTGCTGACAAGTGCGTAACAATGGTACAGGCTGTTCTTGAAGGCGCTGAGCCAGAAATCAATGATACAGAGCAGTATGACAATGGTAAGCTCGTAGTTCCTTCATACCTTTGCACACCAGTTGCAGTAGATAAGGATAATTACAAGGAAATCATCGTTGATGGTGGTTACTATACTGAAGAGCAGTTAGCTGAATAAAAACAAGATAAACAGCAAGTTTATATGTGGCGGCATTTAATCGTGCCGCCACTGTTTTAAAGAAGGAGTTAAATATGTCAGATTACATCTTGGAAATGAAAGAAATCGTAAAAGAGTTCTCTGGAGTTAGAGCTCTTGATGATGTTAATCTGCAAGTGAAAAAGGGAGAAATCCATGCTCTTTGTGGAGAAAATGGAGCTGGTAAGTCTACGTTGATGAATGTTCTTTCTGGAGTATATCCATATGGTTCATATGAAGGAGAGGTTGTGTATCATGGCCAATTATGTAAATTTCACAACCTTAGAGATTCTGAGGCTAAGGGCATAGTAATTATTCATCAGGAGTTGGCTTTAAGTCCCCTTCTTTCCATCGCAGAAAATGTATTTTTGGGAAATGAACAGCTTTCCATGAAGGGTGTTATAGATTGGACTAAGACAAGACAGAGAGCCCAAGAAATGCTTGCTAAGGTAGGACTTGAAAATGAAAACGTAAATGCCCCTGTTAATTCATTAGGTGTTGGAAAACAGCAGCTTATTGAGATAGCAAAGGCAATGGCTAAAAAGGTAGAGCTTTTGATTTTGGATGAGCCTACTGCAGCCTTAAATGATGAAGAATCTAAAAAGCTTCTAGATATTATGCTAGAGCTTAAAAGACAGGGAATTACCTGTATTATTATTTCACATAAGCTAAATGAGATTAGTTATGTTGCAGATGCGGTTACAGTTATTCGAGACGGAAAAACAATTGAAACTCTTGTAAAGGGAGTTGATGATTTCTCTGAGGATAGAGTTATCAAGGCCATGGTTGGCCGTGAGCTTACAAATCGTTATCCTGCAAGAGAAGGCGTCACAATTGGTGATACTATTTTTGAAGTTAAAAACTGGAACGTATACCATCCAGATGATGCAGAACGTCAAGTTCTAAAAGACATTAACATTGAAGTTAAGGCAGGTGAAGTAGTTGGTTTGGCTGGACTTATGGGAGCTGGTAGAACAGAGTTTGCCATGAGTTTGTTTGGACACAGCTATGGTCAGAAAATCTCCGGAACGGTAAAAATCAATGGTAAGGAAGTAAAGCTTCGTACCGTTAAAGATGCTATTAATAATAAGCTTGCATATGTTACAGAGGATCGAAAGACAAATGGTTTGATTCTAATTGGCGACATAAAAGAAAATATGACACTTGCAGCTCGTCCAAAGTTCTTCTCGAAACATGGAATTATTAATGGCAACGAAGAAATTCTAGCTGCTGAAGATTATAAAAAGAGAATTAACGTAAAAGCGAATTCCATCAATCAGATTGTTGGATCCCTTTCAGGTGGAAATCAGCAGAAAGCTCTTTTGGCTAAATGGATGCTAACTCAGCCTGATGTGCTGATTCTAGATGAGCCTACACGTGGTATCGATGTAGGTGCTAAATATGAAATCTATTGTGTAATTAATGAGCTGGCAAAGGCGGGCAAGGCAGTAATTGTTATTTCTTCTGAAATGCCAGAAATCATAGGTACATGCGATAGAATTTACGTTATCAATGAAGGGGAAATAGCGGGTGAGTTAACAAGCGCTGAAGTTTCTCAAGAGAAGATTATGCAGTGCGTAATGGCTCATAATAGAAAGGAATAATGTGTGATGGAGAATAAACGAGTTAATTTAGAAATGAAGCAATATGGCATGTTTATTGCCCTTATTGTAATTTATGTTATATTCGCCTTACTTACAGGCGGCAAAAACCTTACACCAATGAATATCAACAACCTTGTTATGCAAAATGGTTATGTTGTAATTTTAGCAATTGGTATGTTGCTTTGCGTACTTACTGGTAACGTAGACCTTGGTGTTGGTTCTGTAGTTGCTCTTTGCGGTGCAACTGCTGGTATTATGATGATGGATTACAAGATGAATATGTGGGTAGCAATAGTGGCTGCTCTTGTTATTGGTCTTGCTGTCGGTATGTTTGCAGGTTTCTTCATTGCATATTTGAGCATACCACCATTCGTTGTAACTCTTGCAACAATGCTTATGGGACGTGGACTTACATATACGCTTCTTCAGGCTCAGACAAAAGGTCCTCTTCCTACAAACTATAACTTTATAGGTGCTGGCTTCCTTCCAACTTATAAAATTTTCTTTGGAGATGGTATCCTAGATTTAGTATCAATTGCAGTAGCGCTTATTGCTTCTGTAGCACTTATTCTAACGGAGATAAGAGGAGTAAAAACAAAGAAAAAATATAATTTTGCTCTTGCTCCAACATGGCAGATTGTACTTAAGCTTGTGATTGAATTATTCATTATCTGGTTCTTCTTTACAAAGCTTGCTATGTACAATGGACTTCCATTTGTACTTCTTATTATGGTTGTACTTATTGGAATTTATGCATTCGTTACATCTAAAACAGTTGCAGGTCGTCAGATTTATGCCCTTGGTGGTAACAGAAAAGCAGCAAACCTGTCTGGTATTGATACTAACAAGGTTTTCTTCTGGGTATATACCAACATGGGTGTGCTTTCAGCTATAGCAGGTATTGTGCTTTCAGCAAGAAATGGTTCATCTACACCAAAGGCTGGTGATGGCTTCGAAATGGATGCTATCGCATCATGCTACATTGGTGGTGCAGCTGTTGCTGGTGGTTCTGGTACAATTCTTGGAGCTGTAGTTGGTGCCTTTGTTATGGGTGTTCTTAACAACGGTATGTCACTTTTTGGATGGTCTACAGATATCCAAAAAATTGTAAAGGGCGCAGTACTTCTTGGCGCTGTAACAGTTGATGTTCTCTCAAAGCGTAAGAAGAATTAATGCCAAATAAAAGTACTTAGAATAAAGCTGGTGGGCTTGTAGCCTTTACCAGCTTTTTGTTATACTATCGATAGGTTTTTTACGTATTTGGGGGAATAATTTATGTATAATGTTATGCTAGTAGATGACGAGGAGGAAGTGCGCCTTGCCATCGAAAAGAAAATCAATTGGCATGAATTGGGCTTTGACGTTGTTGCCACTGCTGAAAATGGACAGGATGCCTTGGAAAAGGCTCTTGAAAATCAGCCAGATGTTGTGATGACCGATATCAACATGCCATTCTTAAATGGTCTAGAGTTTTCTAAACAATTAAAATCGGAACTGCCTGCCACCAAGGTAGTTATTTTCTCTGGTTATGACGAATTTGAATATGCAAAAGAGGCTATTGAGCTGTCTGCAGAAGAGTATATTTTAAAGCCTATTGATGCAGACGAGCTTCATAACGTTTTTGCACGGATAAAGGTTCGCTTAGATGATGAACTGGACAAGAGACGAAATCTTGAAACCTTAGAACGCTACTATCAGGAAAGTTTTCCGATTTTTAGAGAGCAGCTTCTTATTGGGCTTATTGAGGGGCATATTGATTCTAAGAAAATTGATTCAATAATTTCAGATTATGGAGAAGGTTTAAAAGGGGATTTCTATGCCGTCGGCACAATCAATCTTTCCTTTGAACATGAATCACAAATTAATAACGACAAAAAACGCTTGCTTTCAGTTTCATTGACCCAGCTTATAAAAGAACGTATTGAAAGTCATGAAAACTATTTCTGCGTAAACTATCTGGGGAATGTAATTGTACTTGGCAGCTTTAAAGCTATAGATGAGTATGATGCTTTTGAGCTTGAATTGGATCAGATTTGCAAGCTTTCGTATAAGCTATTGGAAATACCTACAGTAGCTGGTATAGGAAATGTTGTTGATAGCATTGAAAGGCTTAATGATTCCTACAAAGCCAGCAAAGAGGCAGCCACCTATAGTGCGGTTTACTTTGATAATCAGGCAGTTTCAATTAGAGATTTAGAGGCTAAAAAAAGCGGAAGTGATTTAATTGATAAAGCGCAAAAATATATAGCAGAAAATTATAAGGATTCAACCTTATCAATCGACAGAATCTGTTCTGAATTGAATGTTAGCTCCAGCTATTTTTCTTCTTTGTTTAAAAAGAATCTTGGTATGAGCTTTGTCACCTATTTAACAGATGTTCGAATGAACAAGGCTGTTTGGTTGTTAGAGCACACAGATGAAAAGGCATATATTATTGCCGGCATGGTTGGCTATGATGACCCAAACTATTTTAGCTATGTTTTCAAAAAGGCATATGGAATTTCCCCTTCAAAGTATAGACAGAAAAGAGAAGCTTAATGAGAAAGTTTAATCTTAAAAGGCAGTTTTATAGTGTAAAAAGAGCTTCTAAAAGAAGGAGCATACAGCTGATAATTTCTTTTGCTTTTACAATGATTTCAATTCTTAGTATGTTCTTTTTGACCTTCGCATTTTACACGAACTATATCAACACTGCTAAATCAACCGCCATTGCAGATAATGAGCAGGTTATTAATCAAATAAGCTGGAATCTTAATTCATATTTGAAAAATATGATGAGAATCTCTGATAGCATGTACTACAGTGTAATTAAAAATCTTGATTTTACAAGCGACACAATGAACAAAGAGATGGATCTTTTGTATGAAGCCAATAAGGATAATCTTATTAGCATCGCTTGTATTAGTCAGGATGGTGCGTTGTTGTCTGCTGCGCCAATTGCAACAAGAAAAGCCGGTGTAGATTTTACTGATCAGTCCTGGTTTACAAGTAATGAGGAGCGAATTGAGAATTTTCATTTTTCAGCTCCCCACGTTCAAAATATGTTTGAAAGCAGTAATTTTAGATATAACTGGGTAGTTTCTCTTAGTAGAAGTGTGGATTTGAATTACATGGGCTATAACAGAAGAGGAATCCTTCTTGTTGATATGAACTATTCAGCTATTGAGCAAATGTTTTCTCGAGTAAATGAGAGAGGTACAGGCTACGTTTATTTAATAGATTCAGAGGGTGAAATTATTTATCATCCTAAGCAAAAGGCTATTTACACAGGTCTTGTTGAGGAAAATAACATTGTTGCTTCAACATATGATGATGGAGATTATATCGAGTCCTTTTTGGGCAGCAAAAGAGCAGTTGTTGTAAAAACCATTGGCTACACTGGCTGGAAAATTGTTTCAGTTATTCCTTTGTCAGAACTAACTGGCGCATATAATCAACTTCGAGCATTAATGGGAATAATACTTACAGTTACCATACTCTTGATTATATTTGGAAACATAATAGTTTCTAGAATTGTAACTGATCCAATTAGGCGTTTAGAGGAATCCTTAAATTATATTGAGGATGGAAAATTTGACGCTGACAATATTTACATTGGGGGCTCCCATGAAATTAGGCATTTGGGTAGAACCATTAAGACCCTTGTTATACAAATGAGAAATCTAATGGATGAGCGTGTTAAGGAGCAAAAAGAGAAACGTAAATCCGAATTAAATGCACTTCAAGCTCAGATAAACCCTCACTTTTTGTATAACACCCTAGATTCTATTATCTGGATGATTGAGGCGGAAAAATATCCTGAGGCTATTTCGATGATTAAAAGCCTTGCATCACTTTTTAGAATCAGCCTCAGTAAAGGAAATAACATTATTTCAATAAAAGATGAAATCACCCATGCTAAAAATTATTTAGCAATTCAGCAGGTGCGATATAAGAATAAATTTGAAGCACATATTGATATTGATCCTGCAATAGAGGATTGCATAACTATTAAGCTCATAATTCAGCCTTTAATTGAAAATGCTATTTATCATGCCGTGGGAGAAGTGGAAGATGATGGAATCATTGAGATAAAGGGATATGAAAAGGACGGGGATATCTTCATTGAGGTTATAGATAATGGAATGGGAATACCTGAGGATGTGTTAGAGCAGCTTCTTACCAGAAAAACTGATTCAACAGGCAAGGGCTCAGGGATTGGTCTATGGAATATTAACCAACGAATTAACCTTTACTTTAAAGAAGACTATGGTCTAAAGCTTTACAGCGAATTAGATGAGGGTACAAGAGCTGTTATTCACCTGCCAAAGCTTACAATGCAGGAATATAAGGGAGGTGAAGGACATGAAAAATAAGAGATTAATTATATTTTTTATCTTTGTAATAGTAATAATTCTTTCCTTCGAAACCTATATTTATGTTCATTCAAGTGACCTTTGGGAAAAGGAAATCAATATTACTTTTCTTGTTACAGGTGACAACCTTGATAAGTGGGAAAATATGCAAGCCGGGGCAGAAACGGCTGCAATAGATAAGAATTGCATTATAGATTTTGTAAACAGTCCAATAGAATATGGCGTTGATGGTGAAATTGATAATCTAAACCGAATCATAGAAGAGGGGGCAGATTATGTAATGGTGGCTACAACTAATTATGAAGAGATGTTTGATTATGTTCAAAGCCACAAGCTTGAAGATAAAGTTATATTCGTGAAAAATGGAACTTATTCCGAGGCAAACAGGTCGGTGATGGCAGATGATTACAAGTTGGGAGCAGATTTTGCTGATTATATCTTGCAGAATTCCACTGCAAAAAAGCTCATGATTGTTTCCACAAATGAGGATTTTGATACTATGGAAACTCTTGAGGGACTAGAATCTGTATTGGAGAGCTCGTCTATAAAAATAGAGTACCGACTAATGTCAGCTACCTCGGGCACTCTCAATAAAAGCATTTACAATCTTGGGCTATCTGGTATTTATGATGGCTTTATAACCCTTGATTTTGAAACTATGGAGGCAGCAGCCAAGGCTCAAGATAAGCTTAATAAAAAGATGCTAGTCTATTCCATCGACAGTAGCAAGGAAGCGGTATATTATTTGGATTCTGATGCTTTGCAGGGACTAGCTTTTTTGGATGAGTATTCTATGGGATATCTTGCGGTGGATATGGTCCTTGATAATAAAAGCTTTAATGAATTAGATGATGTAGGAAAACTATATTATATCTCTGATAGACAATCGATTCATTCAGAGAAAATGGAAAAAGTGTTATTTCCATTTGTAAAATAATGGAGAAAATGTAATGAAAAAATTAAATGCATTAATTGTATTTGCTATGCTGATTTGCATGTTTTGCAACTGTGCACAAACTGAGCCTGTAAAGGAAAAGGAGCGTATAAAGGTTGGCATAACAATGTACAACGAATTTGATCCCTTTACAGATAATATCAGACATAATATTGAGGATTATTTAATAAAATATCAGGAGCAATATGGGGTAGAAATCACATCAACCGTAGCTTATGCAGGGAAAAATCAAGTAATGCAAAATGATCAGGTCAGAGACTTTATCGAAAAAGGTTATGATGTTTTATGTGTAAACCTTGTAGATAGAACTGATTCATCAGTAATAATAGAGGCTGCAAAGGCTGCAAACATACCTGTGATTTTCTTTAATAGGGAGTTGGTTGAGGATGATTTAAAGCGCTTTGATAAATTCTACTATGTTGGGGCTGATCCGGAGGAAAGCGGCAGGCTTCAGGGAGAGATAGTTATAGAGGCACTTGAAAATAAAATGGATGAAATTGATTTGAATCATGATGGGGTTATTCAATATGTGCTTCTAGAAGGGGAACCAGGACATCAGGATGCTATTGTGCGCAGCCGCGTATCTGTAGAAACAATCACAGATGCTGGATATCAAATGGAACGACTAGGCGATGAAATCGCTAATTGGGATATACAACAGGCTCGTACCAAAATGATTTCGCTTTTGCAGGGGTATCCTAGACAAATAGAATTGATTCTTGCCAATGATGACAATATGGCACTTGGAGCGGTAGAGGCTCTAAATGAATATGGGGTACAGTATTTGCCACTTATTGTAGGAGTTAATGGTCAAGAGGATGCGTTAGATGCAGTGGACTCAGAGCTCATGCTAGGAACTGTTTTAAATAATGCACAAAAGAAGGGGGAGATTATAGCAGAGATGGCAGTATGTCTTGCCCTGGATACTAAATTTCCTGATGAAATACAATTAGAGAATGAAAAGTATTATTATGTACCATACGAAAAAATTACAAAAAGTAATGTCTCGGATTATATAGAAAATAAGGAATTTAGGATTATTACACAATGAAATAATGGTTGCTAATATATGCTTTAAATGCAACCCAAAGCAAGATATCAGGTATCTTAGCTTTGGTAACTGGCACAATTGCAGCTTGGTTTAATATGAGCCTATTCAAGGTGGCTTGTATTTGTTGCGCTGTGGTATTGATAAGTGAATTAGCACTTGTTTAGAAAAGACTCGGTTGAGTCTTTTTTATTTTTTAAATGCGTTATAAAATATCTTATTGACGTTTTATATAATGGCCTCTATAATGAATTTTTGGAATGAAGTAATACCATGAGAGACTAACTATTAAAGATTGTCAATAAAAAATGATTTGAAACAGAAATGTTTTAAATAGAGCGACGATGGCTTTTCATCGTAATCAGTACCTTGAAAACTGCATGACAAATAGAGCATCATCTGAGATGCTCATTAAAAAAGATTTGTATGGAATTAGTTAAACGGCTTTGTTGTATGTCTGACGAGTTTTCTCAAGCTGATATATCAGTCGCACGAGCTTCTTCGTGGCATGAGATACGGCAACATAATAATGCTTTCCTTCAGCACGCTTTCTGGCAAGGTAAGCATTGAACGTCGGATCCCAATGGCAGACAAAGATAGTGGCGTTAAACAGAGCATATCGTAGATATCTGGAGCCTCGCTTTTCCATTCGAGGATGGCAGTTATCTAATTGCCCGGATTGATATGTCGATGGTGATAAACCAGCATATGCCAGGATTTTATCTGCAGAATCAAATCTGTCAAAATCACCAATCTCTGCTATTATCATAGCTCCCATACGATAGCTTATTCCAGGAATGCTAAGAATTGGAGAATTGATGGTATTCATGATAGCTTTAATTTCTTCTTCGATTTCATTAATCTCGGAATCAAGCTCACGTATCAGTTTGATGGTGTGCTTTAATTCAAGGGATTTAGCTGGCATAGTTGAACCGATAGAGGCCCTTGCTGCTTCTCGAAATGTTATGGCAACATCCTTGTCGTAATGGCCGTTAGAAGCCTCTGCCAGTAGATTTGAAAGTCTTGTGAGATGAGCGCTTGCTACTTGCTTGGCACCTGGAAATTCGTATAGCAATGAATAAACAGAATTCATATGCAGAGTAGGAACAAGCTTTTCTAATTCAGGAAAAAGAATACAGACCAGACGAGATATGGAAGTTTTAAGCTTTGCCCGCTCTTTTACTTTATCAAAGCGATAGCGGGTTAGTGACTTGAGTTCTTCGTTGTGGTACGATGTGTCAGAGTAGGACTTTAAGTTCACATCTGACATGAGCATAGAAGCAATCGTACTGGCATCTACTTTGTCCGTTTTCGTCTGTCTAAGGCTTAGACTTTTTCTGTACAGATTGGTATGTAACGGATTGATAACGAAGGTGGGTAGACCTTTATCAATGAGATATCCAAGAAGATTGTAACTATAGTGTCCGGTGGCTTCTAGCCCTACTTTTACTTTGGAGACATCTTCCATTACGGATCCTATTTTCTGATAAAGATCATTGAACCCATCGAGATTGTTTTTGATGGTGAATGTTTTGAAAACAACTTCCCCAACAGAGTTTTTGATAATGCAATCGTGTTTGTCTTTAGCGACATCAATTCCTACATAGATCATATAGGACCTCCCTAATAATAGTATTGATACTGTTTCAGATCCACAGGGCTCCTTGCAATCGTAACCTACTTCTTGATAAACCGTCATGCGGTAACTAACTGATTAACAAATAAACAAAGAGACTGTGGTTGGAGCCTTACTTAAACCGTCTATGCGGTAGGAGAAAACAACCAATCCACAGCATCTTAAACAGCATAGTCGAACCTATTGAAAAGGTAAAGAAAGACTATGACTAATACTAATAGTAGGAGAATTATTACTTTATGGAAAAGAAACCCATTATGGGCAACAAAATGTTTTTGTACATGACCGAATTTTTCGCGGGCATGTCAGTAATGGCTGTTGAACTCGGAGCGAGCAGATTGCTTGCTCCGTATTTCAGTTCATCCCAGATAGTCTGGACAATTATTATAGGTACTATCATGATAGCCATGGCTCTCGGTAATATTTACGGCGGATATAAAGCGGACAAAGACCCTGATCCGTCCAAGCTCTACGGGAGAATCATGATAGCTGCCGTATGGATAGCTCTCATACCCGTTGTGGGCAAGTACCTGATACTCGGTATATCAGGTGTCTTAATATTGGCAATAAACAGCAATTTGCTCGTAGTGGCGGCATTCGCTTCATGCATGATAGTGTTTGTATTTCCTCTGTTTTTGCTTGGCACAGTGACGCCAAGTCTCGCAAAATATACGACAGAATCTTTGGAGGACAATGGCAGAATAATCGGAAGACTCGGTGCGTTCAACACTATCGGAAGTATTATAGGTACATTTCTGCCTACATTTGTAACCATACCTGCTGTAGGCACATCAGTAACATTCTTCATATTTGCAGGCATACTCATTTTACTTTCAGTAGTTTATTTCATAAGCACATCAAAGAAGATTGCCGTGAAAACTGCAACCGGAATAATAATATTTGTTCTCTGCTGTTTTTTTGGAGGTAACAAAAGTTTTGCATTCTGGGAAAATGATTTAACTTACGAGGGCGAATCGGTATACAACTACCTTCAGGTTAAGGAAGATGACGAGACAGTAATCTTGTCTACCAATGTACTTTTTGGAGTCCAGTCCATTTATATAAAAGACGGTTCTCTTTCTGGCATGTATTATGACTATGCTATGGCAGCACCGTTTATGGCTGGTATAAATGAATCTGATGAAACAGATGTCCTCATTCTCGGAATGGGTACCGGGACATACGCTACCCAGCTGGAAAGATATTTCGACAATATCAATATCGAGGGCGTTGAGATAGACGATAAGATAACTGATCTGGCACATACATATTTTTATCTGCCGGAAGATTTAAGCGTCACCACATATGATGGCAGGGCATACCTTGGAGGAACAGATAAAAAATATGATGTCATCATGGTAGATGCTTATCAGGACATTACGATTCCTTTTCAGATGTCATCGGTGGAATTTTTCACGATGGTTAAAGACCACCTGAAGGAAGACGGCGTGATGGTTGTAAACATGAATATGTACAGTGGTGAACTTGACCCGGAGAACCCAAGTATAAACACATACCTGGCAGATACGATAGCTTCAGTGTTTGGTAATGTAGTAACAGTAAAGGTCCCCAATTATACAAATACAGAATTATTTGCGACAGATAATGATGATTTTATTGCCAGAATGACAGATAATGCCGGTTTAGAAAAAGAAGAAAACCTTAAAAATATAATCGCCATTGTTGCCGATAAATATGAGATATATAACGGCGGAGACAATATCATGACAGATGACAGGGCTCCGGTTGAACTTCTCGGCATGCGTCAGATAGATCTGATAATAAAAGACGAAGTGGACTATTATAAATTTATTTACAATACAAAAGGTCTTGATGGCCTGATTGACAGTTTTATGTAAACAATACACGTGTATACTTAAAAAGTTTTTTGCTCTTATAAACAAAAATATACAAAGGATTTTGTGACACCTTACCCATATAGCACATGATAGAATGTATGTGGGAAAAGGTGTCATTTTTTCCTTACACATGTAAAGAACAGGATTTTTTAATAATGGCAAGAAAAGGCAATTTTATCTGTATAACTAAACTTCCCACCAGAATGGAATTTCTCGAGAAGACAGATGAGCTCATGAAGGAGAGTGCTCTGGCACTCTGCATGATATCAATGGACATCAGAAACTTTCATTTTTATAACAAGTGGCATGGAAGAGCCCAGGGCGATGCGCTCCTCGGGGCAATCAGCGATTACCTGAATGATTTCATAAAAGGAACAAACATGGTAGCCGGATACCTTGGCGGCGACAACTTCTCCATCGTAATGGAGCAGGACAAGGTCATGGAGGACAGAGTCATCAAAGGTCTCGATGAACTTGTTTCCAGATATGCCGGTGATGACAAGGCTATTTCAGCTGCGTTTGGTGGATATAAATTTAACGGCGAGGATATCTCGGCATCTGATGTATACGACTATACAGTAGATGCCCTCGGTAGAGTCCGTAACAAAATGGGTGCGGATATTTTCTGGAATATTGACGCATCGATTAAGAGCCGTGAGAAGGAGATGCGCCTTATCCCCAATATCTTAAAGGCTCTTGTTAACAAAGAATTCTGTTTTTACGTACAGCCAAAATGTAATATAAAGAACGGCAAGATAATCGGAGGTGAAGCACTGGTCAGATGGGTAAAGCCTGACGGAAGCCTGGTTCCTCCCGGTGTCTTTGTGCCCGTAATGGAGGAGCATGGTCTCATCACGAGACTGGACAGCTTTATCTGGGAACAGGTATGCCTCAATATGAAAAAGTGGATTGAGGAAGATCTGCCTGTGCCTCCCATGTCTGTAAATGTTTCCCGTATAGATATTAACCAGCTTGATGTGGCAGATGAGTTTATAAGGCTTATCAGGAAGTATGAGATTCCTGCCAGCTGTATTGAGATAGAGATTACAGAGAGTGCATACATGGACGATGATTATCTCCTGCTCAATACGATTGACAAGCTTCATCGTCATGGATTCAAAGTCCTTATCGATGATTTCGGTAGCGGATATTCATCACTTAACATGCTCAAGGATACCCAGGCCGATGTTCTTAAGCTCGATATGAAGCTTCTCTCTGACGCAGAGTCAAATGAGAAAAAGAGTACTTCAATCCTTGAGTCAATCCTCGAGATGTCGAGACAGATCAGGGTACCTGCCATTATCGAGGGACTCGAGACTCCCAAGCAGCTCAAGATAATGTCCAGCCTCGGTTGTGAATTTGCTCAGGGTTATTATTTCTATAAGCCTATGCCTGCATCTGAATACGAAGAGCTTCTTCGGGATCCTGCCAAAGTCGGCAGCAGCGACGAGGGAAGAGTTGTTCTGCAGAAATCCCACCTTCAGCAGTTCTCTGATTATTTCATTAAGGCTGCAAACGTTGATATCATCACAGGCCATTATGAATTTATCAAGAAAGATGAGATGCATGACAAGGTTAATCAGCCTGAAGCAGCTACCATCTTTGAGTATATAGACAGATTTGCCGAGCTAGGACTTGTACACCCGGACGACCTGTTTGATTACAGGATACTGTTTAATACAAACGTCCTGATGTCGCTTATAGAAAAGG
>JAEEGH010015089.1_pt1 | contig 16837 bp, 15 predicted proteins | sample 9134181 | NCBI WGS metagenome assembly JAEEGH01 (sample SAMN16246544, study PRJNA631951) | gut metagenome | biome: gut microbiome; feature: rumen; material: DP-attached | host: Bos | place: Iran: Karaj | collected 2018-10
TGCAGCGGAGATATGGCTGAGTGGTCGATAGCGGCGGTCTTGAAAACCGTTAAGCCGAAAGGCTTCGGGGGTTCGAATCCCTCTGTCTCCGCAAGGCGGCGTAAGTCGCTTTCATTTTGTCAGACCAAGCCTGACAAACAGGTCAGGAGAGATGCCGGAGTGGTCGATCGGGGCGGTCTCGAAAACCGTTGAACGCTTTGCGTTCCAAGGGTTCGAATCCCTTTCTCTCCGCTGAATAACCGATATAACAAGTTGAATTTCAATAAGTTGTATCGGTTATTTATTTGGTGTTTACCCAATAGTTTACCCAATTTCCAAGGTATCACCAACGGAAAATCTCAGGGTTGTCTTTCACAAACGAACTGAGTTTTTCCTTGTCAAACCTCCACCCTCTCCCCATCCTATACGCAATTTTTGCCTCTTGAAGAACCTTTGAATTGAGTATTTCCTGAGCCTTAGTTTTCCCACATCCAAGAGCCATAGCCAAACCTTCTACACCTTTTATAATGGCATCTTCTATTTCGGTATCTTTCTTTTCGGTATTCTGCTGATTGTCTGCTGTTATTTCCTGCTCATCCGTTTTCTGAGGTTGAGCATTAGCGAAATACAAGCCAAATCTATCTAAGTAATACCGCTGAAGGTCGATGCACTTCATCATAAACTCCAAATAATCCGTTTCCCGTCTCAAACTTTCTGAATCATTCTGCTTTTCCTCATCCCTCCTATCTTGGATTTCTTCCCTTGTCGGATAATAAAAATAGGATTGGTATTCTTGCACTTCATCCAACCTCTTTATTATCAAATCCTTATCCACGGATATCGAAAGCAAGTCATCAATGGCATCGTTGTAAAGTTTATCGAGAACTCTTTGATAGGCTATTTCTGATTCTTCTATCCCAATACCATTATAACACGGCTGTTGGTCATCATTCCTTGATAGTTCAGTAAGTAAAGCGGCAATCTTCGACATAAGATGATATTTTGTGCAAAGATATGGATTTCTTGGAGTTATCCGATTGGCTTTTGTCTATGTTAATTCGTAAAGAAATAATCGAATAATTTCAACGCACAAATCCATATCGCCTAAAGACAATGTATCAAACTAACAATCAATGATTTATAAAAATACTTGGATTTTGATTTTGCTTTGAATTTTATGTCAATGCTGAGCAGTCCAACACCCCCATTCTACCCGTTGGGCGTATGGGGTGGACTATTTTTTTCAAGCGTTATCCGCCTTGAAAACAAAAAGAATGCTTTTTGCGTACACGACTTTAGCCATAACAGATGAACACGAAAAAACTATGGTTTCTGCCAAACAATAACACATTGTTTGACAATGCTCATCGATTGTTATTTTGCAAAATCCGAATTGCTATTGTACAACAAACCTATTGCTAATACCATTATATTCATAAACATAAATGCCCTTCGCATAGTTATTGACATCTATGGTTATCATTTCAAAATCACCACCAATATTATAACTATCTACAAGTTGTCCGTTGATATTGTATATATTTATGGTTGAAACAGTTCCTTTGTCAATATGATACGGTAAGTTTATTAGGGTTGTTGTTGGGTTAGGATAGGGTTGCATCGTGGTGTTTTCATTTTCAAAAGATGCTACCGAATTATAATTGCCATGGCAAATATATACATCAGTTTGATAGGTAGTTTGATAGGTGCTTTGATTATAGGTGCCTTTCGATAAGCAAAAGCGCAATTGATTTCCTGCTTTATGCACACCCCCGCCCGATAAAATATAAGCAAACCCAAAATCCTGAATTATTGAACCATCTTCATTGATTATTTTGGCACAATAATAATTATTGCTTGCGGGAGCATTATCCTGTGCAGCCGCTACAAAAAACTCTACTTTGTCATCAGTATTGATTAAATGCCTTCCCAATTCAGTAAGATAACGATAAGAATAGCCCGAAGGCAGGTTTAACGATACTGTTTTATAAAGAGAATAATTAGAATTGTATAGGTAAAGAGTGTTATTGTTATCAACACAAGAATAATACCCACTAAATTCTTCGATGTAAGGGAAACCGACACCTGTAGTCCCATCAAAGGTATGGTCTAAAGTGAGTTGGGCAGACATTTTACCAACAAGAAAAGTCAAGCCAAGGATGATTAGTAATTGCTTTTTCATATTACCATTGATTTAATCTATTATACAAATTCGCTAATTGGTTAATGTTAATCTCATATTGTGCAGCCGTTTTCGGAAGGTTATACTTGTCGATTGATTGTGCATCATCGTTTGTTTCCCATCTACACGGGAAAGAATCTTCCACCTTACGCCCACCTAATTCATCAACAATAAGGTTGTAAATCCGTCTTCCAAGTCCTGTTATTTCATCATTAGGCACATTCTCTGCCTTCTCATTTTTACGGAGCCATAGGATTAACTCATCTGCTCCAATTTTAATATTTTCCATTTGCTATCGTATTAGTTAAACATTTCCGCAAAATTACAGCATTTTTTAGTATTATTGACAAAGATTTTGAATATATTAACAAATTACAATTTCATCATAGTCCAAACTCTTTCTTTACTCTTTGCGCCGTGCTATTAGAAATATCGCAAAGTTTGGCGACATTGCGTATGGAATAGCCTTTTTTCAATAGGCTGATAGCCTCACCATATTCCTCTTTCTTTTGCTCTTTGGTCTTTACTGAACCTTCCTTGCGACCAAGTTTGCCGCCTTTGGCGATGTATTGTTGTCTTCCGCTGTTCAATCTAAACTTGATGTTCTCTCGTTCAAGTTGAGCACAGGTGCTGAGCGTTGCCAACATAATAGGTGCAAAGATGGAAGGCTCGCCATTGTCATCGAGCAATGTCATTTTCTCCTTCTGCATATAAAGGTTGATTTTGGAATCCACCAAATCCTTGATGGTTTCCAATACCTCAAATGAGTTTCTACCTAAACGGCTCAACTCCGAAACTAACAGCATATCCACCTGCTCAGCCTTGCAATATTCCAATGCTTGCTGAAGGATGGGTCGCTCAGCGTTTTTCTTTGCTCCGCTAATCTTTTCCTCAAAGACCTTGACCACATCCATTTTGGAGTATGCCGCATATTCTTTCAGGTCTGAAACTTGTCTTTCGGTGTTTTGTCTGTCCGTTGTTGATGATACCCTTGCGTAGATGACTGCTTTCATAGTTGGATGGTGTTTGTTGATTTGACACTGCAAAGATAATACTTTTTTGAATTGTACGCAAATAAATCAAAGAAAAAATTGCATACAAAATCAAAATCGTATTCAAGGGTCGAATAGATTTATTTGAATACGATTGTTTTTTGAATAAGTGCCATGGAATACTAATCGAATGTCGGTGCAAGTCCAAACGACTTATAGACATCTTGCATAATCCCAACGACCTCCTCCTTTGTAGGCTGATTCTTGTTGGCGGTCTTGGGGATGACGATGCAATCGTGAATGTGGAGGGCGTTCCACCTTTTTGAGTAAAGCCGTTTTAGAATGGCAGTGAAAATGTCGGCTTCCAACGCCATCATTGCCACGCTGAGCGATGCAGAGCCTTTGTCTATGGGTAAATGATGCTCAGCCATATAGTTCTTGACCGCCTCGCTCGTTTTCTTCCGCTTCCAATCGCCTATCAACTTATATACTGAAGGATAGTTGCTTTTGAACTCTTTCGCATAGTCATTCCATCTGTCTGCTATTGGCGAATGAGAGTAGAAAACCGCCTGAAACATTGCCACCTTGACCTCCTTCCTCTCCAATTCGGGATGGGCTTCGCATATCTCATCCCACAACAGCCCTTTGGAGGTCTTGTAGATGTATTCAAGTTCATCATCCTGCATTTTTGCAACTTGTTCAATTTCTATATTATTGGATATTAGTAAATTACGAAGATTTTTCCCATCATTATGGAAGGATGAATTATCGATAGAATGAATGAAGGATGAAATAGTAAATGATTGATAAAAAGAAATATTTAATTTATTAAAAATGAAATAATTAAATAATAATGGATGGCTATTTTTACAATCTATCGACAAATCTATATTGAGATATTGTTTAATGTTTCTGTCAAGATTAGTGAGAATGTGGTAAATCCTATGACTATCATCAATTCTATATATTGACTTATTCTTGTTCTTTAATTCAACAGAAACATACTTGTAATATGGATTTGAATTTGGATTATCGGCTGTCTTTGTCTTTATGTATTCTTTCAGCCCCTGCTCATCTTCGATTTTGATTTTGTTGAGCGATGTGAGATAGGATTTAAGGAATGATTCGCCAAATTGCCTAATGATTTCAGGCTTGGTGTATAGTTCAAATTGCTCTTTGACCTTTTCAATGGTCTTTTCCTTGTATTCCTGAATTTTCAGGTTGATGAATGGCTCTGTTAGATACACTTCTACATCGTTCAATGTGTATAACATAGAGTATTTACCTTGCTGATAGTAATAGCGTTTGCCTTCGCCCCTTTTGCCATCGCCAATCGAGATATATTTCATTTCAACAAAGACATCTAACATTGTCTTATACTCATTCCCTATGACTGATTTGAGAATGTCAGCGTTGAGCGAAAAGGTTTTATCATCTTGCTTTCTGTTCGCCATACGGATAACGACATCTTGCAAGTATTGGCATTTGTTTTCAATAACTGACCTTGACTTTGCGCCACGCTTCGCCTCGCTCATCTTGGTTTTCGCTGCTCTGAATACGGATATAGTTTCTTCATCTATGGTTTCGTGTGGAGTAATAGAATATAGGTACTTTTCAACAAAGGCATCCATATCAAAGCCCTTGAATTGGTAAATCTGAATCTTATGGAGTTTTGAGGTCTGTTTCATAATATTGTAATTTAGTTTTTACTCATTGTCATTGTCATCGTCATCGTCATCGCCATTGTCAGCCATAACCGCCTTATCAAACGCATCGATGACTTTATCAGTTCCCTTCTTATTGGCTTACCCGTTGGCGGAATTAGAAAAGAGGGAAAAGAGAGCGAAATAAATGGATAAAAAGTTGCACATATTATTGATTTTCAGTAATTTTGTGGTTGAAATCAAAAGTAAATCACAAGAAAATCACATGTACAACTTTTGCGCAAAATTCCGACAAATTCTTGACATCTGCAAGCGTCATTCAGAAAATCTGGTCAATTCTCTCGGCAATGTGCCACGGGTCGGTGTCGTCCCCCGCTTCTCGGACCTCGAGGTGATAGCCCTGGGCCTGACGGCCGAGGCGCTGGGGATCGACAGCGAGAACTATCTGTTCCACCGGCTGTCCCAATACGGGGACGAGATGCCCAACCTCATATCCAGGAGGCAGTACAACGACCGCCGCAAGCTGACGGCGGGACTGTGCGAGGAAATCCGCAAGAGGATTGCCGAGGAAATCGACGGTGGCGAGGACTGCTTCATCATCGACTCGAAGCCCATCGAGGTGTGCAAGCCAGCCCGTTCCAAGCGATGCGCCATGGGACGCGCCGACATCGACCGCGCACCGTCATACGGCTACTGCGCTTCGCAGGGGAGGTTCTACTACGGCTACAAGCTGCACGGGCTGACAGGAACGAGCGGCGTGTTCCACTCCTACGACATCACGGCGGCCAGCGTTCATGACATCAACTACCTGAACGACATCAAGCTGGAGTACCACGACTGCGGCATCATAGGGGACAAGGGATACCTCAGCGCAGAGGTGCAACTCGACCTGTTTGAGACGGCCAACATCCGCCTCGAGACCCCTTCGCGCTCCAACCAGAAGAACGCCAAGCCTTTTCCAACCACATTCCGAAAGGTGCGCAAACGTATCGAGACCAACTTCTCCCAGCTTTGCGACCAGTTCCTCTTCGTCCGCAACTACGCCAAGAACGTGGACGGGCTGTTCGCCAGAATCATCGGTAAAATCAGCGCGTTTACCGTGTTACAATACATCAACAAAACAAACAACAAACCTATTGGTCAAATTAAATATGCGCTACTTTAATTCCGCCAACGAGTTGGCTTGTATGTATGGACGCATAGCGTTATAATCGGAATGGGAGGTAATAGCCGCTATCAATTCCAACGAAACGCCCTCATTCATAGCCACTACTACAAATGTTCTTCTTGCGGTATGGCTTTGCAAATCGGCTTTGGGTGAGGTTATTTCAATTTTCTTTTCAAGTCTATATTCATAGTCCACCCAAGTTCCCTCCAATCCTGCCTTTTCTCCTAATTCCTTCAAATACTTGTTGTATTTTTGATTAGATATAACAGGAAACAAAACGCCGCCATCATATTGAAAATCCTTGTATTTCAAATATATGGCTTTTGCCACTTCGCTCAACTTGAATGTGATATAATCATTGTCTTTCTCGGTAAGAATTCTAATATCATATCCACCTTTTTCACGCTCAACAATATTGTTAGGCTTCATCTGCTTAATATCTGAATAACGCAGACCTGTACAACATTGGAACACGAAAAAATCACGGGTTCTATCCAAGTAGCCTCCTTCAGGTAATTCGCAATTCCGTATCTTATTGAATTCCTCAATAGTCAGATACCTTACTTGTTTCTCAGCCTTGAATAGTTTAGGCGAATATGTGAAAAACTCCTTGTTTACGCCATAATTCCGATTATCAGCCCACTTTACAAATTGCTTCAAGTATGACAAATGCTTTTCAATAGCATCGTTATACATAGTCTTTGATAGTTCCTCAACAAACCCATTCATAAATTGCTCGGACAAATCCGAAAACTTCATATCGGGCTTGTAGGTCTTCAACTTATTCATAAGTCGCACAAAATACTCTTTCATTGAACTTCCCCACCGCCTTGTTTTGCTTGTCGTTTCGATATATTGGGAAAACTGATAGAAAAATTCCTCGCTCTCTGTTTTATTCGATTTGATGTACTTCTTTGAAAACCTCTCTTTTAGTTCAACAAGGTTTGGCTCAGCATTGCGCAACGCACACGAATTGAAATACTCATCGACAAAGCCTTCCATTTCATCCAAGGTAGAATTGATGACATTGTATTGAACTCGATTTATCACCGCCCCTTGCTTAACCCTGCTTTTAGATGAATTCCATTTATTTTCAACAACACTAATTCCCGTATGCAAATCTACCCTTTTCCCAAGGCACGAAACTCTAATTCTCACATAGCACTTCCCTTTTATTACTACTAACGATGTTTTAAGATTGTGTTTGGTATAACTCATAAGGCGTTATCATTTACGCTGCAAAGATACATAAAGCGCAACAAAAATACAAGTGTTTACCCAAAAGTTTACCCAATTTTTTACAAAATTTCACGAAATATGGCGAAATATTGCAATCGTAAATTATTGTATATCAACTTAATTATCAACACATAGCGAACTATGACGGTATAAAGGTTTTAATCCCTTTCTCTCCGCAAGAAGAAGCAAGCACCTGAAGATCAAATGCTTGCTTCTTTTTTTGGCTAAACGGGTCACAATCGGGTCCCTTATGGTTTTTCTAAAACACGAATTATCACCAATTTGCCGCGAATTTTTCAAAAATTGCTTCTTTTTTGTCTTCCTTCCGTTCCTTTTCGGTCAGCTCCATCAGCAGCCAAATGCTTTCATAGCGACTGGCGCGTTTCTCGTCTGATACGGGCAACGTCCTGATGCTTTGGCAATGGGGACACCTTGACGGGAACGAGGCCGAATAAGGGTGAGGCCTAATGTCGATGGCGGAGAATGTGGTTCCACACTGGGTGCATTTAAATTCCTGCTGACCTTCGTCGATGGGGTTGTCGTTATAGCCCCAGTTTATGCTGAGGTGCGAAATGAACGTTGCCGTTTCCTCCATATCCCAAAGCCTTTGGTAAAAAGCCATGTCGGATTCGGTCGGGCGCGTCCTTTTCCCTCCGCATTTCGGGCAGGGTTGAGGTTTTGAATAGGTGTAATCGCCATTAGAAGATGCATGGTTTCTCACTTCCTTTTTGACATTGTCGGCCTCAAAGGTTTCGCCACACTCGGAGCAGACAAACTTGATGGGTTCCGGCTTGGGTTGTTTAGCTTTCCTTTTCTTCTCGAAACGCTCCTTTATGCCTTCGACAGCCAGCACGGGCAACATCCAGACAAAGGCTAATGCCTTCCCGATAGTTCCGAAAAATTCAGCCACTTTTGATTTGGTTTTCTGTTTTTGGTTTTTCATGATTGCTCTTGTTTTGAATTGTCAGTTGTTTTTTCGTTTGTCGAATCGTCGCGCAAAACCCATATCACGATCCACACCAAAACGCTGACGACATAGATGAGCCAGGCCCACCACGATGCATGAATCCTGATGAGGATGATTAGTCCGATAAGATAATCAATAAAGATGAAGCATCACATTGTGCGTTGTTTTTGATAACGGTCGCAAAAATACAGCACCGCCTGCAATGCGCCATGGAATATAGTGAATTATAGTAAAAGATGGTTTTTTCTTAAACACAAATTGCCACCAATTTGACACGAATTATCAAAAAGAATTCATAAAAATTTGTGAATCATTTATGGAAATTCGTGTTACCAAAAAAAAATCAGCAAATTACATACAGTGCAGACGACATACCCTAGGCTTAGTCTTGGGTTAGTCTTGGCTTACCCAAGGGTTAGACTGCTTGAAGTTTTTTGCTGGTCAAACTGGATTGCTTGCCATTTTTCGGCGAAAACAGGGCTTCCCACCTAATGGCAATGGAATGTGAAGGTAGTGAACGATAGAATTTCGGGGAACGATAGCATTTTTGCCAATCAAATTTCAGGGAGAAATAGTGTTTTGTCGAAACAAATCAACGGGAAAGATAGAAATTTTTATCGTTTTTGTATGATATTCAATTATTTTACTATCTTTGCATCGCGTTTAAGAAACTAATTGGAATGGAATACATTTTTCAACGAAAGATTTACCAGCAACTTCGCCAATGGAAACAGGATAACAATGGCAGAAGCGCAGTGCTTGTGGAAGGCGCACGGCGTATCGGCAAGTCGACTGTCGTGGAAGAATTTGCCAAACATGAATATAAGTCGTATATTCTGATTGACTTTAACAAGGCCTCAGAGCGCGTCAAGTCGTTGTTCGATGATTTAACGGACTTGGATTTTATCTTTCTGTTCTTGCAAAGCATCTATCACACAACCCTATACCAACGCGAGTCCGTCATCATCTTCGACGAAGTGCAAAAATGCCCCATGGCCCGACAAGCCATCAAATACTTAGTGCAAGACGGCAGGTACGACTACATCGAGACGGGTTCGCTCATCAGTATCAAACAGAACACCGAACATATCACCATACCAAGTGAAGAGGACACTATTGAGATGTATCCAATGGATTATGAGGAGTTTCGTTGGGCAATGGGCGACACGGCAACCCTTCCGCTACTGCGGCAATCACTTGAAAGAAATCGCTCCATGGGTGACGACCTCAACCGACAATATATGCGCGATTTGCGTCTGTATATGCTCGTAGGGGGTATGCCACAGGCAGTGAGCGAGTATCTTAACACGAAGAATTTACGGTCAGTCGATATGGTAAAACGCAAGATACTGAAACTTTACTTCGACGATTTTCGCAAAATAGACAAGACAGGCAAGATTGGCAGACTGTTTCAAGCCATTCCAGCGATGCTCTCTCATGGGATTGGACGGTTCTATCCAACTGCCATCATCAAGGGTGTAGGGGCTGATAAGATGGAGGACTTGCTCATCGCTTTGGAGGATAGCAAGACGGTGAATATCGCCTACCATGCAGACGACCCCAACGTGGGACTGCCGTTGAGTGAAGACAAAAGCCGCATGAAAATCTATGTGGGCGATATCGGGTTAATGGTGACGCTCGCTTTTGGAGATAAGAGTTTCGCCGAAAACGTGCTATACGACAAACTCCTTGCGGACCGTTTGCAAGCCAATATGGGTTACGTTTACGAAAACCTTGTAGCGCAAATGCTCAAAAGCAGCGGAAACAACCTTTATTTCCACACATGGCCCAAAGACGACAAGCACAATTATGAAGTCGATTTCTTGCTTTCGCGAGGCGCGAAAATTTGCCCGATAGAAGTTAAGTCGGCCAGTTACAAGTCACATGTGTCGCTTGATGCTTTTTGCAAGAAGTTCTCGTCACGCGTAGGCAACAGATACGTGGTTTACACCAAGGACCTGAGGCACGACGGCGAAACGACTTTGTTGCCAATTTATATGGTTGGGGTGATTTGATTTGAGCGGAGAAAAGCAACTAAAATTGCGGACTCTCAATCCATAACGCAAAAAAATCCTTTTACTTTCATACCACAAACTTGCACACCTCTGGATAGAACTCCGACATCTGCTTCCTGAACTCTGAATCGGCTGAGTTGGCATAGCTGCTGTCGCGGTCTTTCACCCACTCGGGACCAGTGAAGAATCGGCGCATCTTTCGATAGTCGCCACGGTCGGAAAGAAACCGAACGAGGTAGATCAACTCATACGGCTTGCCGTTCTTTCCGTGCCATTCTATCACGGGCAACTCCTCCCCTTCTGGGCGACATCTTCCCGTCAGACGGTAGGCTAACAAGGCTTTCACCGCATTTTCGTCAGCGATATAGCTCTTGTCGGCGAGCCAGTTGATGAAAGCCACAAAGGTTTCCACACCTTTCTTCTAGAAGGTATCGTCCATATAGAAGTATTCTTTCGGGCTGTTGGACTTGCGCTGCCAGTCGAAGAAGTCTTCGGGAAGGGTGAAAGGCTCCGAAGGCTTCGGCTTGGGGTTTTAGTATTCTTCCCTTATCCTGTCAATCAGGTCTTTGGCCAAGGGATTGTCGAGAATCGGGTCTATCAGGTTACGCTCCTTCAGGGTGAAGTCGTCGTACCAGTCCCAATAGTAATGAAGGTTGGTGGCCAAGTCAGTTTCCAGGAAATGGCGGTAGTCGGAAAAATAGCGGTCAAGGGCTTCATCGCTGTCATCTTCGTCCAACACCTCGGCGGAGGGTTGCCATCGCTTTATGGCTTCCAGCATTTTCCCGTTGTCTGCACCGTCCTCCTCGTGCAGATGGCTTGCCATATAGTCAAGATAATAGGTAAAGTCGTCACCCTTCATTTCGGCTCCCGTGGTCGAATCATCCATGCAATAGGAGCACAATCGAGCCAACGGGGGCAGGTCGCATGGGATGCGTTCCATCACAGAAACGAAACTGTCCTCGTCGTCGCTCACCACACATTCAAGCAGTTTGGCCTTTTCACCGGATGGGATTTGCAGGACGGAAAGAAACTCCATCACCGTGGTTTTCAGCAATTTCCTCAAAACGGCGAACATCTCTTGGGGCATCATAAAGACGACCTCGACATCGTTGTTGACGATGTTTTCCTTTTCCTCCACGAGGAAACGGTTGTTGTGGACAAAGACAATGGCGTTGTCAAAAGGCCCACACACCTCCTTCCACAACCTCATCGTTTCCTTGATGCTTTCTTCGGTTTCGTCATCTTGAAGAATCTCATCCACGTCGCGGATGGCCTCCTCTGGCAGGGGCATTTCAATGGCCTGCTTCAGTCCTTCGTAATAGAGTCTCCTTTTTATTATTTCATCCTTGCCGTTCATGAGTGCAAAAGTAAGGAAAATCAGTGCTTAGCCTTCAAAAAGCTATACTTCTTGCCATATTTCAAATGCTGCGCCACGAAATCTGAAGGGTATTCGATCTTGTAATCGACAACCTTGCCGTTCTCCATAACGGGAACAATCTCAGGATTGATGAAGCCACCGTAGGGCTTCAAACCCAAGGCATTGTAACGCTCCTTGACTTCTTTGTGAAGCTCAAGGTCGACCTTCACGGCATATTTTTCCACGATGGCCTTACCTGCGGCATAGTCGCCTTCACTCTTGATGCGCTGGATTTCGGCCAACAATTCGCCAAACAATCCTCGCAATGCCTCAAAGTCGTTGATAACGAAATAGGTCTTACCGTTCTCCACCTTCTTTTCGATGACATTGGCCTCCTTGCCGTGTTCGTAGCACCACTCTGAAACGAGCTTGCGGTTCTGCATGTGTGCCTCGGTGACATCCTTGCCCAGTTCCACACGAGCCAGCTGCGACATCATACCATTACGGATATAAGAGCAATATTCAGCCTTATAAGCCTCGGCATCAGGCATCACGCCCAACTCCACCATCCTCGGCTCGGCCAAAAAATACAGTCCAAAGAGGTCGGCACGTGCTTCCTCCAATGTAGAACTGAATTCCTTCAAGGCACCAGGCTGCGTGCCAGGCAACAGCTTTCCTGAGCCGTGACCCAGACACTCATGCAGGTTGGTATGTACAACATCGGCATCGGAACCATATTTCTTACACAAGTCGACCTCTTCCTGCGAGTAGGCAAACTCTTTGAGAGCGCTCCTCGGGCATTCGTCGGCGGCCTTGTCGTAGGCTTCCATCAAGTTGGTGATGGTCACCGACTTGGAGCCGTAGTCTTTGCGAATCCAGTCGGCATTGGGCAGATTGATGCCAATGGGAGGCGACGGGAAGCAGTCGCCACCCAGCGTGGTGACAATGATGCTCTTGGCTGAGACACCTTTACACTCCTCTTTCTTGAAACGCGGGTCAACGGGCGAGTGGTCCTCAAACCATTGGGCATTCTCACTGATGGTATTGGAACGTACTGTAGCCTCTAGGTCTTTGTAATCGACGATTGCTTCCCAAGTGGCCTTCATACCCATCGGGTCGCTATAGTCTTCAATGAAGCCGTTCACAAAATCAATGTGCGAAACAGAATCCTGCACCCACGCAATGTTGTATTCGTCCCAGGTCTTCAGGTCGCCCGTTGTGTAATAGTCGATGAGCTTTTGCGTATAGTTACGTTGGCTGTCATTCTCCGCCACCTCATTCGCCTTCTTCAGCCAGCCGATGATAGCCGTGATGGCTTCACCGTATAGGCCATCTGCTTTATACACCTCTTCATAAATCTTGCCATCTTTTTTCACTAGCTTGGAATTCAATCCATAGCTGATTGGCGTTGCGTCATTAGGCTTGCGCATCTTGTTGTAGAAGGCTTCCACCTCCGCCTTCTTGATATCGCCCTCATAGAAGTTCACCGCCGAGTTGACGATGATGTCGTCCTCGCTGCTGCGGCGCACCTTGTAAAGTTCTTTGTCGAAGACCACAGGTGTCAGGAAGGCGATGAAGTCTTCCACCGTTTCGCCTTCGTTAAGCGGCAGCAAGTTAGCGTCGCTGCCCTTAATCAGGTCTGCAAAATAAGCTTCGCTGACCTCGGGGAAGAACTTATCCTCAGCATAATGATGATGGATGCCATTGCTAAAGAAAATGCGTTTGGCATACACCAAGAAATTCTGGAAATCAGCACATTCACGATCTCCTTGGTAGGAGTTCAACACGGCCTCAATGGTCTTGCGAATCACCAGATTGTACTTGAAGTTTTGGTCGGCGAGAATATCGCGACCACATTTGGCCGCCTCGCCTAAATAATAAATGTAACTCTTCTGTTGAAGCGTCAGCTGGTCCCATTCAGGAACCTGATAGCGCATGATCCGCAAGTCAGCGAACTCGTCCACCAAATACTTGAATTCCTCTTGAGGCTTGGGCTGTTCGGCGACTTCCTCTTGTTGTTTTGGAGCGCAGCCCACCAAAGCGGTAGCCATTCCAATGCAAATCATTAGTTTTTTCATTTATTTGACTTTTATAGATAACAGTTTACAGTTAAAGCTTAAACCTAATCGAGACCTCCGACAAGAAATCGTGTTTCTTATAGTTTTCGGCAGGGACTTGGCTACGGTACTCATAGGAGAACGCGACGTCGAGGAAGAGCTTTCGGGTGATTTGGGTTTGCAGCTTGATGTTGCTGTTGATGATGTAATCGTCGAAATCGAGCACCGAAGGCTGATAGAAAAAGGTGTATAACAATGTGAGATTCTCAGCAAGTTTTTGCTTGACTTTGGGGCGGATTGAGATGCGGTAGTTGTTGTTGGGCAGGTGGGTATCATCGGTAAAGTCAGCCCAATCATAAACGAAGGCGGCGCTGATGGAATAGTCGCACAATCTAGGGATAGTATAGATACGGTATTTCATTCCAACAAGACCGCTCAGCCTAAGGTCGTAGCCCTTGTATTTGTTGGTGAGCATCTCGCAAGCCAAGAACGGAGAGTATTTGTCGTGCTGGAACAGGTCAATCTTCACACCGCCATTGACCTCAAAGTTGGTCTCTTTCCAATGCTTGTCTCCGCCACTTTTGTCGATAAGCGAACTATAAAGCAGCTTGTAGTGGGCGTCGAAGGCAACCAGGCTATCGTTACGTTCGACGGCACCATCGTTGCTGATGTTGCAGTTGTTGACGTTGCCCGCATTCAACGAGGCGCCGAGACCAAAATTGTAATGCCATTTGTTCTGGGCATTTGCGCATACTACGCAAAAAACCAATAGTGTAAGAAGACAAAACCGCAATTTATTCATTTCTAGGTAATTAAATAAAAATGGTTTATTTGTACAAATCCTTTGGCGAATAAAAGTCGTAGGGCGGCATCGTTGTAGGGTCAAGGTTCGTGTAAGTGCCGTCCACTTGGAGTTTCTCCTTTCCATAGATATAATGGCGACAGAACCACACAAGGTCATCAACTGTCAGTGGACCACCCGCAGCCACGCTGTGGCCATAGCCCTCAAAACGACGGGCAAAATAAGGATAGTCATACTTCTCGAAACGTTTCACCAAAGCATCAGTCCCATAGAAACCAATATTAAAGAAGCTTATCCCCTTGTATGACACCAAGTTATCCATCGTTCCATGAAACATCATGGTCGGGGCTGGCTCACGGTTGCGATATTGCACTTTACCTTCATGCGAGAATATGGCACCTGCGTATGAAACCACGCCTGCCAAGCGGAAGTCTTCAGGAAGGATGTCCGAATTGAGGAATCCGTTGCACATCGCGTAGTCCACCTGCAAAGCGGTGATGGCTCCCGCACTTGAACCAATCATCACAATGTAATCCTTGTTGACTTTCAGCTCTTTGGCATGTTCAAGCAGATAATGCAAAGCCGAAATGGCATCTTCCGTAGCCATGTAAACCGCTTTCTCCACAGGATCAGTGTTGAGGACACCAATGTTTTTGGCTCCAATGAGGCCTAGTCGATAATCAATTGAGGCCACCATGAAGCCTTTGTCGACAAGCTGCTTGAAATAGGCTTTTTCCCATTTGCCGTCGCGATGTCCACCGATGAAACCGCCTCCAAAGACATAGACCAAACAGATGGAGCTGTCGTTGACATGTTCCGGGGTATAGAAATCAAGATAAAGCTGGAGCGTGTCGCGCTCAGCATACTGGTAGGTCTTCATATTCTGCGCGAAGGCCGTCATGCCCACGAGGAATATGGTCAATAATAGTACTAGTTTTTTCATTGCTATTGTATTTCGACGATGACCACTGACTATGACTATGACCGCATTTACGCAATGTTGAAGCGGTCATAGTCATTGTCACAAGTCATAGTCATGATTGATGCATTTTATAGTATTCTTTCAAGAACTCAGGCAATTGGCGCAGGGCAGCCTGCTCGCGCCATTGCTTCCGCACCTCCTGGGCAGGTACACCGAAGACGGCCTTGCCCGGCTCGATGTTTTTGTCGACAGCGGAAGTGGCCAACACCACCGCGCCTGTTCCGATGACCAAGTCCTTGTTGATGCACACACGGCCCCAAAGGATGACATCGTCTTCGATGCGGGTCACACCGGCAATGGCGGCATGGGCACCAATGAGGCAGTTGTGGCCAATGTAGCTGTCGTGACCGATTTGGCAATGGTTGTCGAGTTTGGTACCACTCTCGATAATGGTGTCGGAGGTGACGCCACGGTCGATGCTGCATAAGGCGCCAATCTCCACGTCATCAGCGATGACCACACGACCGAAAGACTCAAACTTCTTGAAGCCCTCATTACGGCGTTGGAAGTAATAGCCGTCGGCCCCTATGACGCTGCCTGAGTGGATGATGACGTTGTCGCCAATCACACAATGGTCATAGATAGTCACATTGGGATGGATGAGGCAGTTCTTGCCAATGATGGTGTGGTGCCCGATGAAAGCGCCTGGCATGATGAGTGTCCCCTCGCCTATCTGAGCCGAACCGCTGATGGGTTGCGTCTGCGGCTCAAAGGGACGAAAATGTCGCATGATACGAATGAAAGCATCGAAAGGGTCGTCATGGAGCAACAAGGCCTTGCCTTCGGGACACTCCACTTCCTTATTAATAAGCACCACTGTAGCGGCAGAGTTGAGGGCCTTGGCATAGTATTTCGGGTGGTCGACGAAGGTAATGTCGCCCGCCTCCACCTTATGAATTTCGTTCAAGCCCGTAATGGGAAAATTGGCTGGGCCAACATATTTAGCGTCAATAAGTTCCGCAATAGTTTTCAGGGTAGTTTTCTTAATTTTCATCGAAAGAAGTTTATAGAATGATGCGCAAAGATACAAAAAAAGCGCAAAGTCAATGACTTTGCGCTTAATTTATGCCATGCTTTTTATCAGGCCTTCACACGCTCGCAATACTCGCCCGTACGGGTGTCGACGCGAATCATATCGTCGGTGTTGATAAACAGCGGCACACGGACCATAGCGCCCGTCTCGACGGTGGCTTCCTTCAAGGCGTTGGTGGCGGTGTTGCCCTTCTCACCAGGCTCGGTATAAGTCACTTGCAGCACAGTCTTCACCGGCATTTCGGCGAAAAGGATGGTCTCGGTGCTGGCGTCGACCACGACGTCAACGATATCATTTTCCTTCATGAACTTCACGCCTGTGATGTTGTCGCCAGCGATCGGAATCTGGTCGTAGGTCTCGGTATGCATGAAGATATAGTCTTCACCTTCCTTGTAGAGAT
>JAEEGH010015091.1_pt1 | contig 16837 bp, 12 predicted proteins | sample 9134181 | NCBI WGS metagenome assembly JAEEGH01 (sample SAMN16246544, study PRJNA631951) | gut metagenome | biome: gut microbiome; feature: rumen; material: DP-attached | host: Bos | place: Iran: Karaj | collected 2018-10
GGAACTGGATGAAAAACAACGTATCGGCATGAAATTCTTTGGAATGTATGTTGATTTAAAAGAGTTGTTGGGCAAAGAAGTTGATTTGGTCGTTGATGGTTGTCTGATGCCTTTTGCTGAGAAAAGTGCCAATCATGATAAAATTCTGATTTATGAGAGAGGCAGGGCGTGACAAAGAGCGATTCCTGAACTTACAGCCTCCGAAACGCTCTCTGTCATTAGGACGGAGAGGAACAATCCCGCAGTTGTTACGGACACGGCTTTCCGTGTGGTGCTGGATGAATACAATTCCTATACTGCTTTTGTGGAATTCCAGGACGAATCGCACGATATTGTTCTTGTGGTGGGTGGCGGCATGTACAGGGATACCGTTTCCGGAATAGAGATTATAAAGGATAAGAAAAAGAATGGGAGCGATGTCCGATATCTTTGGAACGGGGTCGCGTGTGACAGCCCGAAACAGGTGGTGAAGTCCGGGAAGACACTATAGGAAATTTAGTGATATACCAACAAGTGCGTGTAAGGATGTTGGTCTGCGTCTGGTAATGACCAGATGATGGGAAGAAAAAAGGCGGTAAAATACCGCCTTTTTTCCTTTTGATATGTTTAGTGGTAAACTTCAGTCTCAGCCCCCTCCTTACTAAATCGAATAACGCATGATTTAACAGTAGTGTCCTTAAATACTTCGTTTGCTATTTCCTTGACAAAGTCAATAGTTTTTTCGGTGTTGCAATCATTTGAAACTGCCGTATCCGTTTTGTCAGAAAAGTTTTCCTTTGAGATTGTGATCTCTTTTTTGTTTTGGTCGTTTTTGAGATTTGAAATATCTGTCTGCAACTCATGGCCGGTTTCTTTGCTGATGTAGTGCGCTGTCGTTTCATCCCGCACATAAGTTGTTATGGCAGAATCTGCATCCGTGTAGGATACAACGGTTACAACTGTATTTTCTTCTGTTGGTGTGACAGTATCTTTTGATGAAGACTGCCTGCATGCTGTAAGGAATATGAAACATGCAGTGAGAATAACTGATTGTTTATTAAACATATTTTTGTGTTTTTAACGTTTTGCATTTCATGCCGCAAAGTTTATTGGCGGTATGTGAAAAAAGTTATTTATACAGAATAAGCCTTAATCCTTTTTTAATGTCATGTGCATATGGATAATCGGCCATGGTGACACTTACATTGCAGTTTCCCGATTCATAATTGAATCCGCCACCCTTAATGAGCATTCCAAGCGGTTTTTTCTCATAAGGTTCCGGATTCACCAGTGTGTCCCCCATGAAAATGGTTTTAGTGGTATAAGGGTCTTTCGTCCATTCGGTCACATTTCCGGTCATGTCATATAAGCCCAGCACATTGGGTTTTTTTTCTCCGACCGGGTGGACGCAATTGTCCGAATTGTCCCTATACCAGGCCACTTCGTTTATGTCACTGCTTCCGCTATAATCAAATGGCTCATGCTTGTTTCCGCCTCTTGCTGCGAATTCCCATTCGCATTCTGTTGGAAGACGAAAATTTTTGCCCGTAATTTGGTTAAGCTTTTCTATAAATAGCTGGCAGTCGTCCCATGATACGCCATGAACAGGATATTGGTCACCTTTAAAGGTGCTTGGATTGGTGTCACCCATAACATGTTTCCAGACATCCTGGGTCACTTCGTATTTTCCGATGTAATAGTCTTTGGTGAGTATGATGGGAGTGTTTATTGATTCATTGTCCCGCTCTCCTTTGACAAATGTCCCATGTTCAACCAATACCATGGGGAAGGAAACATTCCCCATGGTAATAGTTATTTCCATATCTTTTTCAGGATTGTTTTGTGGAGAGTTGTTGTCCTGCGGAACCTTTTCGCATGAGACCAGTGCTAATGCAAGAAAAATGATGATATGGAATTTGTTTTTCATGACAATAATAATTTTACTCATTCAAAAAAAATCTGTTTAAAATTGCTTCCAATCCGGGGAAAATATCCAATGAAACAGGATTATCAAATTCATCTGTGAAACTAAATGTATTAGCATCTCTTCTATAATAGTAAATCCCCATTGATTCTCCCGTACTCTTAAGAGGCTCAACGAATAAAAATCCACCTATTGTATCACATGTCACATCATCCAATTCCAGAATCCCGTGAACATGAACCAATTGTCCATTTCCAAGAGTATCTATTTCGTTTACAGTTCGCCACTCTGCTAATTTAATATTTGAAATGGGTGAATTGTCTTCACGTACTTCTTCTTTATTACAGGAGTTGAAAACTGTAATTGAAATTAAAGAGATTAATGCCGGTAAAAATAATTTGTTTAAACATAATAGTAATTTTTTAATTATTAATTATTTAACTGTTTCGTGTTGGCTTGTAGTATAATCACTACCTGACATACTAAATTTCAGTTTGCAAATATCCATAAAAAACCAATTCATTTTTCACACAGACGCATAAAAATTTGCGCGAAGCGCTGAAGAAAACCGCAACTTTCATACATTTGCAACGAGCTTGGCCTTCTGGCCTGTCTCAAGTTATTTGTTTAATTGTCTAATTTTTATATTTTTAGCAAGTATGAAAGTTTGCGGTTTAGACGTGCACAAAGATAGCATTTTTTGCGCTATCTTCGACGGGAAAAATGCCGATGTGAAGAAATTTGACACTTTCACCCCGGATTTGAAAGCAATGTGCGAGTGGGTGCGCTCGCAGGGCGTGGAAACGGTGGCGATGGAAAGCACGGGCGTCTACATTGACGCAATACGCACCGTGATGCGGCAGTGCGGTATCTCCACCGTGGTGGCCAACCCCTTCCTGATAAAGCAGATGCCGGGCCGCAAGAGCGACACCAAGGATTCGATATGGATAGCGAAACTGATGTACAAGGGGATGCTGCCCTCAAGCTTCATACCCGACGGTGTGCTTTCGGAGCTGCGGGCATACACGAGGGAGTACGCGCGGCTGATGCAGCACCGGAGCGCCATACTGACCAAGATCGACCGCTTCCTCGTGTCGGGAGGGATACGGCTGAGCAGCTGCATCAGCAAGATCACCACACTCAGCTTCTCCCGTGTCGCCCGTGCCGTGGCCGCAGGCGAGGACAGGCCGGAGGTGCTGGAGGAGCTCGTGCACGGGTGCACTGCCCGCAAGATAGACGGCACGCTGCGCAAGGCCCTGACGGGATGCATGGAGAAGCACACACGGTGGCGGATAGGCCTCGCCTTGGAAGAGCTGGACCTGTGCGAGGAGCAGATAGCTGAAGCGAAGAGGAACATGGAGGAGCTGGCGGAAGCCAACTACCACGAACAGCTCTACCTGCTGCGCACCATACCTGGGGTGAACATCATATCCGCCGTGTGCATCATCGCCGAAATCGGAGCGGACATGGCACAGTTCGGTTCAGCTTCAAGGCTCGTAGGATGGGCGGGACTGAGACCGCGCAACGATGAGAGCGCCGGCAAGTACAAGTCCACGGCCATCACACGGGGTGGCGCGCATCTGAAACCGACGCTTGTGCAGTGCGCATGGGGCGCCGTGCACGCCAAGGACAGCCCCTTCAAAACCTTTTTCATGCGGCTCTCCTCACGAAAGTCTTCCAAGAAGGCAATCATCGCCGTCGCACGCAAATTGCTGACCGCCATCCATGCCATGCTCCTCCGTCACGAGGAATACTGTCCGAACAAGACCTCATCCACAAGTCCGGATCAACTGCACAAGATGGTGCAGTACCATCTGAGACAATACCAGAGGCTCACTGCCCAACTGCCACAACCTGCACAGATTATAACAGCGTAAAGGCCGGTTAATTTTGAGGAGGCATCCGCTTGTGATGACCCCGTTTGCAAATAGGCCTGATTCATGGCCTCTTCGGAGGCTCCGAGCACACAGACAAGGACCTTTTACACGTCCGCAGAGGAAAAACGCATCTCCAAATGCCCGCTCGTTTTACTGGATGTTAATTTTTAGAGGAAAATTATACAAATTTGGAATGTGATTCCTAATTTGTATAATTATTTTTCAGTCACGCACAAAAATTGCAATATATATCTAACGCTATCCCAGCTTTTTTAATGCCCCAGCCTGTAATAGCCACGAGCCGGATGCTGGTCTGACGGATAGCTCCAATTTGTCGAAGTCCTGCCGTAGTGTCTGGTATCTGCCACCCATTCCAACCGGTCTTCATTCTCTTTATACCATTTTGAAATTTTTCTTTTCAGGAAACGCCTGTTGCCCTTTTTGTAGGTTACGAAAGAAAAGTACGTTATATCCTCGGACTTCGGGTATCTTTTGTTTTCTTTTATAATATCTTCAAGTGGAATATCATATATTATATCACATAAAATCCAGAATGCGATGTCCCCGATGCAGTAGTATCCGCCCCAATTGGGAATAGTGATATTCGTTTGTGTGGTATTCACCAGGTTGGAGATCAGACAAGGGACAATGGACTTCCCTTGAATGACCAGATTCCAATACAGGCTGTCTCCCGACAGTTCCGGTAAATAAGGGACATCTGTAATGCGTGCCAATTCCGCTGCACAAGCTTTTTTGTTCATCGTTTGGGCAGAAACATGGCCACAAACGGAAAACATCACCATTAAGGCAAGGATTCTATATGCCTGTGAGGTGGAGATATGATGTGCTTGGGCAAACTCTGTAATAAGTGCCACAAAGTAGTTGATCCGGTCAAGAACAGACTTGCTCATATTTCATACAACTTTTAGATTCAACCTTTAACAATTTTTATCATTTCCGCAGGAGTGACGACCTTGCTAACTTTAGGAAAATGTCTTATATTGCCCGTAACCAGATAAGCATCCTCAACCGACATGGCGACTTCGTAGAATACCGCATCATCTTCATCGGGAAAATGCCAATCCGAAACTGTGCGTTCTACACACACACCTGCTCGAATGGCATTTAGCGCAGCTTCTATCTTTTCTGCATCAAACTGAAATTTTTTGCGGATAAGCACATCCCTATATTCATCCAAAATTTCTTCGTTGTACACAGGAATTATCTTTCCATCAACAATCAAGTTAAGCAATACGACTGTAGGAGATTGTATATTTTTTGACAAAAGTGCAGACACTACTACATTAGTGTCTATTACTGCATAATAGCGTTTCATACCATTAACTGTTACGCAGTTTGCGTTCCCTTCGCGCCTGCCGGATTTCCTCGTTTATTTCTTCCAGGCTCATGACTGAGTTACCCGCCACTTCGCTCTGTTCGCGCATCTCTTCTATTGCATTGCGTGCACTATCAAGCATGATTTCCCGTTCAAGTTCCTCCAGCCTGACGGATATTTCCTGTGTTTGCACCGATTGCTTTATAAACAGGCTGATTACCTTATCCGCAGTGACACCAAACCGCGCACAAAGCAAATCAAAACTGTTTTTTGTCGCTGTATCAATATTATATGTATAGCCCATAACCGAAATTTTAGATATTCATACAAAATATTAACGCCATCCCAGCCTTTTTATTGCCTTAAGCCCGAACTATAAACTTTAAACTTTCAACTTTCAACTACTCCCCGACCTTCACCTTCATTCCGTTGGAACAGGCGGTGAATTCCGGCGCGTACTGGCATTGGATCAGCGAATAGCCGTTGTTCAGCACACCCTCCTTGGTGACAAACATGCTGTATTCCAGCTGGTGTGTGCCCTTTGGCAGATGCTCGATGAAGAACTCCATGTCAGTGTCGGTGTTCGTCTGGTAGTACCACATACGGTCGTTGCTGCGGTAGCGCGAAACCTGCTCCACCGGCTCGAAACCGGCGGCTCGCAGGTCCTTCACAAACACGTAGCTCATGTCCTGCTTGTTCTCGAAGGTGATTTTGACAGTGACTTTGTCACCGACCTTGAGGGAGGCGGTGCCTTCGACAGGCTCAGGCACCGCATTAGCACCCTGAGCTTGTCGAAGGGTGCCCCCTATTGGAACCAGAACCTTCCCTTGCTCCGTAACCTTCTCCACAAACAACTCGCGCCTGATAGTGAACCCGGACTCGTCGCCCCGCACCTCGTCAATCGGGACGAAGTACTGGCGGAACAGGCCGCCCCAGACCAGATGGTTTGTGGGGTTGTTGACGGTGAGGCGGCGCATTTCCGGCGTCACCTCATTTGCGTTCCAGCGGCGCTGGATGAAGCCTGTGCCTGCCACGCCGCCCTCAGTGCTGACCGGAGTGTTGCCGAAGCGTAAAGTCACCTCCTTGCCCTCCTCAAACCAGTCCGTGCCACGCAGAAGCAGGGCATAAAGTGCATCGGCGGTGGAGGCAGAGTTCTCCCAGCGGTTGGTCTGCTTCTGCGTGAGCAGCCATACGCGCAGCCGGTCCATCGTTTCGTTGTCCGGTGCTATTTCCGCGAAGGCCGCCATGATGTTGGCGTGCGTGGCGATATGGGATTCAAAGGAGCAGTATTTCTTCGGCCAGTAGATGCCAATCTGCTCGTTCTTCTGTGCGCATTCCTTGAAACTCCTGATCATAAGCTGTGCGGTCTTGGCGTTACCGCTGCGCTGTAGGACCAAGGCAGCCTTCGCACGCTGGTTGAAGTTGAATGAGGTCCACTCCTTGTCAAGGCTGCCGAGCCAGTATTTTTTCGCTGTGGCGAAGTCCTTGTCGGAGTTCTGCTCAGCAAAGAAGCTCAAGGCGTAGAGTTCGTTCAGGGTGAGCGACCCGATTGGCCAGTCCTTGCCGTTGCTGTTCTTCTTCATTTTGCGGTACTCTTCCGCCACCTGCTGCTCCAGATAGCGCACCGCCTTGTTGCAGATGTTCTGTACTCTATTCCGCTCATCCTGGCCCAACGACTCCAACGCCCCCATCTGCTGCAAGCGTCCGAATCCGCTCAGGATATATGTGCTTATGAAGGGGCTCTCCGGCATGCCGTCACGCCATGACCAGCCGCCGCTGTACTGCTGCTTGTCGGAAATAAGTTTCAGCGCGTTGCTCTGACGGTTGCGGAGCGTGTTCGCCTCAAACAGTGCGGCAAGCCGGCTGCGCTGCTCGCTCTCGCTCTTCGCCTCAAGCACCCAGGGTGTCTCCTGTAGCATTATGGCCTTCAAGTCCTGGTCCTTCTCCAGCTGCGACTGCAATGCCTCCGGCGTCTCTATCTGCCATTTTTTGATATAGTTCAGCAGGTTCGGGATTTTGCTGGCGATATATGATGAAAGCGTGTTGGCGTAAAAAACATAGAATGCGTTTTCGGCGTTGTCAGTCTTGATGTTGGCCAGGTAGGGCAGCGACTGCACGGCGTACCATACGGGGTTGCTGCTGAAGTTGAGCGTCAGGCTGTGGTCGCGCTCGTTGCTGCCCGGGTTGGCTATGGCGTCGAAGTTGAAGGTCTGCTCGCTGTTGGCCTTCACAGTGAAAGGCAGAGTCTGTGTCATGAAGACCTCGCTGCACAGCACGGGCAGCAGGCGCTGCTCCGCATCGCAGAAAGTTCCGGCGTAGGCGGTGAAGCGGAAGGCTATCAGGCCGAGGTCGTGTTTGGCAGCGACCTTCCAGCGCACCTCGTGGCTGCGTCCCGGCAGTATAGTCTCCATCGGGATTTCGGCATCGGAGAGCAGCAGGTTGAGCGGCTGCATCGTGGCCGCGTCGAAGATCTCAAGTTTTGCTTTGGGCGTGACCGCCTCCTCGCCCGTGTTGATGACGTTCGCCACCATCCAGATTGTGTCGTTGTCGTACATGTAGCGCGGCATGTCGGCCATGATCATCACCGGCTTGGAGCTGGTGAAGGTGTATTCCTTGTAACCGGTCTGACGCTCCTTGGTGTAGGCCAAAAGCATCAGCTTCCAGCGGGTGAGCGCGTCCGGCATGGTGAAGCTGAAGGTCGCGCTGCCGTCGGCGTTGGTGCGCAGCTGCGGGAAGAAGAAGGCCGTCTCGTTGAAGTTCTCGCGGAGCGTGGGCTCGGCGGGCTGCTGTGAAGCCCCTTCCGTTGCATCGTCAGGACGTTCGTTCCAATCACCGAGGGATTCTATTTTATAGGTTACATTGCGTGAGGATTTGCTGTTCGCACGCACAGCAGAATAATCCATGTCTTCTGAAATAGCAGAAAATGTAACAGTCTCACCTTCATATCCATCGTCAACTCTACGGAAACCATCAAACCGGTAAACACGGTAGCTGTTGGAAGGCAGCTTGAAATTGAAAGGCCGTTCCTCCACATAACTCCAATAATCCGTGTATCCGGAAGAGATAAATTCCGGCCTGGCAATTCTGAACTCGGTGTGCCTTGTCGCCCAAGGATCCATGCTGAATGTCCAATGGTTTGCCGAGAACACATCCAACGATGCATCATACATGCCTGCCAAAAATGCGGCCTCCAGCGGTTTGTCCTTGTAGTCACTAACCTTCAATTCCCAAGTTTCCACGGCTCCGGGACTGAGGTTGTTGCGCACGGTGGCAAGTCTGACATCCAGCTTGTAATTGTCGTAAGGAACATCAATGACATTTGTGCTGTTGTAAAGCATATTCTCTTTCACAAACGCCACTTTCAATGCGAGACCGCCACGATCCTGTTCGGTCACCTTATAGGAAAAAGTCCTCACTTCATTGCTTAATCTGACTTTTTTTTCCATACGGATCTCATTTCCATGAACAAGCTGCACCCACATCTCCACATTTTCAGCAGATGTGCCGAGGATGAAGCTGATTTCCTCACCGGGGCTGGCAGCGGATTTGTCCAAATGGTTCCATACCATTTTTGTCAAAGGCATTTTGGTGGAATTTTCATCAAAAACAATGAATTCCCTCGCAATGGCGGCCAAAGAATCGTCAAGGCTTTTCAGCTCGACCACATACCTGCCAGGTTTGAGAGCCTTACCCTTATAAAACACTGCCTTATCATCCAAAGTGAAAACATCTTTACATACAAGCTTACGATGCGTTTCAGCATACATGTCGTAAGCCGGGAAAAATCTTTCCAGTTCTTCTTTGCCGAGCAGCTGCCTGTCCAAATCCACACCAAACCTCATTGTCTCGAAATAGTTGGGTTTGGTTCCATTGTCGATACGGTAAATCCTGCGTAAAATGCGGCTTTTGGCCGGCTGTCCGCTGAGATTGCTCACAATGACATGGTATTTGCCCATCTCTGATTTCTCCACCTCGGAAGGCAGATCGGTGCTAATGGCGATTTCATTATATCCTGCACGTATGCTGTATCTGCCTATATGGGTCTCGCCCTGCCTGTTTATGGCGGTAATTTCAATTTCGTAGGTAAAAAGCGGTTGTTTTTCAGGCGCAATTGTCAAAGAAGGCTTCAGATTGAAGGTGACTGCGAAAGCTCCTTTCTCATCGGTATGGGATACACCATAGGCAATCTGCTCGTCCTTAACCACCGGATAATTCCACCACCAGCAACGCCACGGAAAGCTGGTCTTGCGCACCACACGGTAGCTGTACTCCACATCGTCCAGACCAAATCCCGCGTAGGCCTTCACATCGCCACGCACGGTAATCTCCCGGTTAAGTTTGTACTGTTCCTTCGGCATTTCAAAAGTGACCTCAAAAGTGGGGCGTTTGTATTCCTCCACCCGAATGGTTTTATCACAATTATTTCCACTCAGCCTATATACGCCGTTCATCCTGTCATCAGGTATAACAAAAGAGCCGCTGAAAGAGCCGTATTCATCGGTTACGAATTTGGCTGAACTTATTTTCTGCCAGTTTGGATCGTAAAGAGTAATGGTTTCCTTATAATCGCTCACAAGGGTCATCTCATCGCCGTGATGTTGCGAAACAATACCCTGATGATGTGTCACAATACCATAAAAATAAACTGTCTGTCCAGGTCGGTAGATGGCGCGGTCGGTGAAAAGATCTATTTGATAGTTTTCAGTTTTTTTGACCTCATCCTCCTCAAGCAAGGAAAAAGACTCTTTTGAAGGCAGAAAATCATTTCCCTTACGGAGATTAATGGCAAAGCCAGTACTTTTGAATTTGTCGTCCAACACCACATTGCCGTTATCATCGGATATGAGCGTGTCAATAATGAATCGCTCATAGCTTTTGGTTTTATGATTCCATCGCTCAAAAATAAGTTCCGCCGTGACATCAGCCTCCGGCTGTCCGGTCTTGCGGTTCAAAGTGGTAATGGTCATACGGTTGCCTCCTTTGTAATCCGCAATATATGACAATCCAGAAACATGAAAACAAAGGAAAAGACTCGGATTCTCCGGAACCTCCCTCCCCGCACCGCCCCAAAGGTAATAGATGCCGCTTTCCAGAGCTGGCAGTGCAACCACAGAGCTATGAGTACGGTAATCGCTCTCGGCCGGCATCTCGATTATCTGTTTGACAATGGCTTTTTTCGCCGCAAGCATTTTTACAATATCTTTTCGAATCAACTTTCTGATGCTGTCATATTCATATTCACTGATTTTAATAATCTTATAAGAGACCGCAGTCACATTACGGTATTCAAGCACTGCAGGGATTGCATCGCCGGGCAACTGTATTTTATTGAATTTCAAAGCCACCTCCCTGTTTTCTATACTTTTGATAATATTAAAGCATTTCGTTCCGCCTTTTGTACCGGGATATTTGGCAACGACCTGATCGCACATCTCCTTTGCTTTTCTCAAGTTGTCAAAATAGGCAGTGTCTTTCCTGTTATTTGTGTACTGGTTTACAATATTCCGTACCATCAGTGCTATAATTTCTGCGGAAAGAGGATTATCCGCATACTGTTTGCTCAATCTGTCCATAGATGACATGAAAGGCTCGTTTTCCCGAAGGATGTCATTGATAAATTCAAAACGTTTGAAATCATTGTATATCAAGGCATTTTCATCACCGCTTTCAAGATGACAGGCAATCATATCCTGATAGATTTCAAGGCACTTTATCAGAGGGTTGCTGATGTTGTCACCCAAATCCACCTTTACAAAATCCTTGGCGGGCAGCCACCACTCATCAGTGTTCATGCCGCCTTCCACACAATCCCTATTAGCCCTGCTCTGGTAATATTCGGCTGCCCGATGAAACAGATACTCGTAAACTGTTTTTTCATATTCCAGATAATCCTCCACATTTTTCGGAAGATTGTCAAACAGTATCATGAAGTCCTTGGTTTCCGCCTTTTTCAAATCCCCAACCGGTTTCAAAGCCTCAGCAAAATGCGCGTTGATGCGGCTGCGGAGGCTTTTTGAGTCCCAATATTTCATCTCCACATTGGAGAGGTCGCCTTCCAATGGTGAATTAAAGAAGAGTTCCCCATGATTCGCCAGATAGTTGGCGTAGGTTTGGGCAATCTCCTCATGCAGCAGGGCATTATGCACTGCATCCAACCGCCCGACTTTTGATTCAAGGTAGCGGATGTATTCCTGCTGCGGATCATCTTCAACCGTGAAACGAAATATCTGTTGCCTGTTAATCCAGCTTTTCAGCAGCTGGGTCTGGTTATTTTCCTTCAACGCATTCTGTTCAATCGAATCCAGCGTTATGGCCGCCGATTCAGGCAACTCCATCTGAATGGATTGTGTGAACGACTTCCACAAATCGTCGTAACCATTTTGAGGATTCTTTCCCCCATTCCCCGCCGCAAGGCTGCCGGACAACACCACCATCATCATCATCCCCGCGATAATCACATTACATTTTCTCATGATTGTATTGTATTAACTATCAACTATCAACTATTAACTTTCAACTTTCAACTTTCAACTTTCCTTACAGCACTCCCACAGGCACGGCTTTGTTGTTTTCATCCAAAGGATAAACGAATGGTGAAAGACATATCACCGCACCTTGGCCGGATACAACGTGCAATGAAGGAAGAACCTTGAAATTCTTCAGCGCATCCTTATCCGGTGATGCACTTTTTTTTATCTCAACAGGATATACCATGCCATTTTCAACAATCAACAGGTCAATTTCACAACCGTTATTGTCGCGGTAATAGCAGAAACGGCTTCGCACATCCAGTCCTTTGTTGCTGTATTGCTTCACCAGTTCGGACACAACATAGGTCTCAAACATGGCTCCAGCCATAGCTGAGTTTTCAAGGGTGCGCGGATTGTTCCACAGACTGAGATGACAGGCCAGACCGGTATCCATGAAATAGAGTTTCGGACGTTTGACGATGCGTTTGACCGTATTGCCGGAATAGGGTTGCAGCAGGAACACCAGTCCGGAGGTGACCAGCAGTGAGAGCCATCGTTCGGCCGTCTTGTTGTCAATGCCCACATCCACAGCCAAACTGTTCAAATTGAGCTCCTGTCCCGTACGGGCAGCAACACAGGAAAGGAAGGAGAGAAAGCTTCTTTCCTTTTTTATTTCAAGCAGGTCACGAATGTCACGCTCAATATAAGTCTGCACATAGGCACTGAAATAGTCTCCCGGCGGCAACGAAGCATCTGCCACCATTTGTGGCATGCCGCCCCGGAAAATGCTGTCAAACACACTCACCACCGTTTCCGCCACAGGCGGTCCGAAATGGTTTGATGGAAGAAAAATTGTTTCCTCTTTTCCAGCTATTTCACTACGGGTCAATCCATACAGCGACACCAATCCGACCCTTCCGGCCAATGATTCGCTGACATTTTTCATCAGATGGAACATCTGTGATCCTGTAAGAAAATATTGTCCGGCCTTCCGGTCTGCATCAATGCGGATTTTGATGTATGGGAACAGTTCCGGAGCATATTGTATTTCATCGATAATGACTGGAGCGGGATATTGCTGCAGGAACATCTCCGGGTCGTTCCGCGCCAGATTTCTTAACATGGGATAATCCAAGGTGACATACCTAATGCCAGGCATATCTCCAAAAGCCTGTTTCATCAAGGTTGTCTTGCCGGTCTGCCGTGCACCTGTTAGCACAACTACCGGAAAATGTGCTGCCAAATGCAGGATACGCTCTTTTACAGTCCTTTCTATAAATGTCATCTGTTCCGTTATTTTTTTGCAAAATTATACAAATTAGGAATATAATTCCAATTTTGTATAATATTTTTTTATTCGTATTTCGACCATGCAAATGTATCCGATAATTGATTATTTTTGCATCATGAAACATTTGCTGATTTTACCCATATTGTTTTTGCTTGCCGTCGGCAGCCTCCAGGCGCAAAAAGCCATTGACAGCCTGCATATTGCTCACTATACTCTGGAATTGGATCTGAGAAGTTACAAAACGCAGACACTGCATGGCAAAGCCACCCTTAAAGCGGTTCCGGCACATCCGCTCACCGTACTGACACTTGAGCTGATGCAGCTGCAGGCCGATTCCGTCACCGTAAACGGAAAAAGTAAAGGCTTCACACATACAAACGACAGCCTGCGCATTCCGGCTGACGGCAGCCGGTTTGCAGCCGGAGACACTCTTGAAATATGCGTCTGGTACCACGGACGGCCCTACAGCGAACGGTTCGGCGGCTTCTATTTCTCCGGCGAATACGCCTTCAACATGGGGGTCTGCATCGAACACATCCCGCATACCGCCGGCAAGACATGGTTCCCCTGCGTGGACGCATTCACCGACAAGGCGACATACACATACCAAATCCGCACCGCCCCGAACCATCGGGCGGCCTGCGGCGGCCGGCTTGCAGACTCCACCCGTCTCGCCGACAGCAGCATTGTCTGGACATGGGAGCAGCGGCAGCCCATCCCCACCTACCTCGCCTCGGTGGCGGCCGGTCCATATCTGACCTACAGGGATACCTTCCGCTCCATTGACGGCAGGAGCATCCCGATTGAAATCAACGCGCATCCCTCGGCCATCGGGAAGGTGCCGGGCAGCTTTGCGCGGCTCAAAGCCATCACAGGGCTGTTCGAGACGCTCTTCGGCCCATACCCGTTCGGCCGTATCGGTTACGTGACCGTGCCATTCTCCTCCGGAGCCATGGAACATGCAGGCAACATCGCCTACCCGCTTGCCGCCGTGGACGGCACTTGGAAAAAGGAGGCTCTGTACGCGCACGAACTCTCCCACGCATGGTTCGGCGACTGGGTGACCTGCGCCGGCGACAGCGATATGTGGCTCAACGAGGGATTCGCCTCCTGGTGCGAAGGGCTGCTGGCGGAATATTTCTCCCACACTGACAGCATGCCGCGCCAAAATCCCGAAGCATACCGCAACTGGTTCAGGCAGCAGCACCGTAACGTACTGGCGAACGCCCATGTTTCGGACGGCGGCTACCTCCCGCTCTCCCCCATGCCGCAGAACCACACCTACGGAAGCACCACCTACAACAAAGGCAGCCTTGCCGTCTACAGCCTGCGCTCCTATATGGGCGACAGCCTCTTTTTCAGCGGACTGAAAACATACATTAAAGAATACGGACGCGGAAACGCCACTTCACGCGACCTGTTCCGCCATCTGGCGCAAATGAGCGGTCTCCCGATGGAAGACTTCATGGAGGCCTGGGTCCGGCAGCCGGGGTTCCTCCATTTTTCGGTTGATTCCGTAACCGCAATTGGTAACGGCAACTACCGCACATACTTGCGGCAGCGGCTGTACCACGCCGAACGTTACGGAAACCGCAACCTTGTCACCGTCAGCTACTTTTTCCCCGATTCCGCCCGGAAGGATGTGCAGGCGGAGTTTTCAGGACAATACGGCACCTTTGAATGCAGCCTTCCGCGGCAGCCGCTGTTCACCGTTGTGGACATGGCGGACGCCTTCGCCGACGCCGTAATTGACACAACAGTAAGTATCAACGGCAAAAGAAACAGATTGGATTTCACGGATGGGAACATAATGATGATGAACGTGAACGGGAGGAAAGGCCTGCTGCGCATCGAGCACAACCTGCTTCCAGCCGATTCCCTGAAGCGGGCAAACAGCTGCATATTCAACATTTCAGGCAGCCACTACTGGCGGATTCTCAGCACCGGAGCCGAGGCTGAAGGCATCATTTTCAGCTATATGGCACAATCCGAAGGAGATCTGGACCACGCACTATTTAAGGATCACACAAGAAAAAACTACCAGCTTCTCTACCGGAAGGATGCGGCTGACGACTGGCACATCATCCCGAGCAAGCAGACCGGCACAGACGGCATAGGGAACCTGTACACCACATTCGTGCAGAACGGGGAATACTGTTTCGCCACAGGTGACACCACCGGAATGGGAGTGAACACTCCGCAAGGCACCATTCCTGTCAGAATCTACCCCAACCCGACATCCGGAGAGCTGCACATCCTCATTCCGGAAGAAATTACTGCCGGAAAAATCCGGATTTACGACAGCACAGGGCGTCTGATAAGGAGCCAGCGCATCCGGAACAACGCCCTGCAAATTGATGTGAAAGGCTATTCCGCAGGATTGTATTTTATTGATATAGTTGATAATAAAGGTACGTTTTCAAAAAAGTGCAGCTTTATGGTAAAATAATTTTCTGAAAACGTATAATTTGTATTGAAAAAAGCAGTACCTTTGCATCTCAAAATTTAAAAACATAAACACATTCATTATCAACATGTACGCAATTGTAGAAATAGCAGGGCACCAATTTAAGGTTGAGGAAAACCAGAAGATTTTCGTAAACCGCCTGAATGCTGAAGAGGGGTCAAAAATGGAATTTGACCGTGTATTATTGGTTGACAACGACGGTTCAGTGAAAGTGGGCACCCCCACCGTTGAAGGTGCGAAGGTCTCCGCTACCGTCCTAAGTCATCTGAAAGGCGAAAAAGTGATTGTTTTCAAGAAGATCCGCAGAAAAGGCTATCAGAAGAAAAACGGCCACCGCCAGTATCTGAGCCAGATCAAAATTGAAGGCATAACCGCTTAATTTAACAAGTAACAACCTTTAAAACAAGAAGATATGGCACACAAAAAAGGTGTAGGTAGTACGCAAAACGGTCGTGAATCCGAAAGCAAACGACTGGGCATAAAGATCTACGGCGGCCAGTTCGCCAAAGCCGGTAACATCATCGTCCGCCAGCGCGGCACGCTGCACAATCCTGGTGAAAATGTCGGTCTGGGCAAGGATCATACCATTTTCGCACTGATCGACGGAACGGTGGCTTTCAAGAAAAAAGCCAAGGGGAAATCCTATGTTTCGGTTCTCCCCTTAGAAAATGAAACACAAAACTGAGAGTAACTTTTTTATGATCGGGAACTGCACTGAAGAGATTTGGTGCAGTTTTTGCATAAATAATAGTCACTTGTTTAATCTTTAATGCAGCATACCATGAAAAAGTATCTACTTTTGGCAGTCATCCCCTTCCTTATGGGGAGCCATTACGCACAAAGTCTTGAAATACATGATTTCAAAGACAATACAAAGTCTTATAGGAACGGGGACACCATCAGCATCCTGCTCTCCTCCCTTAACCAGAAACAGGAGAATGTGCTGGTAACGGTGAAAAACATCAACACAACGGATGTCAACACACGGCTTCGCCAGCGCGTGCTGAACCGCATTCCCGGTGCCGCATATTCCTTCTGCTTCGGCAACTGCTATGAGGATAATCAGGAGGAGGTTCTGACCGGTGAAAGCATCATCACCATTCCGGCCGGAGGCTTCACAGACGAACTTTGCATAATGGATTATGATCCGAACGGGAAAGCGGGCACGACCTACGTCCGCTACACCTTCTTCAATTCGGACAACAACGACGACTCGGCATGCATCGTTATCAAATACGATGACAGCCATGTGGCCATTGCCAAACACGAGAACAAAACGTTAAAAATGAACGTTTACCCGAACCCGTGCAATGCTGCCGCAACAATCCGTATCCAAAGTTTCGAGCCGATGCGCAACCCCGTGCTTCGGGTCTGCAACCTGCTGGGCACAGTGGTTTATGAAATGGAGCTTGCATCCGAAAACGCCACGGTCAAACTTGATGTGAGCGAGTGGAACAGCGGCATCTATTTCTATTCCGTATGGGAAGGCGACC
>JAEEGH010015092.1_pt1 | contig 16835 bp, 12 predicted proteins | sample 9134181 | NCBI WGS metagenome assembly JAEEGH01 (sample SAMN16246544, study PRJNA631951) | gut metagenome | biome: gut microbiome; feature: rumen; material: DP-attached | host: Bos | place: Iran: Karaj | collected 2018-10
CGAAATCGTTCTCGATCCGGAGGGCCGGATCTGACGCATGGGAATTGAAATGGATGAAGCGGTTGCCGTCGAACCGGTCCAGTCCGTCCGAGGTACTCACCCAGAGATAGCCCGTCCTGTCCTTGTAGGTGGACAGGACATAGTCGTCACACAGGCCTTCCGCCGTGCTGTATATCCGGTATCTGAACTGGTCCGCCCAATCCGCCCGCGCCAGCGGTCCCAGGGCTGCCGCCAGCAGGACCAACAGGAATCGTTTCATCATGGTCACCGATTTTGGAAATCAAGTAAAAATAGAAAGAAAAGCGCAGGAATCCAAATCGTCCCGACGGGAGTGAAGGCAGAAGCCCCGGCGTTCACGAGGACCGCCAGGGCAGCTGCCGCTAACAATGTTTTGCAGCGCATGATGAGTTACAAATCAATATCCCTCGATCTGATTCAGGTTCGGATTATTCGCTTCCTCGGACTGCGGGATGGGAATCCATACCTTGTGCGGTGCAAACTGCTTCTCGTATTTGCTGGAACGGGCGGCCACTCTCTTATAGAAGTCGCTGCTCATGTCTCCGACACCCCAGCGACGGAGGTTGACATTACGCTCGGATTCGAAGCAGGTTTCCTTCATGTCCTCAAGGTCGAGGACGCTGATCAGGTCGGCCAGGGAGAAACTGCCGCTCTTGATGGCTGCATAGCCGTAGTCCTTGTTGAAATCGATGGTCTTGCCGGTCAGCGGGTTGGTCCAGACGGAGGTGACGGGTTCGCGGTCGGCGAGTTTCGCCAGACCGGCGCGTTCGCGCACCCGGTCAATCTGGGCGACGGCTCCGTTGAGGTCGCCGTTCCGGGCAAGGCACTCGGCATAGTCCAGCAGGATTTCTCCCAGGCGGAACACGCGGAAGTTCGTGGGCTCGTTGTCCGCAATCTTCACGTTATAGTCGCCGCCGTACCAGTTGGAGTATTTGTTGGTGAAGACGCGCTCCTCGGTCCAGTCGCCCCAGGAAACGACCTCGACCTCTCCGGCTTTGCCCTTGGCGTCATAGTCCTTGTCCCACTGCCACTGCATGTGGCCCGGGTAGTCCTCCCAGATGTCCAGGTAGAAGAGGGAGCACTCCAGGCGCTGGTCGAATTGACCGGCGGTGGTACGGGCCGTATTCCGGACGGTCTTCTCGTTCTTGAAGGCATGGACCAGCCAGCTTTCTCCGGCAAAGTCTCCCCAGCCCACGGGTGACGGGCACATGAGCTTCCAGCGCCAGTTGCGGTGGTCCGGCGTAGCACCGTCGTTCCAGCCCCAGCCATAGGCGGCGAAGTAACCGGCATTGGCCGTTCCCTTGGCAAACTGGATCTCGAAAACGGCTTCCTGGTTGTTCTCATGGGAATCGTCGGTGTTCCAGAGATAGTCGTCCACAAGGGCGAGTTTCTCGCCGCCGACAGACTTACCGTTGTCGATCACTTCCTTGAACCACTTGGCGGCTTCGGCGTAGTTGTTGTTGTTCATGTTGACCTTGCCCAGCAGGGTGGCCGCGAACCACTTGGTTACACGGTACTGGCCCTTCCAGGGACCGGACTGATAGTCGGAGGGCAGGTTTTCGTAAGCGTACTTGGCATCCTCGATCACTTTTTCGCAAAGGGTCTCATAGGGCGTCTCGGCCGGCTGGTCGCCGGCAGGAGCGATATAGTCAACATAAGGAGGATGGTTGTACAGCATGGTGAGCATGTAGTAGTCCCAGGCGCGGATGGCCTTGGCCTGTGCCACGATTTCATCCTTCTTGAACTTGTTCCACTCCTGGACGTTGTCCGCGTAGGTGATCACTTGGTTGCAGCGGGCGATCTGGTTGTAGAGGCACTTCCACTGGGTCATGTTCCAGCCGTCATTGTAGTTCGGATATTTGAACCCGACGAAATCCACGATACCCATGTTCGGGGAGTAGCTGAAGCCTTCGTCCGACTGCTCGGAGAAGATGATGGACATGCCGCAGTTGAAGAAACCGCCGTTGAAAGCGTGGTATACGCCGACGAGGGACGCGTCCAGGTCGGTCTCATAGCTATAGGCAGTGGAGGAACTCAGCGAGTTGGGGTTCTCCAGTTCCAGCAGGCCTTTGGAGCAGGAAAGCGGGAGCAGCGCCGCCGCAGCGAGCATTATGGTGTAAAATCTCTTCATATCTCTTAGAATGTGATGTTCAGACCGAAGATGACGGAATACGGGTTGGAGATGACATTGCCGGCGTTGCCCGGGGTGAAGATGCCGCCCGTGAAATCAGGATCCCAGCCCGTGTAGCTGGTGAGAGTCAGGAGGTTCTGGGCGGTGACAGAGGCGCGCAGGTTCTTGATGACCGTGCTGACGATGCCCTTCGGTTCCCAGTTGTATCCCAGGGAGATGGAGTTGAACTTGAAGAAGTCGCCACGCTCGAGCCAGCGGTCGCTGTTGCCGAGCTGGTTTTCGGTGTAGCCGTAGGATTCACGCGGGTACCACACGTTGTTGTGCTTGTTCGTAGGAGTCCACCAGTCCAGGCCGCTGCGGCGCTGGGCCCAGGTGTTCAGGGCGTCGGTCTGGGCGCGGGAACCGTTTCGGGTCCACTTGAAGAACTCGCCGAATCCGGCGACCTGGAGATCCCAGTTTTTGTAGGCCATCATCAGGTTCAAGGATGCTTCAAGACCGGGCCACGGGCTCTTGTCCTCCAGGATCTGGCGGTCGGAGTCGTTGATTTGGCCGTCCTCGTTGAAATCGACCCATTTGATGTCGCCCGCCTTGGCTCTCGGCTGGATGACCTTGCCGTCCTTGCTCTTGTAGTTCTGGACTTCCTCGTCGCTCTGGAACAGGCCGTCGCTCACGATGGCGTAGAACTGGCCCAGCGGATGGCCCACACGGGAGATGGTGGAACCGTCGGTCCGTTCGAGGATGTTGTATCCGAGCCCGTCCAGGGTGTTGCGGTTGTGCGAGAAGTTGGCGCCGATGCTGTAGTTGAAGTCACGGCCGATGTTCTCTCTCCACTTCAGGGAGAGTTCGATGCCGCGGTTGGTCAGGGTGGCGGAGTTCACGACCGGATCGGAAGTGGAGCCCGCGGTCTTCAGGATGGGCTGGCGGTACAGGCAGTCACGGGACTGGCTGATGTAGTATTCGGCCGTCACGAGGAAGCGGTTGTTCAGGAAGGCCATGTCCACACCGATGTTGTGCTGGACCAGTGTTTCCCAGGATATGTCGATGTTGGAAAGCTCCTGGATGCTCTGTCCGGGGACGGAACCGGCCTGTTCGCCGGCGATCATATAGGAAGTGTAGTTGTTCACCAGGGACATCCAGTCATAGTCGCCCACGTTCTGGCTTCCCAACTGGCCGTAGCTGTAACGGAACTTCAGGTCGTTCATCCAGGACACGTTCCAGAATTTTTCCTGGGATACGCGCCAGCCGACGGACATGGACGGGAAGACGCCCCACTTGTGACCGGGAGCGAAACGGGAGGAACCGTCGGCGCGGACCGTGGCCTGGAAGAGATACCGGCTGTCGTAGGAGTAGTTGATACGGCCGAAGTAGGAGATCAGGCGGCTCTGGCTGGTGGTTCCGGAGGCTTCCTTGAGGTTGATGCCGGAGGAGACGTTCTTCAGATAGACACCCGCGGCGGTGGCGATCAGGTCCTTGCGCGCGGCGGTGGCGTCCTGGGAGAAGTTGTCCTGGTAGGACTGGCCGAGCACGGCGTTGATGGTGTGCTTGCCCAGTTCGCGGTCAAAGTTGAGCGTGTTCTCAATGATATAGGTGTTCCGGCGGCTCGAGGAAGCGGTGGAGGTGGAGGCGACATCGGTGAAGTTCAGGGCGTAGTGGACACCGGTCTCCCAGGAACGGGAGTGGTTGTCCGTGATGTTGGCGCCCAGGTTCAGCTTGTAGCTCAGGCCCTTCAAGGGCAGGTTCACCTGCATCCAGGCGTTTCCGCGCAGGTAGAAATACTCGCGCTTGCTCCAGCTGTTCTCAGGGTTGGCTTCGGCGACGATGTTGTGGGCCGTCGTGTAGGCGGTCTCGGCGTTGCCGATTCCGTATCCGTTCTTGCCGTTCTCGTCATAGATGGGAACGATCGGGAGCAGGCCCACGATCTCACCCAGTCCGGATGTAGAGGTGCCGGCGTTGTACATGCTGGTCAAGCCCATCTGCAGGCTCTCGCCGAAGGTGACGATGCCCTTCTTGAGGGTGGAGTTGATGGAGACGGTTTCCCGGCGCATGTCGCGTCCGATTTGGGCGCCGGTGTTCTGCATGTGGCCGTAGGCGATGCGGAAACGGGCGTCGCGGGAGCCGCCAGAGAGGGAGAGGTCGTTCTTCTGCTGGATGCCCAGCCGGAAGAATTCATCCTGCCAGTCGGTATTGCCGCCCATGAAAACCGGGACCGTCGTGCGGTCGGAAGAACCGCGGTCGATACCGTCCTGGATCATCCGCGTCTGGATCTGCTTCCATTCGGCGGCGTCGGCGAAATCCATCCGCTTGTTCCACTGGAGAGCGGTCTGGTTCGAGAAGTTGATCGTCACCTTGCCGGCTTCACCCTGCTTGGTGGTGATGATGATGACGCCGTTCGCGGCGCGGGAGCCGTAGATGGCGGCGGCGGAGGCGTCCTTCAGAATCTGGATGGACTCGATGTCGTCCACATTGAAACCGATGTTGTTGGAGGTCGGAATACCGTCGATCACATACAGCGGAGTGTTGTCAGTCAGGGAACTGGTACCGCGGATGAGAACGGTGGGCAGACCGCCGAGATCACCGGTCGAACGGACATTCACACCGGCGGCGAGACCCTGGAGAGCGTCCGCGATGGAGGTGTTCGATTTGTTCTTGTAGTCGTCCGAGTCGATGACGGAGACCGCGCCGGTCAGGTCCGCCTTCTTGATGGAACCGTAACCGATGACCACCATTTCCTGGAGCATCTCGGCGGATTCCTGCAGGACGACGTCGATCCGGGTGCGGCTGCCCGCCTCGATTTCCTGGGTGTCCATTCCGATGAAGGAGTAGACGAGGGTAGCTCCGGCGGGAACGCCGGGCAAGGTGTAGAGGCCTTCCGCGTCGGTGCTGGTACCGATTGCGGTGTTGCCCTTGACCATGACGGCCGCTCCGGGAACGGGCTCGTTGTTCGAGTCCTTCACCACGCCCGACACGGTGCGGGTTTGGGCAAAGGCTGACCATCCAGTCAGCAGGACGGCCAGGGTCATCATACATTTAATGAGTCCTTTCATACGTTGTTTAATTGAATGAAACTGATATTATTATGGTTTTCGTTCGTCTTGGATTCGAAAAAAGGGGACCGTGTCCAACAGGCATCGGCCCCCCTTTTCCTAATGATACCAACCAAACCGGACACTCCTTTGGGCTGTCATTCGTGTCCGATGCAAAGTAAACCGTTTTCGGAAAGGGCGGGGTGGAATGGGTTGTTTATCAAGTGGAATATATTATCGGGACGGAGAAATCGCTTCTCCCGGGGATTTTCTACCAGTTCGTGAAAATAATCTCCGGATTTTTCTCGGGGATGCGTTTTCTTTGCATTGGCTCATGGGCTGGAGCCGAGCGAAACAAAAACACTGTGACTATGAGAAAAACGAACGCCATCCTGGCAATGGCCTCCATCCTGTGGGTCGCCATTTCATGCGGAGCCGGTCAGACGGGATCATCTTCTTCCGGTGCCGCCCTCAGAACCATCGTCTCCGACGAATCCACCACCGTTTCCACGAAGTACGGTAAGGTCCAGGGTTTCCGGGACGGGGATGTCTATACTTTCCGCGGCATTCCCTACGCCAAGGCGGAACGCTTTATGCCTCCGCAGGCTCCTGACCGCTTTGATGGAGTCAAGGTCTGCCGGACATATGGTCCCAAGACTCCCCAGACGTCCACGTCCCTCGACTGGAAGGAGGACAGGAGTGACTACGGGTTCGGATTCCAGTTCAATTTGGAACCTGTCGACGAAGCGAACTGCCTCGTGCTGAACGTATGGACCAAAGGTATTGCCGACGGAAAGAAGCGGCCGGTCTTCGTCTGGATTCACGGCGGCGGTTTCGCCTCCGGCTCCGGCAACGACCTGCCCTGTTATGAAGGACGCGCCCTGGCGGAGAAAGGGGATGTCGTGGTCGTGAACCTGAACCACCGGCTCAACATTCTCGGCTTCCTGGATCTGCGGGGGCTGGGCGGCAAGTATTCGGAGTCCGTCAATCTCGGGATGCAGGATCTCGTGAAGGCCTTGGAGTGGATTCGGGACAATATCGACGCCTTCGGGGGTGATCCGGGCAGCGTGACCATCGCCGGCCAGTCCGGCGGCGGCGGAAAGGTGAACACCCTCATGGCGATGCCTTCGGCGATGGGACTGTTCCATCGCGCCATTGCCCAAAGCGGCTCCTGGATCCTGCATAACAGCGATGCCGACGGGAAGGCCCTCGGCCTGCAGGTGATCGAAGAGCTGGGTCTCAAACCCAACCAGGCCGACAAACTCGCGGATTTCACCTATGAGGAACTTGCCGCGGCCGGACACCGGGCAACGGTCAAGCTCCGTTCTTCCAACGGTTTCTGTCCTACGGTGGACGGGAAGTATGTGACGGATCCGTCTTTCGATCCGGACGCCCCGGTCATCAGCCGTAATATTCCGATGCTTCTCGGCTCCAACAAGAACGAGTTCACCTATGACAACAGCCCGGTCCTGACGTCGGAGGAAGTCCTGGTGCGCCTCGAAAAGCAGTTGGGAAAAGAGAAAGCAGCGGCTTTCGTAAAGGCGTTCGACGCCTCCTATCCGGGCCATACCCCGCAGGAAGTCCTCTACACGGACCTGTTCCTCCGCAAGGCGGCGGTGAAGATGGCCGACGTGAAGAGCGCCCAGGGGGCCGCTCCCGTCTATATGTATTTCTTTACCTGGAAACCTTCCGGCAACGCCCTCGGCGCCTGCCATGGAATGGAGCTGCCCTTTGTGTTCAACAATATCGCCCTTCAGCGTGAGATGACCGGCGGAACGCCCGACGCCTACCGCCTGTCCGACCTGATGAGCTCCGCCTGGCTTTCGTTCATCCGGACCGGCGACCCCAACGTGTCCGGCCTTCCCGCCTGGGAACCCTACACGGCGGAAAACGGCAGCACGATGGTTTTCGACCGGGAGTGCAAGGTTGTTCACAACCACGACCGCGCCCTGCTGGAGTATGATCTTCCGAGACGATTCTGACGCCCCCATGAAAAAGACATTTTCCCTGATTCTCCTGCTGTCCCTGGCCTTCCTTTCCGTCCGGGCGCAGCCTGCCCGTCCCGTTCCGACGTTTTACAAGCCGGAGGTCCGTCCGGACCGGACCGTCCTGTTCAAAGTTCACGCTCCCGAGGTGTCCAAGGCCCGGGTTGTCGCGATGGACCAGCAGGGCGACATGGTCCGCTCCGCGGACGGAACATGGACCTGGACGACGGCTCCCATGAATCCCGGTTACCAGATTTACACCCTGTATCTGGACGGGGTCGCTGTCCCCAATCCGGCAGACCGGCTCGACTCCTCCAACTCCGGTTATGTCAATGCCGTCGAGATTCCCGAGGACGGCTGTCCCGAGTTCGACCGGCGGAAAGACATTCCGCACGGGACCGTCCACCTGGTCCATTACTATTCCGACGAGTGCGGTCAATGGCGCGAGATGCGGGTCTATACTCCGGCCGGCTATGACAAGGGTCGGAAAAAATACCCAGTTCTGTATCTCCAGCACGGAGGAGGGGAGGACCAGACCGGCTGGTTCATCCAAGGCCGGGCCGACAACATCCTGGATGCACTGATTGCGGAAGGCCGCTGCGAACCGATGATCGTCGTCTGTGCCAACGGCCATGTCCCCGGAGGAAACCGGTACGACTGGGACGGCATGCAGGGATTCCGGAGAGAACTGGTCCGGCACGTGATCCCTACCGTGGAATCCCAGTTCCGCGTCCGGAAGGACCGCCGTTCCCGCGCCATGGCCGGACTGTCGATGGGCGGTGGCCAGTCCTTCTACATCGGCCTTCGCTCACCGGAACTGTTCTCCTGCGTAGGCGTGTTCTCCACCGGCGTGTTCGGCGGCATCAGTTCCGGCGCCCGGCAGCAACTGGATCTGGAAAAGGAGATTCCCGGCATTTTCACTGATACGGACTGCTTCAACAGAGATTTCGACTTGTTCATGATCACCTGCGGGGAGCAGGACCCCCGGATAGACGCCACCCGAAACATCGTCAGCGACATGCGGGAGCAGGGTGTGGACGTCCGGTTCGCTTCCTATCCCGGCGTACACGAGTGGCAGGTATGGCGTAAATCCCTCCGGGACTTCCTGCCGCTGCTGTTCCGTAAATAAACAACTTGTCTTATGAAAAAGATTGTATCCGTTGCGGCCTTTCTGACGGCCCTTATCATGGCCGCTTCCTGCGGCCGGGGAAGCCAGCCTCCCCAACAGTTCAACGACCATGCCGATCCGGCCGCCTTCGGTGTTACGCCGGACCGGGAAGCCGCCCTTGATGCGGTCCTGCAGTCCTCTGTCGACGACAAAAAGGTTCCGTGTGTCACGGCATTCGTCGCCAAGGGCGGGAATGTCGTCTACGAGAAGTCATTCGGGATGAAGAATCTGGAGCACTTGATTCCCGCTGAAACCGACGATATCTACGTCCTTTTCTCCCAGACCAAGGCTGTCGTCGCCGTAGCGTTGATGACGCTGTATGAAAAGGGCCTTCTGGACGTGGAGGATCCGGTTTCGAAGTGGATTCCGGATTTTCCGGATGAGGTTCTGGTCGAAGACGGTGAAGGCGGTTTCAAGACAGTTCCGGCCGAGCGTCCCGTGACGGTCGCCCATCTGCTGAGTCATTCCTCCGGCTATCTGGCGCCTCTGACAAACCGCTATCTCCGTTCGTTGGCCGAATCCGGAGAGCAGGTTCGCGCTCCCCGCACGACCGTCAAGGAGAACGTGGAGTTCAACATCCGTTTCCCGCTCGGCTTCCAGCCGGGAACGAATTGGAATTACAATTATGACATGGAAGTGATCGCCCGCCTGATCGAGATCATTTCCGGTAAGACGCTCCAGGAATATCTGAAGGAGGCGGTTCTTGACCCGGTCGGAATGGAAGATACGGCCTATTTCTATGATGACGAATCCTTGCGCCCGCGTTTTGTGACGACCTACAGCAAGTCCGGGGACGAGTTCGTCACCTCACCGATGTCCGGTGTGGACCAGGTCTTCAACGGACCAAAGACTTATGCGGGCGGCACCTTGGGCCTGTACGGCCCGATTCGGGATTATGCGAAATTCTGCCAGATGCTCCTGAACGGCGGGGAATTCAACCATCACCGGATTCTGAAACCGGAAACCATTATGATGATGCGGCAGAACCGCCTTCCCGAGGTGAACAGCAACGGGCCCGGCTTCCAGTTCGGACTGGGATTCGAACTGTTCCATGGCACGCCTTCCCGAAAGGATGTGCCCGCGATGTCCGACGAGGTCTTCCGCTGGGGAGGCGCCGCCGGTACGGAGTACATCATCGACCCGGTGAACGACCTCGTCATCCTGTACTACATCAGCATGTGGGGAAAACCGGCGGAGTGCTATCGCGAGTTCCTCAGCGCCGCCTACGGCCTCTTCGGCCTGGAATAGTACCGTTGCCTATCTGATGAAATTCATTCCCTTCCAGGGCTCGTCGGCGCGTCCCGGGGCGGGTTCGCCGCCGGTGGCTTTGAGCAGCCATGCCATGTTGTTGGCCAAGGCGCGCATGGTCTGAAGGCCTTCCGTGTCCAGCGACGCCTGACCTTGGGCCGCGCCATAGACGATGTTCCAGTACTGGGATGCCACGACGGGCATGTTCATCATCTGGAAGGGCAGGTTCAGGGTCTCGAAAGAGGCGGTGGCGCCGCCTCTTCGGCAGACGGCGACCGCGGCCGCCGGTTTGCCGGAGATGCTGGCTCCGTTGGAATAAAAGGCTCTTTGGATGACGCTGAGGACGGCGCCGTTCGGCTGGCCATAGTAGACGGGGGACCCCACGATCAGGGCGTCGGCCTCCGCGAACTTTTCGCTGATGCGGTTGCATACATCGTCATCGAATACGCATTTCCCCGGGTTCCGGGAGCATCCCCCGCAGGCGATGCAGCCCCGGACGGCTTTGTTGCCGATCCAGACAATCTCGCTGTCGATGCCGTTGACTTTCAGTTGCTTTGCGATTTCGTCCAAAGCGATGGCCGTGTTGCCCTTCTGATGCGGGCTGCCGTTGATCATCAGTACCTTCATGGTTTTTCCATTTTTGTTGTTTGCCAGTGCTTCCGCGCCTGTGGCCGCCAGCAGAACACCGCCTGCCGCCATGGCCGATTTTTCGATGAAATCTCTCCGGTCCATATATCCAGTTTTGCCGGATGCTAAGATAGCAATTATTTCCCATATCCGGGTTTGCCGATGTGCGGGAGAATTCGTAAGTTTGTTCCGTTGAATGAAAGCCATGACGATCAGACTTGAGAAACCCGAAGATTACCGTGCGGTGGAAAACCTCACGAGGGAGGCCTTTTGGAATGTGTACCGCCCCGGGTGCACGGAGCATTTTGTGTTGAATCAATACCGGAACAATCCGGATTTCATCCCGGAGCTGGACTTCGTGATGGAGGAGGAGGGCCGTCTGATCGGCCATGTGATGTTCTCCAAGGCCGAATTGGCCTTGAATGACGGCACGAAGAAGCCCTCCTGGACCTTCGGCCCCATCAGCATCCATCCGGACTATAAACGGAAGGGCTATGGGCTGCGATTGCTTCAATATGCCCTGGAGGAGGCCCGTAAAAGGGGAGTCGGCTTCCTGTGCATGGAAGGGAATATCGACTTTTACAAGCATGCCGGCTTTGTCCTGGCGAGCCGCTTCAACATCCATTATCACGACTTTCCCAAGGAGGAGGAAGTCCCGTTCTTCCTGGCGCAGGAACTCATTCCCGGCTGGCTGGCCGCCCGGGGAATAGAGGAAGCCACCTATTGCCCGCCCAAGGGCTATTTCGTGGCCGATGAGGATCCGGAAGCGTTCGATGAATACGAAGCCACTTTCCCCAAAAAAGAAAAACTCCGTCTTCCCGGACAGCTGGGGTATGACGGCGTCATCCTGGAATCAGGCCGGATCGTGCTCCGCCCCTGGCGGGAGGGTGATGCGCCGGCTCTGTATAAGTACGCTTCCGACCCGGAGGTCGGCCCTCGTGCGGGCTGGCCGCCCCACAAGTCCGTCGAGGAAAGCCTCGAAGTGATCCGGACGATTTTCCATAGTGACACGACCTGGGCCATTGAGCTGAAGGAGACGGGCGAACCGCTCGGAGCAATGGGTTACATGCCCTCCGATGACAACCAGCTTCCCTCCAGGGAAGGGGAGCTGCTGGTGGGATACTGGGTCGGCAGACCCTATTGGAACCAAGGCATCTGCACGGAGGCCTTGCGGCTGATGCTCGACCATATCCGGAAAACGACGGAGATCAAGTCTCTGATCGGCAGCCACTTCATCGACAATCCGGCCAGCGGGCGCGTCATGGAGAAATGCGGATTCGTCCCGACCGGCGAGACTTGTGTCGATGAAACCCTGGCCGGCACCGACAGCCCGATGCGGGTTCTGAGACTGGAAATCAAACAATCATAAACGTCAGCTATGGAATTCAGACCGTTACGACGTTTCAAGCAGGCCGCGTCATCGCAGGAGTGCGAGACGGTGCTGGCCTCAGCGCAGCGCGGCATCCTGGCCGTTCACGGAGAGAATGGTTATCCCTATGGATTTCCCGTCAATTTTCTGTTCCAGGACGGAAAGATCTACTTTCACTGCGCGAAAACCGGGCATAAGACGGATGCCATGCGTGCTGACGGGAAGGTCTGCTTCACGGTCCTTTCCGAGCCTGTCCGGAATCCCGGAGAGTGGTGGAACTGCTTCACCAGCGTCATCTGCTTCGGACGCGTATCCGAAGTGACGGACGAGAATGAGAAAGACCGGCTTTTGCGACAGATTGGAGCCAAGTACTTCCCGGAAGGTTATGACTTGGAAGAAGATATGGTGAAGAATGCCCGCAATGCGCTGATTCTGGAGATTACCGTTGACCATATGTCCGGCAAGCATGTCCGGGAGAAATAGTCTTGATATACCGGGTTTGGAAATGATTCGTTGAATTCGTATATTTGAATGATAAAACGTTTTACGATGAAAAAGGCATTCTTCATTTTGACGCTGTTGGTCTTTGTCGCGACGGCGGCATCGGCGCAGACCAAGAAGGTCTCTATTCTGGGAGACTCCTATTCCACGTTCCAAGGTTACAACCCCGATAACTACAGGCCGTTCTATCCGGACGCGAACAACGACGTGAAAGAAGTGGAGCAGACTTGGTGGAGCCTGTACATCCAGGCCAAGGGCTATGAGCTGGAGAAAAACAACTCCTGGGGTGCCACCACCATCTGCGGGACCGGCTTTTTCGGCAGGGACGTGACGCCGTCCTGTTTCCTGAGCCGCATGTTCATGCTCGGCGATCCCGACATCATCTTCGTGTTCGGCGGTACGAACGACGCCTGGCAGCGCTCCCCGCTCGGTGAGTACAAGTATGCCGACTGGTCGAAAAGCGATTGCATGTCTTTCCGTCCGGCGCTGGCCTGCCTGCTGGAAACGCTGAAACAGCTCTATCCGAAAGCGACGGTCTATTCCATCCTGAACTCCGAGTTGCAGGAAGAAGTCAATGAGTCCATGCGGACCGTATGCCAGCATTGCGGTGTCCAGCTTATCGAGCTTCACGATATTGACAAGCAGAACGGCCACCCGTCCATCAGCGGCATGAAGGCCATCTGCGACCAGCTCCTGGAAGCCATTCACTGAAGTTGAAAACCAACCCCGACAGTCGGATTGTGATGTGACCCCCAAAAGTTGGACGGTTTAACATTAGTTACGAAGCCTTAGATTGGAACAGAGCTCGGTATTGCACCGGGCTCTTTCCTTTTAGCCTCAGTTTGATTCTATCGTTGTTGTAGTACCGGATGTATTTCCGGAGAGCTTTCTTGAACTGGTTGATAGAGTCCCACTCCTGCAAATATAGCAATTCATTCTTCATCAGGCCAAAGAAGTTCTCCATCATGGCGTTGTCCAGACAGTTGCCCTTTCTTGACATGCTCTGGGTTATATGCCTATCTTCCAGTGCTTTCTGATATCTTTTATGCTGATAATGCCAGCCCTGGTCCGAATGGAAGATCAGATTCCCTTGTATATCTCTTTTCTTGAACGCCTTATCCAACATCGTCAAGACCATCTTCAAATCCGGGCTGTTGGAGATTGCGTAGGAGACAACTTCGCCATTGAACATGTCTAGGATAGGTGATAAGTAGATCTTCCTGTCTTTTATCTTCACCTGGGTGACATCGGTGGTCCATTTCTGATTCGGCGCCGTGGCTTTGAAGTCCCTGTCAAGCACATTAGGAGCAATCTTTCCCAACTCTCCTTTGTATGAATGATAGTGCTGCTTTTTCCGTTTCGCCTGCAAGGACATCTGCTTCATCAACTTCTGCACGGTCTTGTGATTGATCTCCAGGCCTTCATTGCGTAACTGCGCCGTAATGCGCCGGTATCCATATCGGCCATAATGCTTATCGTATATCGCACGGATACGCTTCCTGACGGCTTCGAAGCCGTCGGGTTGACCAAGTCGTTTGGTGTGATAATAGAACGTTGAACGAGCCATCCCCTTGAGCTCCAGGAGGAGGTCAAGGGCGTGTTCCGGCCTTAGTCCCTCGATGGCTTCCGCCCAATCTCGCGCAGACGGGCTTCCCTTTCTTCGACTAAGGCCCTCACTTTTTTTAACAGAGCATTCTCGGCACGGAGCCGCTCATTCTCATATCTGAGCTGCTCCAGTTCCGTCATTTCCTCCGGTTTCTTTTTCTTGGGCCTTCCCATATCCTTTGGCGGGCGGCCTCTGGGCTTCTTTTCGTAGAGCGCCATATATCCTCTCTCCTGAACCGTCTTTCTCCAACTTTTTAATTGGGATACACTGACGTCATACTTCACGGCCGCCTCAAACAAAGGTAAGCAATTTTCTTCTATATCACGTATGACCTTCTCCCTGTAAGCTCCATCGGCGCGGATAAGACGTTTCTTCATTAGACCTGCTGGCCCTTCTTCTTGGTATTTTATCCAAAGGACAGAAAGAAGATGGTGATCAAAACCAAAGTGGTTACAGATATAGTCGATACTATATCCTTCTTTAAGCATTTTGATGTACTTGATACGATCTTCAATGCTGTGTTTTTTGTGCCGTTTTGACATAACAAAACCCCGAAAGTTTTTTGTCTAACTTTCGGGGTTCATGTCACTGAGCCGGGTTTTTTGTTACCTACCGGGGTCCTGATCCCCCGGCCCCCCTGCGTCGCTTCGCTCCGAAGAACGTTTTCCAGCCTCGGGCCTAGTCAATCAGACCGTTCTTCTCAACGGTCCAGCCTTCGCGGTTTGCGAGGCCGCAGTCGGCGCCTTGGAAGAGCTTGGCGGCTTCCTTGTCGCCCTTGAGCTGCCACTGGAGCCAGGCGAGGGCCGGGACGGTGAATTCGCCGCCGTGCGGCTGGCGGTAGGTGCCGCCGTGGCCGACCGGGTAGTTCGCGGCGAAGGCCGGGACTTTCACGAGGCGGTGGAAGTCGTCCATGCCGTTCTCATAGGCGATGTCTTCGGGACCACCCAGGATGTAGATGACCGGAACGGTGATGTCCTGGAGTTTCTCCTTGTCGGGCATCGGCATGTTGGGAACGGCGGTGCCCGGGTTGATGAACAGGCCGCTGTTGCAGATCATGATTGTCGTGAGGCGCGGATCCGTGGAGTTCTCCAGGGTCTGCAGGCCGCCGCAGGACATGCCGGCCGCAGCGATGTGCTCCACGTCAATGCGTCCGTAATACGGGCTGTTCTTGTCGGCATTCTGCGCGATGGCCCAGTCGATGGACTCGATCTGCTGCGCGGAGGTGGACATAGGCCCGCGATAGGGCTGCTCTTCCATAGGGATGTGGCCCGTGGCGATCACGAGGAAGCCGTGGGAGGCGATTTCGTTCAGGAACTTGTAGTGCTCCCACGGGGAATTGGTGCATGCGCCGTTGCCCCAGACGAGGACGGGAAGCAGGTTCTTCTTGCCGAACGGGGAGAGGTCCTGGGGCGCGAAGATCGTGTGCGCCTCCAGAGAAGGATCCTCCAGCATCAGGACCTTGCAGGGGCCCGTGCCGCCGTCTTCGACGACTTTGGACTGGCTGGCCACGGGAACGACCGGGCCGCTCTTGCACGCGGTGCCCAGCATCAGCAGGCACGCGGCGGAAAGGAGTGCGATTCGTTTCATATAATAAAAACTAGTAAATATCGTCGAAAACCGGGGACAGCGTGAAGACGAAGTCGTACGGCTTCGCCGGGAGCAGGTATTCCTTCAGTGGCCAGGTACCCCAGGAAGTGATGCCGCCGACACCCATCTGGGCCAGGTCCATATGGACATAAGTCGTTCCGCGGGAACGCTCGTTCTCATGGGCCTTGGCTTTGAGTTCCAAGGAATGGACATGGGTGTCGAGATCTTCGAGGCTGAACGGAAGGGCGGAGGCGGAGAACGGCGTGGGCGCACAAAGCTCCAGGCCGGCGCCAGTTTCGTCGAGGAGGCGCAGCCAACGCATGCCGGTGTGCGTGCCGGACTCCTGCGCCCGAGGATAGCCGTAGTGGTACTGGTCCTCCACGCGCTGACGATAGCGGCCCAGGAGGGCGGCGCTGCAGCGGTCGGCATAGTTCTCCCAAGGGCCGAGGCCGAAGAAATCCAAATCGGAATACTGACCGGGCATCGCGAAGCGCATGCCGAAACGGAAGAGGTACTGCGCCTCGGACAGGCCGCCGGCATCCTCCAGGGACTCGGACACGGCGACTGTGCCGTTCGGATCCACGAGATAGGACACCTTCACGACGCCCTTTCCGTCAATGGGTGCGAAGGTGACGTCCACCTGACAGGAAGTCCCGGCCATTTTCGCGACGACGGACGCCACCTGGAACTTGATGTTCCTCCACAGGGCGAAGCGGCGCTGGAAACCGGCGCCGAGGTCATTTTCGACGAGGGCGCGGTCGAAGCACGGAAGCATCGGCTCGGAAATCATTTCCCGGCCGTCCAGCTTGTAGGAGGTCAGGGCGCCGAGCTTCTTGTCAATAGTCACCTCCCAGTTGGCGAAACGGGTGCTCAGCGTGCCCTCGCGGGCGATGGTGCCGGAGAAGCGGATGGAGTAAGCGGAGTCATCGGCCTTTACGAGACCCTTTACCGGCTCGGACGTGCCCACGGGAAGAGCAGGTTCGTCGCGGAGAACCAGCTGGTCATAGGCCACTTCGAAACCGGCGGGCAGAAGCGGCGCCGCTTCCTTCAGCTGATACCGGACCGTCAGAGCGACCACCCGGCCCTCCGGCAGTTTGCCGATGCCCAGATCGACCGCCTTCGTCGCCTGCGGGGCGACATCCAGTTTATCCATGACACCGGTGCGGACGGGCTTGCCATCAGCCTCCAAAGTCCACACGAGACGGCAGCCGGACAAGTCCGTGAAGAAGTTCTCGTTATAGATATTCACGACCCCCGGCTTGTCGCCCGCAGTCGTGAGAATGTTGCGGTACTGGTAGCGGACCTCATAGGCGTGCGGGTGCAGGCTGCGGTCCGCGGCGATGACGCCGTTGCAGTTGAAGGAGCCGTCGGACGGGTCATAGTCGTTCAGGTCGCCGCCGAAGATGTAGATGTGGTCCGTTCCGGGCTTGTCGGAAGGCCAGCGGAGGGCCTGGTCCATAAAGTCCCAGATGAAGCCGCCCTGGTAGGCCGGTTCGCTGCGGATGAGATCCCAGTACTCCTTGAAGTTGCCCATGGAATTGCCCATTGCGTGGGCATACTCGCACTGGATGA
>JAEEGH010015093.1_pt1 | contig 16835 bp, 15 predicted proteins | sample 9134181 | NCBI WGS metagenome assembly JAEEGH01 (sample SAMN16246544, study PRJNA631951) | gut metagenome | biome: gut microbiome; feature: rumen; material: DP-attached | host: Bos | place: Iran: Karaj | collected 2018-10
AAGGAGCTTGAGCGGGATGGGCTGGTGGTGCGCAGTGAATACCTGGAGGTGCCGGTCAGGGTCGAATACGAGCTGTCCGAAAAATCCGAAAAGCTCCAGCCGATCCTGCTGGAGCTCATCCAATGGCATATAGAGTCGCAAAACGAAGCGACCTGAGAAGCGCCGCTACCGGGCAAAAGGAATGTTCAGCCGTTCTGCATCAGGGCGCCGGGTCTAACGATCCGCAGCGCAGGACGGGATTTGCGGGAAAGGAAAACGGATGGAAGAAAACTTTGATCTGCAGGAATATCTGTCCAATGGAATCGAGCGCTTCGTGGCGGACGTGGTCAAGGCGACGCTGAAAAACCCCAGGGAGAGCGCCTTCATGCTGAGATTCGCCGCCGCCTCTGCCGCCGCCTCCCAAAAACGAAAGGCTGCCGAGGCCAAGGGGCAGCATATCCCCTCCTTCCTGATCGCCAGCATCACCAGCCAGTGCAACCTTCATTGTGCCGGCTGCTATTCCCGCTGCAACCATGGGACGGTGGACGCCCAGCCGACGGCGCAGCTGACGGACGGCGACTGGCTGCGGATCTTCAGCGAAGCGGATGAGCTGGGCATCAGCTTCATCCTGCTGGCAGGCGGCGAACCGATGCTGCGGAAAGACATCATCCAGGCCGCCGGCAAGCGTCAGAATATCCTGTTTCCCATTTTCACCAACGGCACCTTTATCGATGATACATACCTGGAGCTCTTCGATAAATGCCGCAACCTTGTGCCGGTCATGAGCATCGAGGGCGGAAAGGAAAACACCGATTCCCGGCGGGGGAAAGGGATCTATGAACTGCTCATCCGGAATATGGACAAGCTGCATACCAGAGGCCTGATCTTCGGGGCCTCCGTCACCGTGACGACGCAGAATATCCGGGAGGTCACCTCGGACGCCTTTTTGAAGGAACTCTCCGGGCGGGGCTGCAAGGCGGTGATCTTCGTGGAATTCGTCCCCGTGACGGAGGAGAGCAGCGAGCTGGCGCCGGGGGATGGGGAGCGGGAGTTCCTGAAGGCGGAGCTCAGCCGTATGCGGCGGGAGCACCCGGAGATGGTCTATGTCGCTTTCCCCGGCGATGAAAAGAGCTCCGGCGGATGCGTGGCTGCGGGCCGCGGATTCTTCCATATCAATTCCCACGGCGGCGCGGAACCCTGCCCCTTCTCACCCTACTCGGATACCAATGTGAAGGAAACTTCTTTGAAGGATGCCCTGAATTCCCGTCTGTTTCGCGCCCTCCGGGATAACGGCCATCTTATGGAGGATCACGCAGGGGGCTGCGTTCTCAATGAAAAGCGGGAGCTGGTGGAGTCCCTCCTTGCCCTGAGCCTCCAGAATTAGAAGGACCGGGAGCAGTAAAAGAGCATAAACCGGGCGGCGGATACAGTGTTTTGACTGTACCCGCCGCCTCTGTATTATCCGCCATACCATCAGACCGGCTGCTTGTTTCCCATCAGTACCGCTTATAGCATCCGGCAAACAGGACGCCTAACGCGAGCGCCAGCAGCGACGCAGCGAGAAGCAGCCATGTCCCTGCGCTGACGGACGGCGCTTCCGCCGTGCTCTCCGCCGCGGTGACAGCCGTTCTCTGCCCCGTGTCAGGGTTTCTTCCCATGCCGCCGGATCCGCTTTCAGCGTCCCACGGGGATGGGCGTTCTGGCCGTGCTTCTCCGTTTTCCGCCCGGTCGGGGGGAGAGGGGCGTTCGGGCGGTTCGCCGAAGCTGCCCCAGCCCTCCGCCGGAGGCGTCAATTCGTCACCGCGGCCGGTTTCGCCCGATGCCTTTCCGCCTCCGACGGCGCCCATACCGCCCATGCCGGAGAAACCGACCTCCGTCGCCGTTTCACTTAGCGTCAGCTCATCGGCGGTATCTCCGACCCATACCGTGTAGGTTTCGCCGACTGCAAGCGCCGGCGCGCTGAAGGCCACACAAGAATAGCTGCACTGCGGCGTGTAAGAGAGCACCTCGCTTCCGTCTGCATCCAATACGCGGAACGCTGTGCCCGCCGCTGCCGGAGAACTGAGGTTATAGAGCACGGCACACTGGGTCGAACCGGAACTGAACGCCTCGGCCATGCCGGTCCCGCCGCAGGCGACGATCGTGCCGCCGGTAACGATCGCCTCGCCGCCGGACTCGCTGCCGAAGTCGATGGCGCAGTTGCTTCCGTCCCCCTTCAGGCTGATCCGGAGCGTGCCGCCGTCAAGATAGATGCTGCCGTTGGAATCCAGGCCGTCCGCGTCGTTGCCGCTGTCGTTGATGATCGTGATCGTGCCGCCCGTGATGCGGATATAGGTTTCCGCCGCGCTTGCGCCCTGTGCCGCCGGCGCCTCGACGGTCATGCCGGGAAAAACCCCGACCATTTTGGGAGGCGCGCCGACCTCTGAATCCGAAGCGGGACCGCTGTCTTCCGTTCCGCCCCCGGGCATCCCGGCCATGCCGTTCATGCCGCCGAAGCCGACCATGGCGACGCTGCCGTTGGCGTTTATTCCATCGTCGCGGGAATACACGGTAATGTCGCCCCCGGCAATATGGATGGTCATGCCCTCCAGCCCCTCATAGCATTCGGTTATGAGGATCGTACCGCTCTCCACATAGAGCTCCGCGTCGCTGTGGATGGCGTCGTCTCCCGCGTCGATGGTCAGATCGGCCGCCGTGAAACGAAAGCTGTCGTTTGCATGGATGCCGTCCTGGGGCGCGGTGATCCGGATCCTTCCGCCGGTGATGACCAGGGAATCGTTCGCGTCGATGCCGTGCCCGCAGCCCGCCTTGATCGTCAGGCTGCCGCTGCCGTTGATGGTCAGATCATCGTGGGCAAAGATCACGCCGCCGGTGTTGTCTTCCAGCGCGGCGGCGGAGTAGTTCTCGCCGCCGGTGAAGGAATTCTCCGTGCCCGCCGCCAGGGTGAGAAACACCTTGTCCGCCTGGTCGACGATCAGGCAGGCGTCGTCGCTGCAAGTGACGTCCACGCCCTCCAGCCGCAGCCAGACCTTGGACGAGTCGTACGCATCCACCACGATGCTGCCGTCCGTCAAGGTGCCGGAGAGGACATACCACCCGCCGTTTGTGATCACCACGCCGCCGTCGAAGGCGTAGGCGCCGTTTCCTTTGATCTCAGCGCTGTCCCCGGAAAGGGTGATGAAGGTAGTATAGGCGTTGTCGTCCCAGGCTCCGTCCAGATCGTTGGCGGTGAAAAAGAGGCTGCCGCTGTAGCTTTCGGCGTCCTCGTCGGCGATGACCCGGATACCCAGCTTTTCACCGTTCATAAAGGCGGCGGTCAGAAGCAGCGTCAGCGCGAGCACAAGAATGCAGACCAGGTCGATGTTCTTATGCGTTGACACCCTGCCCCCTCCTTTATCCCATGTAGTCGCCGTTATAGCTCACCAGCACCGCGCTCTGCACGCCGGGCCTGTCAGCCAATTCGTTTATGAAATCGGTGTCGTCGTCCCTGAGGCGCACTTCCATATTGAGCTCCACGCCCCCCTTGCGCGCGGTCTTGCTCTTGACCGTACACTTCCTGGTCCTCTGTGCCAGGAATTCCGCCGCGGCTATTTCCGACGCATGATCCGCGCAGGAGAGCACGACGATGTACGGATCGGCGTGCGCCTTTCGGTTGGCAAACACCAGCAGAATGACGCCGATGATCACGCTGCCGAATACCGCCAGGGGAATGAGGCCCGCCGCCAGCACGATGCCGACTGCGATGGACCAGAACAGGAAGGCGATGTCCATCGGCTCCTTGATGGCCGTGCGGAACCGGACGATGGACAGAGCGCCGACCATGCCGAGGGACAGCACCACATTGCTGGTGACCGCCAGGATGACAAGGGTGGTGATCATCGTCAGCGCTATGAGCGTCACGCCGAAGGAACTGGAATACATGACGCCTGCGTAGGTCTTTTTGTAGATCAGAAAGATGAACATGCCGACGCCGAAGGCCAGCACCAGCGCCAGCGCCAGCGCCATGTCCAGTATGCTCACGCTGGTCACGTTCTCAAGAAAACTCGATTTGAAAATGTCCGAAAATGACATAGTGATTGCCTCTTCTCTTGTATTTTTGTTCAACCGTATAGGCGGCACTGGGCATATTTGGAAAAGGACCCGACGTGCCGGTCCGGAACGCGCACAGCGTCGCGGATCAGGGAGGGGAGATATTCGTCCCACTTCACCTCCAGGATCATGGGCGCGTCTCCTGCCGGTACGGTCACGGCGTCCGGATCCAGGAGATCCGTGCAGGCCAGCCCTGTCCGGATGTCGTAATCCAGCGTGACGCGGACATTGCCTGGCCGGAAAACGAAGGGCTCGCGGGTATAGTCCACAAGGGTCTTCGGGCGCAGGCCCTGAAAGCGCATCTTGCAGTAAAGCTCCTGAACGAGGGGCCGATCGCTGCACAGCATCCAGTCAAGGTCGCCCTCCACGATTTTCTGCGCTTCCTCGGCGCTGAGATCCGCCGCGTATTTCGCGCCCAGCCCGTTTCGCTTGCTTTTCTTTTCCAGATGGATCACCGAGCGGTCGCAGTTATAGAGACGGATGCGGAATTTCTCCCGCATATTGACGCCGTCGATCTTCTCCCGCAGCGCCTTGTCGTCGGGATTGTCGAAATACAGGCTCCGGATCAGGTATTTCCCGTCAACGGCATGGGGATCGCTCTGGGCGACAGCCCGCATCCTTGCGCGGATGGCGAGCAGGTCGGCATAGTTGATCACATGCTTCCATTCATGCCGGTAATGGACGTCCATCTTTTTTTTTCCTCCTTCCTTTCATCTTCGCATGTGAAGTATAGAGGAAGGTTCTTAAACTGTCCTTAAAGAACGTCAGATTTTTGCCTGTGCGGATAGGGGGAACCGGACGGTGAACCGCGTGCCCGTATCCTCCGCGCTGTGGACGGAGATCTCGGCCCGCAGCGCCTGGGCCATTTCCTTCAGGATCGGCAGCCCCAGGCCGTGGCCCGTTTGAATGTTCCGCGCTTTATCGCCGCGATAAAACCGCTCAAAAATATGGTCCAGGTCCCCAGGGTCGATCACGCTGCCGGGATTGCAGACGGATAGCAAAGCATGCCTGCGCTCAAGCTCGACGGAAATGCTCACGCTGCCTCCGTCGGGCTCGTACTTCAGCGCGTTTTCCATCAGGCCGCTGCAAATCCGCTCCACATAATCGGCGGTGCCGGGGACCATGACGTTTTCACTGATCCTGCAATCCAGCTGGATCGACCGTTCGTAGGCCAAGGATTCCATCTGGAGCGCGGCCTTCTCCGCCGCTGCCGAAAGATTGACCGGGACCGTCTCCAGCGTCCGCTTCGCGCTTTCCAGGGAGGAAAGCGTCAGCATTTCGCCGATCAGCTTCATCATGTTTTTTGCCGCAGCGTCGGTGCTGTCAAACCACTGCGCCTGTTCTTGGGCGGAAAGGGAAGGGCTATGGCGGAGGATGCTGTTGTTTGCGGCGATGACCGTGATGGGCGTTTTCAGGTCATGGGAGATGTTCGCGACAAACCGCCGCTCCTGTTCGATCGCGTCTTCCATGGGCTTTGCCGCCAGCTTGGAGAGATAAATGCTGACAAGCAGCACCAGCCCCATAGACAGGCCGTAGACCGCCGCCAGCACCAGTGCGCTTTTCAGGATGCGGGCGGTGAGATAGGAGGAATCCGCCAGGGCGATCTTGCACTGGTCAGCATTCTTTTCCAGATAATAAAAGAGGCCATAGGTCCGGAGATACCCGAAGCCTTCCGCTTTTTCTGCTGTCTCCCGTACCGCAGCCTCGATGGTCCCGCTCTCCAATGTCACCGTGCGCGACAAGACGGTGATCTCCCCGGTATCAAGCCGATAGAACACCGTCAAGATATCCTTGTCTTCGCGGGCATGCCCCTCCGGAGGGAGGCCTTCGGGGGCTTCGGGCGGCGTTCCCGGCTCCGGGGGCTTGGAAACCTCGGACCAGGGCATCCTTTCTCCGAATTTGTCCCAGGGTTCTACGATCAGGCGCATCGTGTTTTTCATCTCCGCATAGCTGCTGCGGTAGAGGTAGACGCACTGCAGGATCAGGGCAATGAGCAGAACGACGCCCACCAGCAGCATGTTGAAAAGCACGAAGCGCTTCCGATAGCTCTTCAGCATTTCTCCGCCTCCAGCCTGTATCCTATTCTCTGGATATTGCGGATCGTCACGCGGGAGCGGAGATACCGCAGCTTCTTTCGGAGGAAGGATATGTATACCTCCACGTTGTTGTCCGTGGCCTCGGAATCTGCGCCCCATGCGTTGATGATCAGCGTCTCCTTTGTGATCGTCATGGTGGGGTTATACAGAAAGACCTTCATGACGTCGAACTCCTTGCGGCTCAACTGTACGGATTCGCCGCCGCAGCGCAGCGCCGCCGACTTGATATCCAGCGAAAGATCCTCGAAATCCATGCTGTCCACGATCACTTCGCCCGTTCGCCGTGTCAGCGCGCCGACTCTCGCCAGCAGCTCCTCCGTGTCAAAGGGCTTGGTCATATAGTCGTCCGCGCCGCTGTTGAGCCCCGCCACCTTGTCCGGTATGGCGGAGCGTGCCGTCAGCATCAGGATCGGCGTATGGACGCCGTCCTTCCGCAGGATGCGAAGGACCTCGAATCCGTCGAGAAGCGGCAGCATCACATCCAGGATGATAAGCTGATATTCCATCCCTTTGGCATAATCGATGGCAGAAGGACCGTCGTATACAGCGTCCACATACCAGCCCTTCTGTTCCAGTATCTTCTTAATGGCGTTCGACAGAGCGATCTCGTCCTCTACCAGCAGGATATTCAAATCGGCACCTTCTTCCCGGAGATTTGGAACTACTTAATCAGTATATAGTATTTCGTTCTGAAAAACAGCTTAAAAACGCTAGACTTCGATCGGAGGCGGCGCCGCCTATGAAAGCCGGCGGCATGCCCGGTGCGCGCATGCCGCCGGCAATACGAACCTCTAATCCGAGTCCGGGCCGCCGAGAGGGGGAGGGAACAGCTGTCCTCCGGGGCCATGGCGGAAAAATCCCATTGACATAGTATGTTGATATGTTATAATTTCCTCTGATTTAAACGCGGAGGAAAAGGGACGGCAGGCGTGTTTTCCGAGGGCTGCAGGGTCAGGCCCATACAGCCGGAGAAACGCCGGAAACCCATCTGCCTCCGGAGGAGGACTGAGCGCCATGCTGCAGCAGTTGAAAGAAATCTATCGGGCCGCCGCCCTCGGGAACGAGGCCGCCCTGACCTTCACCGTGGACGGAGCGGATTATCTCCGCAGCTTCTGCAAGCCCGAACGGCTGATCCTCCTGGGCTGCGGCAACATCGGCCAGGCTCTGTGCCGCTATGCCGCCGACCTGGGCTTCGCGGTGACGGCGGTGGACGAGCGCCCCAGCTTCGCCAATCACACCTTGATGCCTGACGCTTCGGAAATCATCTGCAGCGACTTCCCCGACGCCATCCGCCGGCTGGACGTCACGGAGCGGGACTATGTCTGCGTGATCACGCGGGGCCACCGCTATGATGCGGACTGTCTGCGGGAATTGCTGCCCGGCGCTTATCCCAAGTATCTGGGCATGATCGGTTCCAGGCGCAGAGTGGCCCTGCTGCTCAGACAGCTGGAAGGGGAGGGCTTTTCCTCCGACGCGCTAGGGCGCATTCACGCCCCCATCGGCGTGAGCATAAACGCGCTGACGGTCAAGGAGATCGCCATCTCCATCGTGGCGGAGCTGATCCAGTGCCGGCGTTCCGGCCTGGACCGCCGTTCCAAAGCTGCGAGGCTCTCTGCGGAAGACATAGACCTGGATCTGCTGCGCTTCCTGGTCGAGGACAGGACGCCTAAGGCCCTGCTGATGGTTTATGAAACCAGCGGCTCCACGCCGGTGAAGACCGGCGCCATGATGGCGGTGGACAAGCTGGGCCGCACCGTGGGCACCATCGGCGGCGGCTGCGGGGAAAGCGCCGTGATGACGGACGCCCGGAAGCTCATCGGCAGCGGTACGCAGAGCAGCGTCACCGTGGACATGTCCGCCGACATCGCGGAGGAGGAGGGGATGGTCTGCGGCGGAGAAATGAAGGTGCTGATCGCAGATGTCAGCCAGGAATAATCCTGTCCGCGTCGCCGTGGACAGCTCCGCGGCCGCTGCCCTGACACAGGGTCGGGGGTAAGCATGCATGGGGGCAGCCCTGCGCCTATTCCGCGATCCGGGTATGGGGCAAAAGAGCATCAGCTGTTTTTAATGTGCGTGACCCAAACACGCATGCCGTCTGAAAAGCTGCCTGCCTGACGCAGAACGCCGAAAAAGAAGCGAATCAAACACATCCTTGTCCGCTGACGGTTTCGGGCGTATAACGAAGTAAAGTCGTTGCTTTCCCATAGGAAGGCAGCGGCTTTATTGTGGTTTTCCCGATGCCTGACGCATCACTGATTCTCTCGCATCATTCATGCCCTGCGCGTTGACTTTATTCGAAAAATAGAGTACGGTGAGACAGGGACTATGCGACGAGGGCATCGGCCTCCTCGCCGTCAGAAAGAACGGCGGGAACATTGTAAAGCTGCATTATGCAGCTTAGCCTTACCTTTGCGCAGCAGAAATCCTGCGGTACGTCAGCCGATCAAAACCGTCCTTGACACACCGTCCCATCCTACGCTGTAGCCGAAGTATTCTGCCAGATAGCGGACGGGGGCATACGTCCGGCTTTCGACGATCACTGCTGCGGTATCCATGGAAATCATTTCGCCGCTGCCCGTGCGGGCTTCCGAACTGCCGATGGGGAAGTATATCGTTCTGGCCCCGTCGCTGAATACGGCCTCTCTGTTCACGCTGTCCCAGCTGACCGTCAGGCCAAGGGCGTCTGCGACCGCACGCAGGGGGACCATGGTGCGATCGTTTTCGTCGATGAACGGCACGGCGTCTGTCCATTGGACGAGGGCGTCGCCGCACTTTACGCTGACGGCAGCGGGCTTGGGAGCCGCTTTCACCATGGCGATCTGAAGACCGATGGCAGTCTCCTTCGCGCAGCGGATGACGTCCGTATTATCCTTGCCCTGCCAGTCGTGCATACTGTCGTTGATCGAATCGACCAGGAAATACGCCCGGGGATTGCCGTTCGTATCATTCAGGGTAACGTCCAGCATCTTCCACGCCCCGTCGACATAGACGCAGTTCCACGCGTGAGGATCCGCCGCTTCGGTCAGGAATACGATGCAGGGGATGCCCAGCATAAAACAGAGGAAATTGACGGTATTCGCATAGCTTCCGCAGACGCCTTTTCCGGATTCCAGAAACTCACTGACGCTGTTCGTATAGATCCCCATGAAGGCGGCGTCGTAGTCATAACTGAAATTCCTGACAAGATAGTCGTTCACGTATTCCAGCTGTCCTGCGGCAGTATCGGAAGCGGCTTTGGCGCCTTCCGCGATGCTCCAAAGCCGGTCGATGAAATCTCCCTCACTGCGGACCAGCGTGATCGAGATTTCGATACGGTATTCGTCTTTGCCGGAAGTCTCGCTGCTGCCGGATAAGTTTCCGACCCCCCAGTAAAGGCTGTATTTCGAGTGGCTCTTCGGCGTGTAGCCGTCGTACTTTATCTCCAAAAAGGGATCATGTCGGAAGGGCAGGATCCTCTCCAGGGCATCATAAGAATACTCTTCCTGTTCCACATCCTCGCTGTTGACGAGGATGCGGAGCGTGTCGCTCAGGGTGCTGAGAGCGGAGCCGTATGCTTCCGGCGTGCTGTAAGTGAACGATGCCGAGCGGTAAACGGACTGCTTGTCCGTGCTGAAAACACCCTCGATGACGCCGTCGTACAGCATATCCAGGGTGAGCAGTTCCAGCTCCTCATCCGGTATATCCACATAGGAAACGGAGGAGTCGGCTGCCAGCGCCGGACTTACCGTCAGCAGAAAGATCACGACTGCCAGAAAAACGCAAACGATTCGCTGTTTCATGGGTTCTAATCTCCTCATGCGCGCCGAAGGCCAACGGGCGGGCCTCCGGGAAATCAAGGCAATACCGCGCGTTAGCTCCCGGCACGCATCCTGCTTGCATAATGTTCCGTCATATCGTCAGAAAATCTGGGCCAATACAGAAGTGCTCCCCTGGATTCTCTGACAATCGGACGAAAAGCCTGACTGCGCATTCTGCGCACCAGAACCAACGCGGTATTGCTTTCAGCCATCATACCACATTTTCAAGGTGTTTGCCAGCCTGCGCTATGGTATAATGACCATAAGTGGTCATTATACCAGATCGGCACGACCGCCTCCCCGCTTCGCGGGAACCGGCGGCGATGCCAATATACCATAGCTTGCGCTATGGTATATTGACCATAAAGTGGTCATTATACAGTTTTGGCATTTTGACCTGGCAGAGAAGACGGAGAGCCGTGGACAGCAGGTTTGTACCGATGGAGAGAGGTGGATCCGATGCCGTTCCAGATCATAAGAAACGATATCACGAAAGTCAGCGCGGACGCGATCGTCAACACGGCGAACCCGAAGCCCCAAATCGGGAGCGGGACCGACAGCGCCATTTACGCCGCCGCAGGTGAAACCCATCTTCTGGCGGAGCGGAAGAAGATCGGCCCGATCGCGCCGGGATTGGCAGTGAGCACAAGCGCTTTCGCGCTGAGCGCCAAGTACATCATCCACACCGTAGGCCCTTCCTGGACAGACGGCAGCCATGGTGAGCGGGATATCCTCCGCTCCTGCTACGCCAATTCGCTGGCTCTGGCCGATGCCCTCCAATGCGAAAGCATCGCGTTCCCGCTGATCGCCACCGGCGTCTACGGCTTTCCCAAGGATGAAGCGCTGAATATCGCGCTGTCGGAGATCGGCAGGTTCCTGCTGACCCACGAGATGAAGGTCATTCTCGTGGTGTTCGATCGCAGGGCAATGGAACTGTCCGAACAGCTGGTAGGGGGTATCGAGCAGTACATCGACGAGCATGCCGCCCATGAACTGCGGAAAGCGGAATACGGCAGCGCTTTCACCTCGGCTAACCGCAGACGCCGGATGGCCCGGCTGCGGGAAGAGGAAGAGCTCCCGGCGCTCGAAATGGCGGAAACCGCCGCCGCTCCGGAGACTGAGGAAATAACGGCTGCATTGCCACCGGCTGCCGTATCTCTGCCGGGCTTTGGGGGTCAGAGCCTGGACGAGGTGCTGCGCGGAGCGGGGGAGACCTTCCAGCAGCAGCTGTTCAGGCTGATCGACGAACGGGGCCTGGACGATGTGACCGTATATAAGAAGGCCAACATCGACCGCAAGGTGTTTTCCCGCATCCGCTGCAAGGCAGACTACAGACCGAAAAAGAAAACGGCGGTGGCCTTCGCCATCGCACTGGAGCTGGACCTGCAGACTACCCTTGACCTGCTTTCCAGGGCAGGGATCGCGTTCTCGCCCAGCGACGCATTCGATCTGATCGTGTCCTATTTCATCACCAACCGGAACTACGATATCTATGAAATCAACGCGGCCCTGTTCAAGTACGGGCAGCCGGTCCTGGGAGACTGACGGAAAAAGCGTTATCCGAAGGCGGCCAAGGCATGGGAGGAAAAGCCTTTTGATAAAAGTGGTTTTGATCGATATCGATGATGCGCTCCTGAGTTTTTCCGCTTATGTAAAAGAGGCGATGAGAGATGGTTTTTCATGCTTCGGATTAAAGCCTTATAAAGACGATATTGTAGCCAATATAATCTCACCGCAAAGCTGGCTTTGAATCTGCGCATCGCGTTGGAAAGAAATTTGAAGTTTTTTTACTTTTGAGGAGGTTTCCATGGATAAAGAAACAGAAGGAATCGTTGTCTCTGTCAAAAAGCAATGGTGGTTATCCATCCGTACGAAGGCGCTGAGGACTGGCCCGTTGGATGGTACGATTTTTCCCCACATTATGAAAGTCAAATATACCGTAGCCGGGGAGGAATACACAAAGAGGGTATGGATCAATGCGGGCCTTCCGGTACCGAAGGTGGGAAGTGCTGTGCAGGTTTTGTACAATTCGGACAAGCCTTCAAAGGCAAAAGTGATATAAGAAAAGAGGGCTTTCTCCAATGAATGTTTATCGCCTGGAATTGTGAGGTGCGGCACTATGCGCATGCTTTCATTCATCGACGCTATTCCTGCAAGGAACACGGTCCGGCGCGGCGAGAGCCTGAACGTCCTGGGCGGCGCAGCCAACAGCGGCAGCGCCCTGGAAGCGGATATCAGCGTCTGGGCAAACGACGGGAACGGATGGAAGGCTTTGGTTACGCACCGGTTCTCCATCGGTGAGGGGGAGCACAAGCATCTCTATTTCACCCTGCACCCGGCGTCGTTTTCCCGAGAATTCTGGGGTGAAGAACCGGAAGAACTGGATCTGGTGATCCGGGATTCCGTGCCGGGGCAGGATGAGCACGGCGTTATGGTATTCATCAGCGACTGAACGCTGCAAGCGAAGAAATTGACACTCCCACCACTGAAGTAATGGGCTTTCCCGGCGCAAAGGAGTTATAAACCGCATTTCTCCTGCGAAATAACCGCAGCATAGCTATGCCAAGCGCGCATTCGCCGCGGGCAGCCCCCGACGGGTGCGTGCACCGTTATTGCGTGCAGAGGTGTCTTTATGACGAGCCTTTTTGAGAACAGCATACACGCCGCAGCCTATATGACCGGCGAGATCACCCATATCTGCCGGGATATGGCCAAGCGCTCGCCCGGAAGCGAAGGCGAAAGGGAGGCCGCCCGGTATTTGGCGGGCATCCTGCGCAGAGAGTGCGGCTGCAAAGACGTGCTGACGGAAGCTTTCCGTGTGCACCCCGCCGCCTTCTATGGCTACTTCTGGTTTTCTGCCGTTTTCGACAGTCTGTGTGTGCTGATGTTCTTTGTACGACCCTGGTTCAGCCTGGTTTTCGGCGGTATCGCGCTTCTGCTGTTCCTGTTCCATTTCGTTTTCTACAAGCAGATACTGGATCCCCTGTTCCCGGAGAAGGAAAGCGTCAACGTCACCGCGCTCCGGCCCTGCACCGGTACGCTCCGGCGGCGGGTATTCCTGAACGGGCACACGGACGCTGCCTGGGAATTCCCGCTGAACTACCGCTTCGGCGGGATCGTTTTCGAAATACCGGGCGTGATGGCCCTCGTCGGCGTGCTGTTCTATATGGCACTTGCCGTCTTCGCCCTCTTTGGCGCCGGGACCTGGACAGACTTGGCTGCCCGGTGGGGGCTGCTGTTCCTGCCTTTTTTCCTCCTCCTCGCCTTCACCTACGACCCCAGGCGCACGGTGGACGGAGCGAACGATAATCTGAGCGCCTGCCTTATGGGCATCGCCGTCCTGCGGGAAATGGAACGGCTGGGCGTGCAGCTGGAAGGCACGGAAGTGGGCGTGATCCTCACCGGCGCAGAGGAGGCTGGGACCCGCGGCGCAAAGGCCTGGTGCAAAGCGCATGCGGGGGACTATTCCGACGTACCGACATATATTGTCAGCTTCGACACGATCCACGATCCCCGTCAACTGATGGTCAATTTCCGGGATCTCAACGGCACCGTGAAAGCGGACAGAGCTCTGGGAGATGCTTTCCTTCGGGCTGCGCAAATAGCGCAGGTCCCCTGCAAACGGGGCCTTGTCCCGCTGATGGGCGGGGCCACGGACAGCGCAGCCTTTACCCAGGGCGGTTTCCGTTCCGTTGCGGTGACCGGCCTGAATCACAAGCTGGAGGACTACTACCATACGCGCAAGGACTCGTGCGATAACCTGGATGCGGAAGGGCTGGAGAATTGCTATAAGGCGACCGTCACGATGCTCCGGGAGATCGACTCCGGCGCATTGGACCAAAGCTGAAGCCCGACAGCATCCGGAGCACAGCCGCAGCCGGGCTTAACCGGAAGACGGGTAGGACCATGCGGCTTGATCCCGCGGACTTGCTGCGCCTTTCCGGTTGGCAATACTCCATGACTGGTATGACCCGAAGTATAGGAGACAGCGATGTTTTCCGGGTGAACTTGCCCGGCTGCCGCAGTCTCCTTTTTCGTTTTCGGTCAGTTGGTTCCTCTCATTTGGCTAATGCGACGTTTGCCTGCGTTTGACAGTATAGGAACCGGGGTGCCTTCTTCCAGCAAATTGTCGTTTGACAGACGACCTCCTCGCTTTTTGTTCGGGCTATACTCTACCCATCAAGAGCACCAAGGAGGAATGCAAAATGTACGGAGCGATCCTGGGAGATATGATCGGAGCACCATATGAATTCGACAAGGGCAGGAAAACCAAGGACTTCCCGCTGTTTACGGAAAAGAGCAGGTTCACCGACGATACGGTGATGACGATCGCGGTTGCCGAAGCCCTGATGGAAGCGCGGAAAGGTACTGTCCCTGAATCCGGAGATCTGCTGGTCCGATCCATGCAAAAGTGGGGCAGAAAGTATCCAGATGCAGGTTACGGCGGCCGCTTCAGACGCTGGCTCCGGTCGAAGGATCCGCAGCCCTACGGCAGCTGGGGCAACGGCTCGGCCATGCGTGTTTCCGCCGCAGGGTGGCTGTATGACGCTCTGGACATGACCAGGCGCATGGCCAGGTGGACCGCTGAGGTCACCCACAACCACCCGGAGGGCATCAAGGGAGCGGAAGCAACGGCCGGCGCTGTCTTCCTGGCCCGGACCGGAAGCAGCAAGGAGGAGATCCGGGAGTATATCTGCCGGGAGTTCGGTTATGATCTTTCCCGAACCTGCGACGAGATCCGGCCCGGCTATCATCATGTGGAAAGCTGTCAGGAGACCGTGCCTGAGGCGATCACCGCCTTCCTGGAAGGGACCAGTTTCGAGGACGTGATCCGCACGGCGGTATCCCTGGGCGGCGACTGCGATACGCTGACCTGTATCGCCGGGAGCATCGCGGAAGCGTTTTACGGCGTGCCTGCCATTCTCGAAGCAGAGTGCAGAGCCCGTCTGCCGGAGGATATGCTGGAAGTCCTGCGCAGTTTCGACACAGCGCGGGGAAGACCGGAGGAGTATCGCGATCCGTATCTCGACGGCAACAGCGTCATCGAGGAAGCGATCGGACGATATCACGGGGAACAGAGCCGGGAGAACCTGGTCGGTGTCCTGGAGTCCATAAGGAGGCGGATGCATGAGGACGGACACTTCCTGATCCCGGTCATCCCTCCCCAGGCAGCAGTAGATATGTTCGACATTGAGCACGTCAAAGTGGGGGATACCGTGACCGGAAGTGAAGAACTGCGCTTTCAGTTCCACCATATCGAATCCTCTGACGGGAAACAGTGGCTGGCTGCGTTCACCTCCCGTGAGGAATACGAGAAGGGGGAGCGTGCATCCGTCATCTCCTGCTTTGTTGACGGATTGCTGAAAGGATGCAGAGATATGTCCGAAGCAGGGATCATCGTGAACCCGTGGGGCAGCTCCTTCCTGCTCACCAAAGAACTCATCGGCCTGATCCTGGATGCGGACAAGCCGGAGAACCACATCTACCTGGAGATCGGGGATATCACCGGGATGAAGACGGACGCCATCGTGAACGCAGCAAACCACTCTCTCCTGGGCGGAGGCGGCGTGGACGGCGCTATCCATCGAGCTGCGGGTCCCGGCCTTCTGGAAGAGTGCCGTAAGCTGAACGGCTGCGGGACCGGAGAAGCCAGGATCACCGGCGGATGGCGGCTCCCTGCGAAATACATCATCCACACGGTCGGCCCCAGATACAGAAAAGAAGATCCAAAATGTGAGCGTCTGCTTTACAACTGCTATTGGAACTCGCTGGAGCTGGCCAAGGAATATGATCTCCATTCCGTCGCGTTCCCTGCGATCTCCACCGGCGCTTACGGCTATCCCAGGCAGGAGGCGGCAGCTGTGGCGCTCCGGGCAGTGGCAGGCTGGCTGCAGGTGAATCCGGACTACGGTATGGCCGTGATCCTGGTCAGCCATGATGAAGAGGGAAAGAAATACTATCAGAATGTGATCGATGCCTGCGCGCCGGGAAAGGAGTAGGCAATGAGAACGATCAGGGTGACGGGAATGGGCGATCCGGGAGATCGCATAGCTGAATAGACAATGAGGTCGCACCATTTGTTATGATGCGACCTCATTGGTCATTCTTTCTTCGCGGTACAGGCTGAGCGCAGCTGATGGGACGGTCATTTCCTTTGGAATCTGGCACCGGAGGATTACCGGGCGAAGGTGGAAGAGGCGATCTCGGCCATGCGTTCGCGCGCGATCCTGACGGAAAAAGAGGCTGGCTCCATATATGTCCCCGGCGTCGAGGCCCTGCTTGCCGGGGAATTGGGCCAGAGGCTGATCCATGCAGAGACCCTTCACAGGGAATGGCCGTTCACGATGCAGCTGAAACAGGATTCCCCGACGATGGTGCAGGGGATCGTCGACGCCGCGTTCCTGGAAGACGGACAGTGGATACTTGTGGATTACAGACAGACAGGAATACGGAGCCGGACGTCTTCGTGCCCAGGCATGAGATGCAGATGAACTGGTATCGGACAGCAGTAGAGAGACTTGCCGGCAGCCCGGTGCGGGAAATGTGGCTGTTTGCCCTGAAGGCCGGCCGTGCGTATCCGGTCAGCAAGCTCAGCGTCTGAACGGACACAAAAACCGCCCCGCCCAACCATTATATATGCGACCAGGACCGCGGTTACTGATAAACAAAAGCCTCAGAGTAGATCTGAGGCTTTTGCCTTGGCTGGAATGCAATGAAAATGCACGCTGCCTTCCTTCCGCGAATGCGTGCGATTTATAAGCAGCATCGAGCCAGTAGCGGAAGAAATGCACCTTGATTCTATCCGACCAGTGTTTTATACTGCAATTGTATCAGGGAGCGAGAGATCGTCCGAAGTAATTGAACAATGCGTATC
>JAEEGH010015096.1_pt1 | contig 16834 bp, 14 predicted proteins | sample 9134181 | NCBI WGS metagenome assembly JAEEGH01 (sample SAMN16246544, study PRJNA631951) | gut metagenome | biome: gut microbiome; feature: rumen; material: DP-attached | host: Bos | place: Iran: Karaj | collected 2018-10
TCCATAGTAACTGAGATCAATAACGTCGCGGACAATATCATCTATTGAGGCACCATAGCCAAGAGACACAAGCTTATTTAAGAATTCAGGGAGTATTGAGTCCTTATTTGTCACAATTCCAGGAACGTTTTCAACCAAAACGAATCCAGGTTTATAATATTCAATGAATTTCGCAAAGCTCATCAGCAAGTCTTTGGTTTTCAAAGACTTTGTTCTATCCGTATTAATGATACTGTAAAACTGGCAGGGACTGCATCCGACCAAAATTAAATCATCGTCATTTCTCTTTACACCGAGATTCTTTTCAAAATAGTCCTCAGGAAGGAGATTGATATCGGAGTGAATGAACTTGCTCCCAGGATTGTTGAACTCATATGTCAGACCGACTGAAGAATCAAAGTCCACACCGGCAACGACTTTGATCCCTGCCTGACGGAGGCCACAAGTCATACCGCCTCCTCCACAGAAGAAGTCGATTGCAGTTAATCTCTTTTTGACCATATCCGACAATCCCAAGTTAAGGCGCTAATTCCCTTTATGGTGTAAAGTTACAAACATTTTTCAGTAGGAGCATAATTAAGGCTGGATAAACTTGAAATAGCTACAAAAAATAGTAAATATATGGAAAAACCCTCGGCTCTCTCCTATATCGGAGAACCAAGAATAATTGTTGCACCGGCTTTGCGTTTCAAAGCACGTGCAACTCTCCGTATTGGCGCAAAGGTATCTCCTTTGCCTTCGGTTTAGGCGACAGGCCCCTGTCAACATATACAAAGCTGTCAAGCCTTCTCCACTTGTCTGTAGCTGAATAAAGGCTATCCGCAAATGATAAGACGATAAGATTTGCAATAAACACTTGCAAATCGTATATTTGCCGTTGAAAAATCTCAGGTTTTCCGTCCTCGATCAAACGGAGCAACATAACGTGTTATGTGGACAGAGTACCCGACCCATCAAGTGGTGCGGGCGCTTGGACCTGAGATTATCCGTTGCTCCAACCCCGTACCCTCATATCCGTTCTCCGCGCTCCCGCAGGTGTTTCTCCTGTGGAACGAAAGGACGTATAAGCCTGATTGCGCCCTTCTCTACCCCGTATCTCCGGGCGTAGTACTCGATGGCGTCACGCAATGTCCATCCGGCCGAGGACCGTAAGTCCTCAGAGAAGTCATCGTATACCGTGAAAGCGGTATGGTAGTTCCCATCCAGATCGGTGGCGGGCACCGTTATGACGTTCAATCTTTCCACATTTCAAATTTACAACAATATGGCAACACAAACAAATCAGAAGCAGTTGATTGCTCCCTCCAAAGGGGAGATTATCCTCTACCAGACTGCCGACGGCAGGACCAGTATCGATGTTAAGCTTGAGAATGAGACCGTTTGGCTTAGTTCAGAACAGATGGCCTTGCTTTTCGAGAGAGACAGGACTGTGATTCAACGGCATATAAGGAACATATACAACGAAAGTGAATTGACAAGAGATACCACATGTGCAAAATTTGCACATATGGGTAGAGATGGGGACCAAACCTATGTCACTGAGCTATTCAACCTCGACGTAATCATCTCCGTAGGCTACCGCGTCAAATCCCAACGCGGCACCCAGTTCCGTATCTGGGCGAACTCCGTCCTCAAAGACTATCTCATCAAGGGCTATGCGGTCAAGAACGACCTGGTCCAGCAGAAGTATGATGACCTCAAGGCGCTTGTGGACGTTATGGGTCGCACGATGGGATACCTGGACTCCCCTGCCGACGACCAGATCCGGTCCATATTCGATGTGGTCAAGGACTATACTTATGCCCTGGACACCTTGGATAGTTATGACTACCAGAACCTGCGAATAAGGGCAACGAGCAAAGAATACTTCCATGCTACTTACGACAATGCGATGGAAGTCATCCGAAGCCTCAAGGCTAAATTCGGCGGCAGCGACTTGTTCGCTCACGAGAAAGACCAGTCCTTCCATAGCTCGATCGGACAGATCTACCAGACCTGGGACGGCAAGGACCTATATCCTTCCGTCGAGGAGAAAGCTGCGATGCTGCTCTACCTTGTTGTCAAGAACCACTCGTTCACGGACGGCAACAAGCGGATTGCCGCCACACTGTTCCTCTGGTTCATGGAAAACAATCATATCCTGTATGCGGCAGATGGCCATAAACGTATAGCTGACAATGCTTTGGTAGCCCTCACCCTAATGATTGCAGAAAGCAAGACCGAGGAGATGGACATCATGGTGAAAGTAGTAGTAAATCTGATAAATGGAGACAACAAATGACGAAGAACATCAGCCTTTTCCAGAACAAGTTCTCGGGAGAGAACCTGTTCTTTACCTCAGACACCCATTTCTTTCATGAAGGGATTATTAAGTTCTGCAAGAGGCCCTTTGCAACTGTCGAAGAGATGAATGAGACTCTGATTCGGAACTGGAATGAGACTGTCCCTGAGAACGGAACGGTATTCCATTTGGGCGATTTCGCCTTTGGAGGTTGGAGGGAGTGGATGTCGGCCTACAATCGACTGAATGGAAAGATATACCTGATACTAGGGAATCATGATATGAAGAACGCTAAGCAGGGCTTCATGGACAGATTCGAACACGTGTCACAGCAGATGAGCATCAGCGTAGATGGACAGAAAATCATTCTGAATCACAATCCGTTCCTATGTTATGGAGGGGCTTACGATGGTGCATGGCAGTTTTTTGGCCACGTTCACTCCGGGCCCAGGAGCAAGACAGGAAAGGACATCCCCCGGCTAAGCATGCTCTTCCCTACCCAGTACGATGTGGGCGTAGATAACAACGGCTTCAAGCCGGTTTCATTCGATGAGTTGAAGTCAATCATTCAAACCAACAAGGAATATGAAAAGAAAAATACCCGTCTTTCAGTATGATGATGCCTGGCAGATTCTTGCCAGAGGTGACAGGCTCGATGGCCTTGTAATCGATGCCGGTAGTGAAGAAGTGATGCTGCGTATTGAGGCATCTATGAGCAAGCTCAAGGTCATGGGCGATGATGACCGCCGTTTCTTCTGGATATGGGCGCAGGTGAATAAGCGAGAGCGAGAATGGCTGCAGGTCCTGACGGCACATTACAATGATTTCCATTATCTGATTCTTAGCGATAATAGATCCAAGATGGCTGTACTCCAGAATGCGGAGAGTACAACCAGCAATAAGGAAAAGTATCGGGAAGACATGAAGGAGTATCTTCTGACGCTTGAGGCCCACGTAAATGCCGTCGTGGATTGGATATGCGAAGCACCGGAAGAGTATCATGCCTATGTAGAGAGATATCTTCCCTACGATAAACGAAGTGGTGATATTCCACGGAAAGTACTTTACAGCATTGATCCGGAATGGCATGACGGCAAGGATGATGAGAGGCTTATAAAAGGGTTGGAAGAAGTCAAAGTGGCCGAGCCCTCGGAGTTTGACTCGATAACACTTAGGACATATATCACAGTATGGTCTGCAGCCTATCGCACACTTGCCCTGATTAGATTTGAAGGACGAGAAGATAAGTACGAACGTGAAGTACTTAACGACTCGAAGACTATGAGCGATATCGAGTTGTTCATGAGATATGACAGCAAAGGACAAGAAATTGAGGGGATGGATCTGGATATTCAGGAAGCATATGATAGGTGGCGTAAAGAGAATCGTGCATTTCATTGTATGGATGTATCATATGCACGAATTCATCTGTCACCTTGGAGAGAAAATGATTCAGAACCATACCGTTTCCACCTTAATTTTGGTGTCTATGGCTTTTATGACGAGGTGGCTGAGATCGCCATCGCTTTGTATAATCAAGGCATGACTCTTGAGGTGGATGAGATAGACTCTATCCTGAAGATTCTTCGTCAGGAAGATATGGTCGGATTCCGCCCCCACCCCGACAAGTATATGAACCGCGATGGGGTTACAAACCAGTATTGGCTCCCAAATATTGGCGAAGTGACAAAGGAGGTATACTGGAAGATCATCAAAAGCACAAAATGGCACAAACAGTATGAACCGTGGCCTTTATGAATAGAGAGATATTGGCATTCAACTATCGTGAAGTGAAAAGCGTTGTGGTGTGTGGAGACATCCACGGTGCTTTTGAGGAGATGGTGTTCAAACTATGTGTCCAGTACGGGATGACCGACACGCTGCTTATCGTAGCCGGTGACTGCGGTTTTGGATTTGAAAAGCCCGGTTACTATGATCAGGTCTTCATAAAGATCTCGCGGCGGCTGGCCAAGGCGAACAACTGGGTCGTGATGATCCGCGGGAATCATGATGATCCTGCCTACTTCCAGGAGCAGCGGATCCACCACGAGCGATTCCGCTGTATCCCGGATTATAGCATTGTCACAGCTTGCGGCCATACCATCCTCTGCATTGGCGGTGCCATCAGCATTGACAGGACCTATCGCCTCGCTGTTGATTCACGGCCTCATTCCGCCCAGACGGCTTGTTTCTGGGCGGATGAGATGCCGTATTATGACGAAGAGGCCTTAGCTGAAATAAACGCTAAACACAAGGTCGGTATTGTTGTGACTCACACTTCCCCTTCATTCTGCGAACTGCTCACGAAAGATGGGCTTATGGGCTGGGCCAAGAGGGACGAGACTTTGCTGGAGGATTGTGAGCGAGAAAGGGCAATCCTGGATCGGATCTTTGACTCATTGTTCGAGGCTGGACAGCCTCTCTCCCACTGGTTTTACGGTCACTTCCACCAAAGTTGGAACGCTTCCATCTATGGCGTTTTATTCTCAATGCTTGACATCATGGAGTTCAAGGAAGTATTACAGGAGTGACCCTCCCCTGCCGGTCGAAAAATGTGTCGGAAGGCCGCGGTACAAGTCATTTTGCAAAGCACTTTGAATCAACGAGTTGTATTTGCCAGAAAATGCTAAAAATCTGGAAATAAAGCGCTTGTACCGATTAAAAACATAAAACGCTGATACTGTTGTGGTTAAGCTAAATGCATCGGCAAGTAGATCGTCTGTAGAAAAGCGCTTTTATCCATTACTCATTTCTTCCCTACCAGTAACGCCGACCCGGACAGCCCCATCCACCTGGCTTCCCAAGGGGACATAAACCGGCCGTTATCCGTGGGAACGAGCTCCGCCCGTTCATAGCCGAGCTCCTTGAGTTTCTTCACGAAGGACTGCATGTCGCCGTATTTGCCCTTCGAGAAGATATCGTGGATGGCGAAGGTACCTCCCTTCTTCAGCACGCGCAGTGTCTCAAGCAGGATTACCTGACGGTCACGGCTAGGTATGTTGTGATAAACGTAGTTGGATGTGACTGCATCGAAAGTACCATCCGGGAAGTCCAGCTTCAGTGCGTTCCCTTGAGCGAAGTCGGTTCTCTCTGCCACACCTTCCGCAAAGGCATTATCCTCGCAGAGTTTCTTGCTGAAGGAAGCGTATTCAGCCCCCCAGCGGTCGATACCGGTCACGGTCGCTTTGGGGTTGCGCTTGGCCACGGCTATGGCCAGCGCTCCGCTGCCGCAGCCCACGTCCAGGCACCGACCTCCCTCCGGCAGTATGACATACTCCGCCACACCATCGATGATCTGGCGGGACATCTGCCTCTTCCCGTCATAGGAGAAAGCCCGGTACATCAGCACAGTCCAGACGGTTACCCCGGCCAACACCAAGGTAAGGATCAGCAGGATGATCTTCAACCATCCGACACCGATGATCAGTGTCAGAGCCAGAACTACGGCTGTTCCTGCCGCAAAACTCCCTACCATGCCTTTCGGCATCCAATTCTTATAGTTCGGTTTCATTTCAATCCTTCCGATTGTTTCTTCAGCGACCGCTCCGCCAGGCGCATGGCCAGGATGGCGACGGGAATGGTCAGGACCAGTACGACAATCATCATCGGAATATTGTTAATGACAGGAATCATCAACTGGTCATATCCGGCGGGCATTTCTTCGACGGCAGCGGCCAGGGAGCCCTCCTTGTCCGTCCACCAGTGGGAGGTGTAGGCAAAGAAGGAGAAAGCAAAGGGAATGAAACTCCAGCGGACTCCTTTCTTCGTATCATAGCCGAAGACCTTCCTGAGCAGTTCGGCCAGTGCCGTCAGAACAACCGTAGCGATTATATAGCCAAGGTCGGCTTCCCCCACAATCAGGAACAAGACCAAGATGAATCCGTTCAGAACTGTCGCTGCCCCGAACCCCCTGATAATGGAGCACGTATAAAGATAGATGAATGCGAAGACCAGCGGCAGAATGGCGCCGATATAGGCATAACATACCGGGTGGATGGCGCCGCTTGCGGCACCGAGGATGAATGTCGCCAGATAGGCGACGGCCATCAGAATGACTTTGAATACAGGTTTCATATGCTTTTAAAGATTTATAGATTCCATTCCAAGGCTCCCTGCTGGATGTCCTGCATCCGCTTGTAGAAGCCTCCGGAAGCCGTAAGTTCAGCCGGCGTTCCGCACTCTTCTACCCTGCCCTCCTTCAGGACCACAATCTTGTCGGCCCCGGCCACGGTGCGCATGCGGTGTGCGATGATAATTACTGTCTTATCCTTGACCAGCCTAGAGAGTGACTCCTGGATAAATGTCTCGTTCTCTACGTCCAGGGAAGCTGTGGCTTCGTCCATTAGAATGATGGGGGCATCTTTCAGGAAGGCGCGAGCGATGGATATCCGCTGGCGTTCCCCTCCCGATAGTTCGCTGCCATTTTCGCCGATCATCGTATTCCATCCTTGCGGCAGTTTCTCAGCGAAGACATCCACGTGGGCCAGCCGTGCGGCCGCGATGACCTCCGCTTCCGAAGCATCCTTGCGGCCGATGCGGATATTCTCCAGTACGGTGTTGTTGAACAGCGTAACGTCTTGGAATACGATGGAATACAAGCCCATCAGCGTCTCAGGGTCTATCTTGGAAATATCCATCCCGCCCACCGTGATAGTGCCGGAAGGAATGTCCCAAAATCGGGATGCCAGACGCGATATGGTGGTCTTGCCGGAACCCGAAGGGCCAATGAGCGCGGTCACCTCTCCCTGCTTCGCAGTAAATGAAACCCCGTCCAGAACAGTCTCAGACGAATCATAGGCAAAACGGACATCCTTGAATTCAATGTCATAGCCCTTGTTGGAAAGCGTTTCCTCACCCCGCTGTTCCGCGTGATTGAGGATTTCATCCATGCGTTCCGACTGGACGCCCAGAGACACCACGGCTCCCAAGTTGATGAGCGATCCGGACATCGGGTCATACAGGCGGGACGCCACGAGCAGGAACATGAAGAATGTCAGCACATTCAGGTTCCCGGCGGAAAGCAGCATGGCTCCGACCAGGGCAATGGTCGCAATCCCCAGCTTCAGGACCATCTGCCCGCTCACGACAAAGACGGCAACGCCCAGCTCGGCCTGAATGGCCCGCTTCTCCACCGAGTCGATACGGGGCCAGAGTCCCTGCAGGTATTTGCGCTCCGCATCGTTGGCCCGGATATCCTGGAACGCCTCCAATCCTTCCTGAATGCTGTCGGCCAGCGCCACCTTCGCCTGTACATTGCGGCGATTGAATCGGTTCTGGAACTTGGATGAGAAGAGGACGATGCTGATGGCGACAGGTATTACCCAAACGGCGGCGAGCGCCATTCTCCAGTCGAAGAAGAAAAGACTGATGCCGATGAGTGTCGTGGAAATCATAGACCCGATGAGTTCAGGCACCCAGTGGGATGTTCCCGTTTCAATTGTGGCCGCATCGGCCATGATGGTGCTGGTAAGGTCGGCCAGATCCTTCTTGCCGAAGAAGGACAGCGGCAGGCGGCGCAGTTTCTCCGCCAGGGAGATTCTCCGGCGGCCGCTCTCCAGATACACGGTGACGAACTGATAATTGTACTTGACGTATTCCATGGCAGCCACGGCCAGCAGGCAGGCGCCGATTTTCCAGACATACCCCCAGGTATTCAACGCGTTTCCTTCCATCAGGTCTTTTACCAGGTAGAACATAAGCCCGACGGGCAGCATGAGGACAATGTCCATCGCAGCGCTGGCAAGGCTGGATTTCATCAGGTCTTTCGCACCCTGACGGGTAAGGGCATATTTATGCCGAAGGGTTTCTATGATGCTCATTTGATGTTCCATTTGACAGATTCCACATATTGTTTCCACATAGCGGCGTATTTGCCGCCTTTCTCCAGAAGAACTTGGTGCGAGCCGCACTCCGTCACGCGTCCTTCCTCCAGCACAAAGATGCGGTCGGCTCCGGTCACGGAAGAGAGGCGGTGGGCAATCATGATAATGGTCTTGCCGCCGGCTGCCATCTCGGTGAAGGCCTGTTGCACACGGGTTTCATTATCTGGATCCGCGAAAGCCGTGGCCTCGTCCAGAATAACGATGGGCGTGCCTTTCAGCATCACGCGGGCGATGGCCACGCGTTGCTGCTCGCCTCCGGAGAGATGGGTCCCCTGTGTGCCGATGACGGTGTCAATACCATCGGGCAACTTGGCCAGGATATCATCGCACTGGGCTGTATGCAAAGCCTCGAGGACTTCTTCACGGGTAGCGTCAGGCCTGCCCAGGCGGACGTTCTCGCAGATGCTTGTCTTCAGCAGGCGGCTGTCCTGGAATACAAAAGAGATACGGTCCATCAGATCCTTCTTGCGGATATGGCGGATGTCCACGCCGCCCAGGGTGATGGCCCCTTCCGTCACGTCAAAGAAACGGGCGATGAGGCTGGCCGTCGTGGTCTTTCCGCCACCGGAAGGGCCCACGAAGGCGATCTTCTGTCCGGGCTTGATGTCCAGCGAGACGCCGTCCACCGCAAAGCGTTCGGCTTCCGGATAGCGGAAACGGACATCCTTGAGCTGGATCTCATTGTCATCCGGCAACTTGGCATCCGAAGGATCTGAAAGCGGATCAATCGCCAGGATCCGTCCCGTCTTGTCCAGCGCATCAGCAACGATCATCTCGTTCTCGCTGGCAAACATGATGCGGTTCAGGGTAACGGCGATGGACGGGGTGACGATGATGTAATACAACAGGTTCAGCAGGAACTCGGGCGAATAAGTCCCGTGCTTCACGACGATCAGCGTCATCGCGATAAGCACCGCAAAGGAGGCGTTGACGAAAGTCGTGTAGAGGGTCATCGGTCGCCGCAGGTCGATTGTATAGGCGATCACCCACTGTTTGTATTGGTCGATGGATTCCTTGAAGCGCTTGAAGGAGAAGACGGACTGGCCGAAGGTCTTGACCACCGGGATGCCGCGGACGTACTCGACGGCCTCGTTGGACATGGCATCCAGCGCCTTGTTGTATTCCCCCAGTTTCCTTCGGAGCGTAGGGCCGGTCATCAGGGTAATCATCACGATGATGGCCAGCAGGACCGTTCCCAGGCACAGAAGCCCCATCCGCCAGTCGAACAGGAACATCAATACCGCAAGCCCGATCATCGTGGCGTACATGCCGGCTTTGTCCGGAAGTTGGTGAGCCAGATAGGTCTCCGTGGATTGGGTGGATTCCTGCACCCATTTGCGCACCTTGCCGCTCCCCAGTGCATCCAGGAAGCCTGTCGGCAATGTCATGATATGCTGCATCAGTGCCTTGCGCATATTGGCGGCAATCCTGAAAGCCGCCAGATGCGAACACATCAGGGCGCCGAAATACACGACGATCGTGGCGATGGCAAAGGCCACGGCCATCCAGCCGTAATGGGCGATGCGGCTGTAATCTCCGGCAATCACATCCCGTAGGATGGCCCAGATATAGAGGAAAGGGACCAGGGCGAGCAATTGGCTGATGCCCGAGATGACCATTGACAGGTAGGTAAGCACCTTTCTCTTCCCCGCATATGCGAGGAGAGATTGCAGAATCGGTTTCTTTTTATCCATAGATCCTTTTCAATAGTGAACAATGTTTCATTTTGTTTCAAAATAAAAAACGGCCGCCTCCGTGGCGACCGTCAAATCTGTATCATCTTTCTCCATCCTATGACCTCGAATTGGATGTAGTCCGACAGGACCGACCGGACCTCCTCTTCCGTCAGGTCGTGCATCAGGACCTCTTCCAGCAAGGTGAACATCCAGACGTTGTTCAGGTGAACGAAGAAATCGGACACATCCGTATTGATCTCAGGATGTTTCGCTTTCATGGCTTTCAACCAGTCAAGGACCAGCCGCGTAGCCTTCTCGACGTAGTATTCCTTATAGCCTTCCAGGGAAGATCCCTGGGATTTGAAGAGCAGGAGCTTTAAAAGATTCCGGTATTTACGGATTGCGTCTATGTACTCTTCCAGCGTTGCTTCAACATATCCTTCTTCCTGCATGCTCAGGATGTCCTCGCCTTTGATCCCGTGGTGTTCGTTCAACATGGCTTCCAGGGTATCGGTCGCCGGTTTCAGCAGCTCCCGGAACAGCTCGTCTTTAGAGGCGAAATAGTGGTATAGGTTGCTCAGGTTGATTCCCGCTTCACGGGCAATGTCGCGCGTGGTCGTCTCCCGGAAACCCTTCTTCATGAAGAGCCTTTTCGATACGGTGAGAATCCGTTTTCGTATGTCTGTCTTGAGCGTCTGCATAGGGAACACCGTTCCTTTTTCCGCTGCAAAGGTAAGATCTTTCAACTGTCGGGACAATCCCCATTTGTTGTGATTCGTGAAGATGGTAGAATCCCGATTTTTAGCGGAAGAGATAATATCCCACTGCAACCAAGGCTACACCGGCTATAACACTCAAAGCAATGTATCCCGCAAAGCCCCAAATGTTTCCGGATTGCAGCATCACCAATACAGACGCCCTTCATAGCCAGCGATACCAGATATCGGCCCGCTCCTCCCAAGAAGCTGCCGGCACCAACCGCCAATATGGTTTTGATAAGATCCATCGTCTAATCTCCTATTCTGATTACGCTTCTGTCTTCTTCCTGCTGTTTTCCTCCGCCTTTGGCCGGCTTGAAGGAATGGAAGTTCCAGGTGATGCCCAGCCAGAACATCCGGCTCCGGTTCTTGCTGTTGTTCATCAGCGTGAACACCGGGTTATCGGAATGCACGTCCCAACGTCGGGTGTTGAACACGTCTGTGAGTAGGGCTGAGACGGCAAGGCTGTTCTTCAAGAAGTACTGCTTTACGCCGATAATCCCGTAATGGATGGTCCTGGTGGTGAACTGCGGGAAAAACTGAGGCGTAGTCACGAAGTAATGTGCCTGAATCTCCGTGCTGCTGAAAGGCCGGATGGCAAGGCCGGCATTACTGTTGTTGGTCCAGCCTTGGTTCCGAATGTCGTTGCCCTTGAAAGAGCCGCTGGATGCCGAAAAGAAGGTATTGCTGGCCAAATCTACCGTCATCCACCGGGTAGGCGAATACCGGATACTATGGTCCATGCCGGCCTTTATGTCGGAATCCGCATTGATGTAGGTAGTGACCAGGATTCCGTTGTCCAGATAAGCCACCTGATTGATATAGCCTGTGGTGTAAGTTACGTACGCATTACCGTTCACCGTCAGGTACTTGCCGGTATAGGAATACCCCGCATCCATCTTGTTGGCCTTCTCCGGCTGCAGTTGCATATTGCCGGTCTCGTAGGTCTGAATGTCAATCAAGTTGATGTACGGGTTCAGCTGCGGATAGGTCGGCCGGGAGATGCGCCGGGTAAGTGCTGCGCTCAGAGACCATTGTGGGACGACACGCCAGTTCAGCGACAGACTGGGCGACAGGAACCAGCAGTTACTGCTTGTGTCCAGACTCGATCCTTCACTGTGAAGCGTAACGTAACTGTATTCAACGCGGACGCCTGCCGTATAGGACAGCGCATCCGTAAACTTGCCGGAATACATCGCATAAGCTGCCGGAATGAACTCCCGGTGCGTCAGGTCATTACTGAGCGGAATAGACAGCACCCATTTCTGAGTAGCGTCATCCCATTCAAACATCTTGTGGTCGATGTTGTTCTGCCGATAAGTCATCTTGACGCCGGTCTCAAATTTGCCTTTGCCCAGCATCATCATATAATCGCCCTGTAGGGCGGCAATCAGGGGATGGCCGCCAGACTGGGACTTCTGCACCATCTTCCCTCCTTCATAATAGTAAGAGGGTCGATGTCCGGTGATGCTGGAGACAGAAGCGCTCATGCTCAGTTCCTTCTTACCAGGATCAAAGAGGTGCTTGTAACCAAACCCTCCTCCATAGTTCTCCCGGTTGAAAGTGATATCGGTCTGGCGCGTGCCATTGAAGTCCTGAAAGTTGTTCATCCGGGGTAGCGCCACCTTGATATCGGCTGTCAGGATGTCCTTGGGCGTAGCCTTGAACTGGAGGTTGATGCCGGCATTCTGGCCGGAAGTCCGCTTGGTGGCATGGATCAGTTGGTCCACCCGGACTCCTGTAGCCACAATCTGCCGATGCAACTCGCTCTCAATCCAATCCTTCTCGTATTTGCCGTTGTAGTTGAGAAGCACGCCCCATCGGCCTTTGTTATAGTTCAGCGCCACATTCCCGTTCATGAACCCATTGAATCCATAATTAAACGCGGCCATCGCGCTGAACATATTGGCAGATTGCTTTTTTGAAATGATGTTGACAATGCCGCCGGTACCCTCCGAATCATACTTCACAGACGGACTGGTTACGATTTCGATACTCTGCACATTAGCTGCAGGAAGGCTCTCCAAGCCACTCAATGTCGTAGGAATCCCGTCCACCAGGATGAGCACATTGCTATTGCCCCGGATAGAAATCCCTCCGCTTCCATCCACACTTACGGCCGATGCCCCGCGAATCACCTCCAGCACAGATCCTGTTGCTGCTGCTACGCTGGAAGCCGTATTAATGCGCGTCTTTTCCACACTCACGCTTTTCGCTGTCTCTCCCGCCACCACCAATGCCTCATTCAGGACAGTTGCATCCAGAGCCAGTACGATATCACCCAAATCCGTCACACCCTTGCCGGAGCACTCCAGCTCCCGCTTCAGGTCCTTATAGCCAATAGCGCTGATTTTCAGCAGATACTTCCCTGAATACTGCCCATTAAGAAGGAATGAGCCATCTTCCCCCGTCATGCCCCCGGCCACCATCTTCTTGTCCGATTCCAGCATCACGGCCGCGTAGATGACCGGTGTTCCATCTGCCTCCACGACACGTCCTTTTAACCCATCCTGGGCAAAGGAATTCAGTGCGTTGGCCAGAAGAAGAAGCTGAATGAGTAATCTGCGCATTCGGGTTAGCAACCATTTATACCATTGACGAAACGATCAACAATACTGGAGGAATGTTGATAATGCAGTGAAGCAGCACACCCCACCAGAAGCCAAGATTGACTCTTGCATATGTAATTGCGCAACCGCCTGCCATAGGGACAAGAATGGTCGCAAGGGCAAATGGAAACACTTGCCAGTTCAGGACGGAAAAAGCCTTGAAATGCAACAGGCCAAAGCCGATCGCTGAAATCCACATGGCGGGTATGATGTATTTCCGCCGCCATGCTAGCCACTGTTCATCGGTAGTGAAGCGGCAAATCAGCCAATAAATGATTGCGCCTAAGAATACCAGCCCCAGCAGGATGTACCAGACATGACATCTGTGCATATAGTAGGCGCAAACAACCGGAAGGAGACCAAGCCACAGTGCTACCGTCTGCCGTTTAAAAGACAGTCCCAGACGGAACATAATCTCTTCTGCCAGCGGGGCTATTATCATCAGCTTCAGGATCGTCTTCCACGACGCATGGCCCATATAATGAGTCGGGTCTCCACCAAACTTGGTCAAATCCATAGGATTAATCCCAAAAAACATATAAATGGCGACGCTTGCAATTCTCAGTAGAACAGCCCCCGCCATCAGTATCACGAACCATTTCAGCGTGGTGCCGACAATCTTCTTTTTTGGAAGGGACAGATAATCATCCGGCCTGTTCAGTATAAATTTTGCCATCATTGAATCCGTCAAATCTCGATTTAACGAATACAAATCTACGAAAAACTAGAGGATGTAGTAATCAGTCACAAATCAATTTTAATCAAACAGCCCCCGTTCTTTCGACAATACCGATTCTTGCCTGGACGGGACAATTTTGTCGCCAGGCTGGAGATAGCCCAGCAGGAGCGGCGACTCAGGGTCATGAGTGAGATAGTTCTGCAGAGCCTTTGCGTGGTCTTTGTTGGCGTAGCAGTAGCGGCAGCCGTTGGGACAGGAGTTGTAGTCCCCCAGTCCCCTGCTCTCCATGCACAGGCATCCGGCACGATTCCCTTTGTGGGAGACTTTCTTGAACTGGACACCCAATGCCCGGGAGAAAATTTCTGCCGTCATGCAGCCGCTCCGGTGAATTCCAAACGGTTCATAGTCTTCCTTCGTGGCGCAGGTTTGAAGATACAGGCCGTTTTTCCGGGCAATAGCGCCCATCCCCTTAGCAAGCGTCAACTTGTCTTGCTCCGACACCTGCCTAAGTTCCGGCATATTGACCTCCAGTTTCTTGTACATCTCCACAAAAGAAAAGATGCAACGGTCCACATACGGAGCCAGTTCCCGGGCCATGTAACCAAAGGTGTCCAGATGTCGCTCAATGGTGTATTTTCCCGTCAGAAGCACGGGATCGTAGCGCCAGGCTATCTTCTCCGGTCCCACCTGGGCCGCCAGGGCTTTCAGTGTCCGAATACTATCATCGATGGAAGGTACCCGTGGTTCGATGTCCTCTCCATAGGCAGTAATCGTATAGTGGTAGTAGCAGTTGAACCGGTCGGAAATCTCGTGGAGACGCGGCAGAATGGGGCTGTAATCCTTGGAGCAGAACACCACCACATCCAGCGCATCCGGGTTCAACTCAATCCGGTTCACGATATTGGGGAACAGCGGATTCCGGGACAGGACATAGCCCTCCCGGAAGCGATTCAGCAACCACTCGCTATAGTATTGGACGGTATCCGTCCGTCCGCCGGTGTTCAGGATCATCAGCGCTTACTCCACGACTACGCAGCGGCCCGGTTTGCGGGGCTTCTCGGCAGGATAGTCGCCCTTACAATATCCCAGAAGCACGAAGCAGCGGGCCACATAGCCGAGCGGAACGCCCCAATCATACATCAGTTTGTGGCCGTAATCACTGTCGAAGGTCTCCTCGCCTCGGGCGATGATGCAGGAACTGATGCCCAGTTCCGTGGCGGCCAGGACCATGTTCTCTGCGCAGCAGAAAGAGTCCGGAACACTGTACAGGAAGTTCCCCTGGGCAAAGATGACGCACACCGTGGGAGCGCCATAGAAGCCGCTCTTGATGCTGGGGTCGTCGATGATGCTGGGCTGCTCATTGGACACGAAGTTCCCGGAAAGGCGGGAACGGTCCAGTTTGCCCACATTCATCTTGCCCACGGCTTCCGTGAGTTTGGGATCGCGGAGCGCCACGATCATACTGCGCTGGCCACCGCCGGCATTCGGGGCATACAGGCCTGCTTCGATGATTTTCTCCAGATCCTCCCGGGGAATCTGCCGATCCTCATACTTACGAATGGAGCGGCGGTATTTTATCAGTTCAAATAGATCCATAGTTCTTATTCGTCATTCCCGGTTTGACCGGGAATCTCTTTCCAGCATTGTGGATCGGGTGCGTAAAAGTTATGGGTGTAGCCGTAGGTCACGGCCGGGCAGCCGCGGCAGAAGCGCAGAAGCTCGCAGCGGCGACACTTTTCAAACTTCTCATATTGGCGGTACCTCTCCATCTCCGGCCCGGTCCAAAGGTCGTAGAGCGGGGTTTTCCGCACATTGCCGACGATGCTGTCGAACCTCCGGCAGGCCATCACATCACCGTTCGGACAAATAGTGAAATGGCAGTTGCCGCAGTTGCAACCGTCGTAAACCAGGTTCTCGTCCAGCCCTTCCGGAATCCTGAACAAACCATTCTCATAGAGGTAAAGCGTCCACAGATGGTCCTTCAGGTTGAAATACGTCCCGGAGTCCTTGTACTCCTGGAACTTCTTCCAGCATCGGTCCAGCACATCGCGGTACTGCAGCGGATTAAGATGGGCCGATTTTTCCGTGGACGTGGGACAATATCGGCCGAAAGCAAAAACATCGGCCTTGTGCGCCACTACCGTGTCGATGATTTCCTCCATCTGGTCCGCGTTCACTGCGGAGACTGTGGTCATGATGGCCACCTTGATGCCGGCCTTCTTCAGCACAGCCATCTTCTCCAGCGTGATGTCGTAGGAGCCGGGCTTGCGCATCCAGTCGTGCGTCTCCCGGTTGCCGTCGATGGAGAGCTGATACTTCTCGCAGCCGTAGGCCTTGAGACGGGCGCAGACCTCGTCGGTCAAGTGGAAAGGATTTCCCAGAATGGTAAAGGGCATGTTCCGCTCCTTGAGCATTCCCAGGATGTCCCAGATCCGCGGATGCAGCACCGGGTCTCCTCCAGTGATATAGAAATACGGTACACGCTCCTCCATCCGGGAGCACATGTCCACGCAGTTGTCAATGACCCGACGGGCATCCGGTAGGCTGACGGTAATCAGCTTCGGATGCCCCTCGGCAAAGATGTAACAGTGTTTGCACCGCTGATCGCAATAATCAGTGATGTGCCACTGGAATGCGAAGTACTGCAGCATTACTTGGCTCCGCAGGCACTGCCGCAAGCAGCGGGCTTCTGCTCAGGCTCGGCTGCACCGCAAGCGCTGGGCTTAGGTTCCGCGCTTCCGCAGGCACTTCCGCAGGCGGCGGGTTTCTCTTCGGGTTTGGCGGCACCGCAGGCGCTGCCACAAGCGGACGGAGCCTGCTGTGCAAAGCTCATCACGAATCCACCGATGTTTGCTCTTTTCATGATAGAGGGCGTTAAGTGTTGATGATTGAAGGAATGGTTATCGAATGACACGATTATTCTTTTGCATGTTTCTGCCGGTCGGCCAT
>JAEEGH010015103.1_pt1 | contig 16833 bp, 10 predicted proteins | sample 9134181 | NCBI WGS metagenome assembly JAEEGH01 (sample SAMN16246544, study PRJNA631951) | gut metagenome | biome: gut microbiome; feature: rumen; material: DP-attached | host: Bos | place: Iran: Karaj | collected 2018-10
ATAGTGGCCTTCCCATGTTCCCCTGGGGATGGCGACATTGCCGCCGTTGGCGTTCTTGAATGTCAGCGCATCATGGTTGGCGTTCATGTCGAAGTAGATGTTTAGCTGGTCGTTGTCGCCGGTGCCGATCAGATTTGGCCAATTAATGTCACGGCCCGGAACTGACGTCTTCAGTTTCGTCAGCGCATTGGTCGTCGTGTCGCAGACGACCTGGACGGTGACGGTGTTGGTGAGTCCGGAGAGCGCGTTGACGAACTGGGCGAACGAGCGGCCGCCGAACCAGTAGCCGTCGTCAAGCCAGGTGCTGGCGTCGCTTTCGTCGTGCTGGAAGCTGGCGACGTTGCTGCCGCTCACGAGGTCTAGCCACTGCGGCGACGTCCAGCTGTGCGGCTTGTCCGCGCCGACGTTGCGGATGCCGTCGAGATGAAGAACAAGGCCATCCGTCACGTATTCGTCGAATAGCGGATCGAGGGCAACGGGCACTTCGGCATGGGCTCGCTGCCACTGCCATGTAAGGCGGACTTTCGCAAAGGGATCGGTGGCTGTGTAGGAGCAGGACTCGTAGCGGACAGGGGCGCTCCAGTCCGTGCCGTTCCATGTTTCGAGCGTGTAGCCAGCGCAGGCATAGACCGTGCCGTCCTTTGTCGCCTTCTGCGGCGCGGTGAAGGTGTAACCCTCTTCGTCGTAGGCATAAGCGCCGGAGCCCTCGTTGCCGTTGAGACCTGCGACGGCGGTCGCGACGACGACATTCGTGACTGGAATGCCAGCGAAGAAACGCGCCTCGTCGATAGCGCGGTTCGCGGCAAGCTCTGTGTTTGAAAGCACCTTGTTGTACACGCGGATCGCCTTGATCGTGCCGACGAGATAGCGGACGTCAAGGGCACTCTGGGTGCTGCCGCAGCTGCCGAAGTACCAATTCAGACTTCCGGGGGCGGACTGGGTTCCGCCGGAACCTTCCTTCCAGCCTGTCGAGAAGGAATCTGCCGCCGTGATGATCTGCTTGTGGTTGGCGGAGTCCAGCGCGGCGTTCAGGTATTTGACATTGGCGCCGCACGTCACATTGGCACGGGTGCCAGAGGCAAGACCCGTGACGGCATCCGCCTTGAAATGAACAAGCCCTTTGTTCTTGTCGCTGAAGTAGATATTGGCCCAGTCTTCGGCGCAGCCAAAGAACGACGGCCAGGAGGTGGAGTTCTCGCTTCCCTTCACGTCAGCGACGATCTGAACTGTCATCGCGGCACCGAGATTCTGCTTGAACTTCAGCTTGCCGTATGCGCCGCCCGCGAAATGGTAGCCGTCCGCCACCCACGCGCTCGCGTCGCCGCTCTTGGCGTCAAACACGGCGTCGTTCGCAACGCGGCCTATATTCTTCCACTCGGTCGCCTCGCCATCGTGCGCCTTGAGGAGCCCGGCGTTGCGGATTCCGTCGAAGTTGACGACGAGGTTGTCCTGCGCGGCGTAGTTGCCCGGCTCGTAGAGGAGCCCGGCGCACGCCGTCGCGCACATGAAGGCAAACGCCAGAGATGCTGTTGCCTTCGCCACATCAACTTGCATCGAATTATCAGTAGTCATCGCGTTACTCCTTAGAATACAAGGCCTTGCTCAGAGCATAAAACACACAGTTTCGCATCGCATATAGCTCTGCGAGTTATCGATAGTATATCACAAGTTCGCGAGATAGGCAATCGCATTCGGAAAAACCTATGGGGTTTCTGCTATTGTTAACGCGTCACGCGTGACCGTTGCGTCTGCGCGCGACCACCGCCATTCCGTCCCCAACGTCTCCTATGTCCCCAATGTTCCCCTGCGCAGGCCGGCACAAAGGCTAAGTCGCGGAGTGCTTTTGGGATAATTTAGGGGATTTGCGGGATTTCTCGCGATTTGAGGGAAAAACAGGCCCTTTGACGTTAGGGTTAAAAGGTTTAAAGCGCACGGGAAGGGTGCTGATGCGGGGGATTGCGAGAAGGCGCCCCGTCCCAAAACCAAAACCCTAGGTAGGGAAATTCCATTTCCAACGTAGATATAATGGGAAATTTCCATTTCCAACGTATCGAAAACCTACGTTGGAAATTTTCGTTTCCAACGTAGGCTTTCGAGAAGGGCCTATTTTGGCCTCTCAGCGCAGGATGATCATCGTGCCAGGCGGCGCGTTGTACACAGAGACCGAAACCGCCGCGCCGTCGACTTCGCTGCCGAAGACCGAATATACCGGCGTAACGGTATATCCGTCAGTCGCCGACAAGGTCGTAGAGTCCGGCGACGCCTTCGGAGCGGCGAAACGGTCGCCGACATTGTCAAGGCGATGCACTTCGCCTCGGCGAACCAGCTCTACCAGATGTACAAGCGCCACTTCGGGCTGACCATCCGCCAGACCGTCCGCCGCCCGCAGCGCGACTGAAGCACGCGGGATTGCAGGCTGAACGGCTCTTCGACGCCTACAGGTTGAGCAGGTGCTTGCGGAGGGCGATGGCGACGGCTTCGGTGCGGTTGGCGGCGCCGAGCTTGGTGAAGATGACGTTGACGTGTTCCTTTACCCGGTCTTCGCGGATGCCAAGCTCGGTTGCAATGTCCTGGTTCGTAAGCCCGCGCGTCAGCCCGGAAAGTATCTCCATCTGCCGCGGCGTAAGGGCCTGAGCCGGAGGATCCTCCTCCAGCAGGCGTTCGACCTCGTCCGATATGGCCCGTTCGCCTTTTGCGACGGCGCGGATCGTCTCGACAAGCTGGGAGTTCGGCGCGTTCTTCATGAGGGCGCCGGTCGCTCCCGCATTGAGCGCGTTTGCGATTCCGTCCGAAGTGCCGAATGTCGTGAGGACGACGATCTTCGTCTCGGGCAGCGCCGCGTGTATCTCGGCTGTCGCCGTGGCTCCGTCCTTCTTCGGCATCATGAGGTCCATGATCACGACGTCGGGCCTGAGTTCCAGCGCCTTCCTGACTGCGCTTTCCCCGTCTTCTGCGTCGCCTACGACTTCAAGTCCGTCCTGGGTGCCGAGGAGCGAGGCAAGGCCCATTCTCACGATGGCATGGTCGTCCGCCAGCAGTATTGTGGTGTTTTTCATGGCTTTTGATGGTTTTTGAGCTTTAGGGCTACCGACACCTTCGCGCCTTCTCCCGGAGAAGACTCGATCTTCATCACGCCGTCGAACTGGGTCATGCGCTCGCGTATGCCCTGGAGTACGAAGTGCCCCTGCAACACGCCCGGACGCTTGTCCGGATCGAAGCCGCAGCCGTTGTCGCGCACGGAGAAGCTGAGCGTGTCGTCGTCCAGATTGCCGGCGATCTTCACGGACGATGCGCCTCCGTGTCGCACGGCGTTCGTCACAAGCTCGCGTACGATCCGCATGAGCACGTGCGCGGTGTCGTCGGTCAGGCGCCTGCGCTGGACGTTGAAGCGTATCGACAGGTCGACGTCTGAGACAAGAGGGGAGACTGTACGCCGGATCGCCTCGTTGAGGTCCTGCTCCTCAAGTGCGCGGCTCCTGAGGTCCCAGAGGCAGTTGCGCAGCTCGTTCCGGCATGACTGCAGCGTTCGCGAGGCCATGCCGAGGTGGTTCAGCATTCCGTCAAGGTCCTTTCTCGCGAGCTGCTCAGCGGAGTCGATCTCGAGCGAGACGCCCGTCAGGTTCTGCGCAATGGTGTCGTGCAGCTCCACCGCGATTCGCGTGCGCTCCTGCACCTTGAGCCGGGATTCCTCCTGCGAGAGCCTCGAGCGCAGAAGCTCGCGTCCGCGCTTGTCCGCAAGGCGGCGCAGCAGGAAGTTCCACAGCAGTATAGCCGCAAGCGCGGCGAAAAGCGCGGCGACTAGCACGAGAAGCCTGGCGGGCGTCCACCAGGGAGGAGGCGAGAGCACCTTCACGTCCGCCGGCGTTCGCACGACGAGGGACACGTTTAGGATGCGCGGCAGTGGCTCGTTAGGATGCCAGCGCTCGGTGTCCAGTATGCATGTGCCGGAAATCTCCGCCTCGCTGCCGAGCTCCACGCCTGAGATCGCGTCCGGCACCGCGCTCGCGTCGACCGTCATCGTGAAGTCCCCGCACTGAAGGCGGACGATTCCGTCGTTCAGCCCTGCGGACGGCACACCAGTCACGATGCCGCGCAGCGAGATCGCCCTGCCGTGGAAGCTGGGGTTGAGCTCGTAATGCCCCTTGCCGTCAGTGAAGAGCGCGGCGGCGTCTGCGGGTTCCGCCGTCTCGGGTGCGCGCCTTGCCGAGCCCGATGCCTTGCGCCATATCGCTCTGCGCAGGTTGATGCGGTAGAGGTCAGTGTCGGGAAGCCCTGCCACTTCCACGCTGTCGCCGCACTCAGGCAGCGGACCCTCCGCCAGCCTGACGTTTGCCACTGCGCCCGCGTCGGACCTGATCGCGAAGTTTAGATTCTGCCAAGCGGCGATGACGATGCCTTTGGCGGTGTGGCGCCCGAGGTGCATGACCTGCGCGGTCTCGTTGGCAGAGATGGACTCCAGCGGCGGCACGGCGAACGGGTCTTCGGGCGGCGGCCGGACGATCTCGATGTTGTCGGCGGAATGCAGCGCTATCTCGGTCAGTATAACGCGGCGGAATCCGCTGAAAAGGGACGAGTAGCATCCTGTTGCGCGGACCTTCGCTCCGATGAGCTTTGCGATGGCCCTGCCGTCGCATTCCGACGCCGGCAGCGCGAGCCCGATGGACTTTGTGCCGGAGGACATGACGATGTGGATGTATCGGTGGTCTATCTCGTCCTCGAACACGTCGCGTATCGTGCCCTCGACCCGAACCGGGCGGAACCTGTATCGCCCTGAGAGCGCGTCGTCTATGGTCGTGTCGACCGGCGGATCCGGGACTGTGTGCGAGACGACGTCGATTGCGCGGCAGCTGGCGATGGTGAAGGCCTTTCCCGTCTTGTTGACGAAGCTCTTTGACTTTCCCCTCGCAATGACGACGTCGCCGTCGTGGAGAAGGGAGTTCGGCCACGTCGCGTCGTCGATGAGCTGTATGTACCCGTCCGCAGCCTTGACGTAGAACGCCCTCGACGCATGCGAGGAGCTCCAGACGACCGTCGCCTCCAGGGCGAACGCAACGCCCTCCCTGCCGCCGAACCCGAGGTGCGTCAGAAGCTCCGTCGCGTTCGTCACGACGTTTCCGCACCACGCGGCCGCAGGCGCGAGCGCGGACAGCAGTGTCATTGGCAGTCTCACAGTCGCATTATACCAAAAATGAAGTTCCGGCAGCGCGTTTCGCCCCCGCCCCCGAAAGGGGGCGTGTCGGAAGATCGCGCCTCTTTGGTATAATGGCGCAGGGCTTCAGGACGCTGGACGGAGCATGAAATGCAGTGAGACGCGTCCTTTGTCCTTCTGAAGAAAACGAAATGGCGGCACTTGGACTTATGATGGCTGCGCTGGCGTTGATGCCGATGCCGCGCGAAGTTGAATGGCGCGACGGCACATGCACGTTTGCGGAGAGCGACGTGAGCTTTGCGCGCGACGCGGCGCTGCCGCCGGAAGGATATCGCATCGACATCTCCTCGAACGGCGTGGCCTTGTCGACCTGATGGCGGACTACAAGCTCAACGTCTTCCACTGGCACTTGACCGACGACCAGGGATGGCGGCTCGACCTGCGGCGCTTTCCCGAGCTGGTCAAGTATGGCTCGGTGCGCTCCGAATCTGCCGTGCACGGATGCACCGGCAAGCCCCGCGACTATCGCGGCAACGGGCAGCCGTACGGTCCGTACTTCTACACCGCGGCGGACGTGCGGGAGATACTTGACTACGCGAAGGCCCGCTTCGTCACTGTCGTTCCCGAGATCGAGATTCCCGGACACGTCCGAGCGCTGCTTGCCGCGCATCCCGAGTTCGCATGCCGTGAAGGGCTTTCGCGAGAGCCGCGCACGATGAACGGCGTCGAGGACGAAGTCCTCTGCGCCGGAAACGACGAGGCGATTCGCTTCATGGAGCAGGTCTACGACGAGGTCTGCGCAATCTTTCCCGGAACGTACGTCCATATCGGCGGCGACGAGTGCCCGAAGAGGCGGTGGAGGGAATGCCTCAAGTGCCAGGCCAGGATAAGGTCTCTAGGCCTCAGGGACGAGGACGCCCTTCAGGCCTGGGTGACGCGGCACTTCACCGAATACCTTTCGAAGAAGGGCAGAAGGGCGATAGGCTGGGACGAGGTGCTTGCCGGGGATCCTGGTCCGGAAACAGTCGTCCACAGCTGGAGAAAGCAGAAGTACGCCGTCGCGGCCGCCGAGAAGGGCCACGATGTCGTCGTCTCGGCGCTAATGTCCACGTATTTCTCGGTGCCGCAGGGCGTAAAGGACGACCCGTTCACCTACATGAGCCCGAAGAGGCGCTGCTCGCTTGCAATGGCTTATGCGTTCAATCCGTTCGAAGGCATGACGGATGTTGCAAAGGGCCGTGTGCTGGGTGCCGAATGCTGTCTCTGGAGCGAGTGCGTCTGGAACGAGTACGACCTTGCCTTCAAGCTGTGGCCGCGCGCCTTCGCATTTGCGGAGGCGGTGTGGTCCGCCCCGGCTTCGCCGCGCGACTTCGCGGACTTCGAGCGCCGCGCGGCGATTGAGCGCAGGCGGCTGATATCCAGAGGCGTCAACTGCGCGCCGTTGAGGTGACATTCGAAAAGCGCCTGCCGCCAGCCCGCTTCAAGAAGCAGACTGTGCGGCAGTTCGTTGACGGTTCCAACTTTATGGTTCCCGGCCTCGCATTCCGCTTTGGATTGGAGTGTCTTGCGATAAACGCCTCATGGCGCATGCGGCGGAAATCGTCAGCCAACAACACTACATAGCGCAATCCCGTCTGGCGCTCAATGAGGCAAGAACGAGAACTTTATCCGTTTCGGAGGCCGGCGTGAACGATTTTCGGTTTAGCGCCGTGGGGAGTGCCCGCGACGCGCTTAAACACGCCCCACGAAAAAGTGGTAAAAACTGGTAAACGGCATGTTCCAAGTCCAAGGATTATTTAGTATAATGGTGGCACAAAGGGCGTGAGTGTATCATCCAAAGAGAATTGACTTGATGCAGAAATACGCAGACATAGCCATGCTGAATGGCATCGCCACAGAGGCCGCAGGACGGTCTTCTGGTGACTTCTGCGTTGCCCGTGCCACCCCCCCCCTATAATTGCCGAGAAAACGGCAGAACGCGAAATTCCGGCCTTGTAGCGCATTCCGCGCGGCGTGGTGAGGAATCGTTTTTGTCTCGCGCAGAGGATGACTTCGGACTTCAGACTTCGGACTTCCAGGGCCACTAGCGACTGACGACCAACCACTAACCACTATCAAGGAGACACAACAATGAAGACACCAACAAAACGGGCGACGAGTTGTCTTGCTGCGGTGCTTGCAATCCTCGCTGCGACGAGTTGTGTCTGGGCGGCTGACGTCGGTGCTTCTGCGGAAGTGCCCGCGCTCATCCCCGCGCCGCGCGAAATCGTCTTGACGGGCGGAACGTGTGCGCATGCGGCGAAGCCTAAGATCGAGCGCGTCGCGGGCATTCCGCCGGAGGGCTACGAGCTTTCCGTCAAGCCTGAGAGCGTGACGATTCGCGCTTCTGACGACGCGGGCGAGTTCTATGCGCGGCAGACGCTGGAGCAGCTCAAGGACGGCGCGAGCATCCCGTGCTGCGAGATCAAGGACTCGCCGCGCTTCAAGTGGCGCGGGGTGATGATCGACGATGTCCGGCATTTCCTCGGCAAAGAGACGGTCAAGCGCACCATTGACGAGATGGCGAGATACAAGCTGAATGTCTTCCACTGGCACCTGACGGACAACGAAGCGTGGCGCTTTCAGGTTCCGGGCTATCCGAAAATCACCGAAAAGGGCGATTGCTACACGAAGGACGACATCCGCGAGGTGGTCGAATACGCCGCCAAGCGCAATATCAGGATTGTGCCGGAGGTGGACTTCCCGGGGCATTTCCGAAAACTGTCCAGCACATATCCCGAGTTTACCTGCACGGCGGACAATCCGCGCGACAAGGGGCGCGCGCCAATGTGCGTCGGAAACCCTGATGCCGTGAAGTTCGTCGAAGCCGCGCTCGATACGGTGTGCGACCTTTTCCCCGAATCGAAAGTCATCCACATCGGTGGCGACGAGTGCTGGCGCTACGGCTGGAAAAAATGCGAGAAGTGCAAGGCGATGATGAAGCGCGAGGGCATTGCGGACGTCAAGGACCTTCAGGCGTGGATCACGCGCCACGCCGTCAACTATCTTGCCGCGAAGGGATGCCGCGCCATCGGCTGGGACGAAATGCTTGATGCGAAGGAAGGCTACCTGCCCGCCTCGGCGATGGGGATGCGCTGGCATAGCGAGGGTGCGGAGCGGACGGCGCGCGCGGCGGCAGCTGGACACGAGATCGTAAACAGCCACAAGCGGTTCTGCTACTTCGACTACAGCCAGAGCCTTGAGGGCGACAACCACCGCTATTTCGGCAACGGCAGGAATCCGGTGACGCTCGAAAAGGCGTACTCGTTCGATCCGCTCGCGGAACTGCCGCCGGAATCGCAGCAGAAAGTCGTCGGCGGCCAGTGCAACAACTGGACGGAGGTCACGTACAACGGCAAGGACTTCGAATGGAAACTTTGGCCGCGCGGCTTCGCGATGGCCGAAGTTCTCTGGACGTACCCGGACCCGAAGAAGCGCGACTTTGCGGACTTCAAGCGCCGTGTCGCGATCCACCGCGATGCGATGGTCGCGCGCGGCATCAACGCGGCACCGGTCAACTGAATTCTTACCCCATGAAACAACAACATCCAAACAGGAGGCGAAAAACATGAAAACCTCAGCAACAAAACGGGCGGCGCGCCGTCTTGCCGCGACACTTGCAATCGCCACTGCGCTCGCGACAGGCGGTGCATGGGCGCATACTGCTGTTGGCAGTGCCACTGGCCAAACAGATATTCGTAACGAAACTGGTCGTTCGGAAGGTGGCTACTACGTTATAGGATCCGCAAGCGGTGCGACAGGCATTGTGAACAATGTGTCTGGTGATTTGTCTGTCGGTACGTGGATGGCTGTCGGTTGGATAACGGGTTCGTATGGTGAATTGAACATCAATTCAGGAACCGTGACCGTAAACGGAAGCGGCAATAACGTGACATTCATTGGATACAATGAAGGATCGGAGGGTCTTGTTGTCGTGGACGGCGGGACATTGCTCTCGAAATGCGATTTGCAAGTTGGACGCAATGGCACTGGAACGCTTACGATAAACGGGGGAACTGTGGAGGTCGGTTCCAGCACCACCGAAAAATGGACGTATATCGGGAATAATAGCGGCTCTACCGGCACTATAAACCTAAACGGCGGACAATTGAAGACTGCGCATGTGCGTAAAAACAACGGCGCAGGATCTCTTGTCTTCAACGGCGGAACGCTCGTCGCAAACAAGGCGACCGGCAATCTTATTAGGAGTGGGCTTCCCGTCACCGTCAATGCTGGCGGCGGCACGATTGACAACGGCGGGCTTTCTATTACTATCGCAGCTACACTCAGCGGCACGGGTGGCTTGACCTTCACCGGCACCGGAACGACCACACTGAACGGCGCGGTAAGCTACTCCGGCAAGACTTGTGTCACGCCAGGCACGACGCTCGTGGTTGCCAACGAAACCGCCAAAAACAATATCCTGTCTCACGGGCTTGTCGTCGCTGGCGTCCCAGCCGCGGGGCAGACGGTAATGGCGTACACGTCCGACTTGACCGGCAGCGACCTTTCCAAGGTGACGTGTCCGCTCGCACCCGGAACCATGTTCACGATTGGGGGCGAAGACAACAAGTCGATTGTCGTCGAAAGTGTCGGCCCGGCTCTCGACAACTACTGGACGGGCGCGGCGAACGACGGCAACCTCAGCAATGCCGCCAACTGGGCGAACGGTCTGCCGACCGGCAACGCCAACATATTCTGCGCCACTCCTGCGAATCTCGCCGTCGGCGACACGTTTAGCCCCGACACCATTACCATTCTCGACGGTTCTGCCGTTGTGACGGTAGGTGCTGGCGATCTACAGGTAAACACTCTGACGAACGCGGCGAAACTCGCTATTGCGCAGGGCGCGTCGCTGACAGTCGCGAACGACCTCGTGACGACGGGCGGCGCGTTCCTGCACAATAACGAAGGGACTGTGACGGTCGGCGGCAAGGCTCGCGGTTATACCAGAGACGCCGCAATCGCCATATATCAGTATGAAACCGTTACTGCGAAGACACAGCCTATTCGTGCAAAAGGGCTTGCCTATGACGGTTCTGGCTCTGGCAAAATTTATATGATTTTGTCCTCCCAAAGCGAGGAGGATGGCATGTGGGTGCTGGGATCGGACGGAATGACGTTCCCATCTTCTCGTAATGCACAATACTCACGTTTCTATGCAGAAAAGGGTGCGCATGTCATGCTCTATTCTTCCGCAGATTGGACACTCGGCCAAAACAATGGCGGCGCGAATACGGATAGTTCTCTCTATGCGCAGGGAGCCACCTACGACACTTCCATTACGCTTGACACTTCAGACTACGACGACCCGACCATAAGCCGCACGATCACGTTGAACGGGCGACTCCACGCTTGGGGCGCAGGCGCGAGCTTCACCGTCAAGGGCCGCGGAACGGTTGTCGTTGATACGACCGGCGATCTCTCGGTTGATAAGAACAATACACGCTTCGACGAAAACACAACGCTGTATGTGGCTGACAAGGCGACATTGCAAATCAACGCGGGCAAGAAGATTCTTGGCAGCGGCACGGTTTCGCTTGCGGCGGGCACGACGCTTGCGCTCGCATCCACCGGGTACGAGTTCGCGACGCCCGACATCGTCCCCGTCACGCTTCCTTCCGAAGGCACAGCGACCATTCGCATCGACGGTACACGCCTTCGCACCGGCGACCATGTTCTGTGCACCCTCGCGTCCGTGCCGGAGAATCTCGCCGACCACGTGACCGTGACGGGCACGGCTCTCGACAGTCGCAAATACGAGGTGAAGACGGTTGAAGAGACGGAGGACGAAACGACCGTCACCAAACTCGTCCTAAACATCCTGCCCGGCGGCCTGATGGTGATCTTCAGGTAAGTCTGTAGAATGTTGCCAGTGTTGCCAATGTTGCCAATAACCAATACCAATTGGAAATTGGCAACATTGGTATTGGCAACACTTCCAAATTGGCAACATTCAAAATCCACCCGGAGGGCTGCGTGAAGGGGATGACAAGGCGCGAGTTTGTCAAAGAGACGCTTATGACGCTCGGTTTCCTGGCGCTCCCCGGCGGGCTTTTCGCGGCTCCCGCCGGATTCAAGCCGAAGACAAAGCCGAATCTCGTCTTCGGCATATTGAGCGACACGCATTTGCAGTCCGGCTGGGACGGCGTGACACCGCACGGCGGATTCCCGCTCACCTACGTCACGAACGCGATGAAGCTATTCCGCGAGCGTGACATTGACGCATTCATGCATCTCGGCGACGCGGCACATCGAGGCAAGAATGTAGAGGTGCAGTACCATCGTGACATATTCGAGAAGTTCTTCCCGCGAGGCAAGGCGCGGGATGGGCGCACGGTCGAGAAGCTTCTTGTCGTCGGCAACCACGAGTTGTACGGAAACGTGGCGGCAGGTGCGGGCGCGTGGGCGCCGCACATCTGGAAGGATCCCGTTGAACGCGCCAAGCATGTCTTGTGCGGCGACCTGCCGAGGCACTGGGAGTCGGTCTGGGGCGAGAAGTACGAGGAGGTCTGGCACAAGGAGGTGAAGGGCTACCATTTCTTCGGTCGCCATTGGGAAACGGACGAGATGAAGCTCGCGGAGTTCGTAAACGACAAGGCCGATGAATACTCCCTCAAGGGGACCAAGCCGTTCTTCATTCTCTCGCACGGGCGTCACCACTTCCAGTGCAACCATGCGCTCAGGGCGTTTCCAAACGCAGTCGCGTTCTTCGGACACTGGCACCAGTCTAACGCCGACTACAAGACCATCTACTATGACTCCTTCGGCGGCTTCTTTCCGAACATACAGGTCGGGGCTTGCCGAATGGACGGCAGCAATGCGCTGGACGGCAACGAGCGCGTCACGAAGGGGGATGGCGTAAGGGAGAGCGTCGTGCCTGACGGCAAGGCATGGCAGGAGTGCAAGAACCCGTCGCGGCAGGCGATGATCGTCAACGTCTATGACGACGTGGTCGTGTTCGAGCGGCACGAAGTCGGCAAGGGAGGCAAGCTCGGCCCAGACTGGGTGCTGCCGCTTGAGCAGTACAAGCCTCATCCCTTCAAGCGGGATGAATTGGCAAAGGCTCTTGGAGCGCCGGAGTTTCCCAAGGGCGCAAAGCTCGCGGTCGCGTCTGCGATGTCGCGTGTGGTCTCAAAGGATAACGGCGAGTTGGTTGTCTATCGGGAAAAGGACGCCAAGAATGCGCCTGCTGTCCCCGTCATGCGCGTGACGATTCCGTGTGCGGACGGCAACCCTGCGTCGCGTCCATACGCCTACGATGTCGTGGTCGTGGGCGACGACCCGAAAGACAGGCTTTTCAAGAACATCTACTGGTCAGGCTGCAACCTTGGCGTTGGCCACGAACCCGACCACGGCATCACGACGCTGGGCGTTCCAAAGTCGGAGCTTCCGGCGGGCAAGAAGCTGATTATAGCCGTCCGACCCGTAAGCAGCCTCGGCACCAAGGGCAAGACGATATCAACGACCTGGAGGACTTGATAATCCTGTGCTTTCCTTCGGAAAACAGTTAAAACCAGCTTCACCCTGAATCATGGTTTTTGCTATAATAGGCCTGTCATGAGTATTGAAGCGGGTGACGTAATAGGCGGATGCCGCATAGTGCGCCTCCTCGGAAGGGGCGGCATGGCGGAGGTCTACGAAGCCGAGCATACTGCGCTCGGCATGCGGCGCGCCGTCAAGGTGTTCAACGCCGACGGCGAACGAGCCGAGCTCCTCCGCAAGCGCTTCCTCGCAGAAGGGCGACTTCTCGCCCGCCTCGACCATCCGCGCCTCGTGAGGGTCTACGACTGCAATGTCGACGAGGCGACCAAGGCGCCGTACATCATGATGGACCTCGTGGTAGGCGCGGACGGAGAGCCGCATACGCTCTCTTCCCTCCACAAGGAACACAAGGTCACCGAGGCACAGCTCGTCGCCTGGTATACGGAACTCGCGGACGCGCTTTCGTACATCCATTCCGCCGGCGTGGTTCACAGGGACGTGAAGCCCTCCAACATACTCGTCGACGCAAGCGGACATGCAGTCCTCGCCGATTTCGGAGTGTCGCGCATAAGCGACGACTCGCTCCGCAGGGAGCTGGCCGTCGAGCCAACGATGGTCACGGACGCTTCGTCCGCGGCCCGCATCGTGTTCGGTACCGCGAACTACCTCGCGCCGGAAGTGCGCGCCGGGTTGCCGGCCACGCCGGCCTCCGACATCTATGCGCTGGGGGTCACGCTCTTCCGCCTGCTGACGGGCGTGTGGTACGAGCCGGACTCCGACGCCCTAGAGTTGCTGGACGGCTGCGATCCAGTGTGGAGCGGCATCTTCCCCGCCCTGCTGGCAGACGATCCGGGCAGCAGGTTCCTTCCGGTCCCGCGCCGCAGCCCACGCAGGAAGCTCGCGCTGGCGCTTGCTGCGGCTGTCGTCGCCGCGGCGATTGTCGCCGCCGCCGCGTGGTGGCTCCTCCGTCCGCCGGGAAGCGCGTCGGACGAAAGACAGGAGGAGGATATATTTTTCGTTCCGTGACCGCCCCAGTGTCCTTTTTTCAAAAGTCATATCGTTTATAGCGACAGAGGGGGCGGTGGTCGCCCCCGACTGAAAGGAGAAAACGAATATGAAACTGAAACTGATTGCAATGGTCGCGCTTGCCGCATGCACGGCGGCGGCGATGCCGACAAGGGACGAAATCGCGAAGGCGAACCAAGAGGTCCGCAAGTCGCTCAAGGCGCAGATCGCCGCGTGGAAGGACGGAAAGCTTTCCGACGGCGAGCTTGCGTCGCTCATGCTTGCGCATTCCCGCAAGTTCACGGACGAGGCGCGTCGCTACGCATGCCTGCAGACCGCGTTCGCGGCCGCTGTCCGCGCCGGCGACGCGGTCACGGCGGCGAACGCCCTTGCGAGGCTCGCCGACGAGATCAAGGGATTCGACGGCGCGGCCGAAAAGGCGATTCTCGACAAGTCGCTTGCGAAGGCCGACGACGCGACGGCGAAGTCGTTCCGCTACAGGCTGGAGGCCGAGCGCGCCAGGCTTTCGTCTACACCGCACGTGTCGGCCGAAACTGCGGCTACGATCGCCAGGATGAAGACCATCGTCGTCCCGTCGCTGGACATAAAGGCAGACACGACGTTTGCGGATGCCGTCGACACGCTTCGGGAGCTTGGCAGGAAATGCGATTCCGCGGAAACGCCGGAAGACGAGAAGGGCTTCAAGCTCTATGTCAAGGGCGTGGCGATCCCGGTGCCCGAAGACAAGGGGCCTGAGGACGCGTTCGAGACACGCAGGTTCCCTGCGCAGGCGCTAAGGGAGAGGTTCGCCACGATGGGCGTCGGCGACGAGAGCCTCTGCCGTGTTTTTGCAAAGGACTGGCTCAAGCCCTTTGCGTCCTTACAAGGTTGGCCAGAGGGCAGTGATGTCAGCTTCGACAGGGGACGAGGCGAGCTCGTTGTCAAGAGCACGAGGAAGTCCCTTGACTTTGTAGGGGAGCTCCTGGGTAAAATCGAAGGGCAGCGCATCCCCATGCCGGAAATGCCTGCCATCAGCACGGGCGAAATAAGCTTCTACGACGCGGTGAAGACCGTCACGGCGTCGGCCGGCTTGGAATTCAAAGTGGATGGCGGCGTCGTGTGCATCTTCCCGGATACGGCGAAGATTCTAAGGGCCAATTACGAACAGAACAAGGCTCATGCCACGGCGGCGATGGCCGACGCCAAGCGTCTCCAAGACCACTTCGGGAATGTGTCTCGCGCTCTGTTCGAAGGCAAGCGACTCGCCATTAAGTTTCAGAAGGCCAATCTTGAGCGGAGCGACCTCGGGATTGGGTTCTCCGTATGGCCCCGCACGGTGCCCGGGACTGGCGCAGACGAGGAAGACATCGCCGGACTTTAAGTCGGCCGCAGACTACTTCGCTGCGCTTTTCGATGTGAAGAACCAGGGCACTGAGAATTGGATGCCGTATCTGGAAGAGGGCTTTGACGACCTCGGAAAGGATGTCGTCGTCAACAGCGCAATCGCCGCCGAAAAGCTGGACTGGTGCATCGCGGCGAATGTGCCGGACAAGATGCCCGCCAACGTGCCGGTCCTCGTCACGGCGAACTTCAATCCCGCGCTGCTGCTGCGCAAGTGGGACGGCAAGACGGATGCCGACAAGCTTCTTCCGATCGGCCCGGCGTCGGGAGCCGCAAAGTCGATGTTGGACGACAAGACCGTCGTCGTGGTCTACAAGAGCGGCATGGCGAAGACGATAGATGCGGATAAGCTTACGTACGCCACCCTCTATGAGAAGCCGTTCGACGCGACGGAGGGAAATCCCAATCCTCCGCTCGCCTATCTCACCCCGACCGGAATCGCGGAGCCGACCGCAGGCAATGACAGATGAGTGTTGAATCCACAAGAAACGAATGGAGCTACCCGGAGACGTCCGTAACCCTGTTGCGGACGCTCCGGGAGGTCCGGAGCGGCGTTGACGACGCCGCCTGGGCCAGGTTCGTGGACATGTACGGTCCGGTTGTCCACCACCTGGTGCGGCTTCTCTCCCCTGGGATATCCGACGCCGACACGGACGAGGCCGTGCAGGACGTGTTCGTGAAGCTCGTGGGGATACTCCGCTTCGGCGCCTACGATTCGTCGAAGGGGAAGTTCCGCACGTATCTCTCGACGCTTGCGCGTCGGCTGCTCATCGACCGCTATCGCGAGAGCGCGCGTCGGCGCGCGCGGCAGGTCGAGCTGGAAGCCGCCGAGGAAGTCGCCTTCGAGAGCGACCCGGGTGAGTGGATGGACGCGAAGTGGCTTGTCGCGTGCCGCATGGCGGCGGAACGCAGGGTCATGGAGGAGTCGGCGCTTTCCGACCAGAGCCGCGAGGCGTGGGCTCTGCTCTCGTCGCGGAGCCTTGCCGTCAAGGACGTGGCGAAGAGGCTGGGGATTCCCGCAAACACGGTCAGCAAGATCAAGCGGAGGATGGAGGCGAGGATATCGTTTGTGCTTGCGATGCTGACGGAAAACAGCGCGTCCTCGTGATGCAAGGCGAGGAATGCACGTGTGAAAACGCCTTGAACATTTTTTGAAAAACTAGTTAAAACCAGTTGCTTGCAATTTCCTTGATTTTGCTATAATCCCCCGCTAGGAAAGTGAGTGGTTGTTGCTGGTTGGGTGCGGTTCGGTGATGAAGACGCAACGTTCAGCGATTCTGTTGCTACTGTCTGGGTCTTCAAAATGTCCGCCGAAAATCGGCTGGCTGCTCGTTCGTTAACGTCCCCCGCCGACGGCGAGGGAAAACAATACGGAGGAACGATGAAGACGAGAAAGGACGGAGTGACGGGGGAATCCGCGAGCGGCACGGCATTCCCCGGAATGCGGCGCATGCTGACCATGGGCGCGCTGTGCGCGGCAGTCTGCGCGCCGGCGCCGAAGGCGTTCGCCGCCGCAGACTGCAACTGGCGCGTCGCGGACAAGGGGCTTGTTCGCGTGGCGGACGGTACGACATTGAATATTCCGCCGCAGGCATGGGGCAATGCCTTCGACGCCGAGCAGGTGAATTTCGACATCGTAGGCGTATATACGTCCTCCGTAAACGGCGACCGCGTTCTCGTGGAGGGCGATCTGGCGCTGACGACTACGGGATCGGGCGTCGGGTCGAGGTTCCTTGCGTACCGCTGCGGCGGCC
>JAEEGH010015104.1_pt1 | contig 16832 bp, 14 predicted proteins | sample 9134181 | NCBI WGS metagenome assembly JAEEGH01 (sample SAMN16246544, study PRJNA631951) | gut metagenome | biome: gut microbiome; feature: rumen; material: DP-attached | host: Bos | place: Iran: Karaj | collected 2018-10
TTGGTAAGACCACTCTGGCATCGATCATGGCCAACGAGATGGGAGTAAATATCAAGATCACATCTGGCCCTGCTATTGAGAAGCCCGGTGACATGGCAGCCATTCTCAACAATCTCCAGGAGGGAGATGTGCTGTTTGTGGACGAGATCCACAGGCTAAACCGCCAGGTGGAGGAGGTTCTCTATCCGGCAATGGAGGACTTTGCCATTGATATCATGATAGGAAAAGGCCCAACAGCCAGGTCCATAAGGCTTGATCTGCCAAGATTTACACTGATCGGAGCCACCACAAGAGCCGGAATGCTGTCTGCTCCTCTGAGGGACAGGTTCGGAATGATCCACAGGATGGAGTTCTACGAGATCGACGAGCTCTGCAGCATTATCCTGCAGTCCGCAAGAGTCCTGGACGTGGAAGTGGATGAAAAGGGAGCTGTAGAGATGGCCAGAAGGAGCCGTGGAACACCCAGACTTGCCAACAGGATACTCAAGAGAGTCAGGGACTTTGCGCAGGTAAGATTTGACGGCAAAATCACTGAAGAGGTGGCTATAACAGCCCTGGATCTCATGGATGTTGACAGGATGGGCCTTGATCACACTGACAGGAATCTGCTAATGACAATGATAGGCAAGTTCGGAGGCGGCCCTGTGGGACTGGATACTCTGGCAGCCGCCATAGGTGAAGACCCCGGCACCATTGAGGATGTTTACGAGCCATATCTGATCAAGAACGGATTTATCAACAGAACCCCTAGAGGCCGCATCGTCACAGAGGAGGCTTATCATCATTTGGGACTTGAAATGACGGAACGGTCCGATATATAATTTGTGATATATAGTTAGGGCTGAAATGACAGTCTGCAACTACGCAAAAAGGTAGCGGGAGAGTATTATGGCATCTAAGACAGATACCGAGGTAATAATCGGGGGCAAGGTTTACACACTTAGCGGATATGAGAGCGAGGAGTACCTTCAGAAGGTAGCATCCTATATCAACAGCAAGATATCAGAATACAACAAGATCGACGGCTTCAAGAGACAGCCCATCGACACTCAGAACGTTCTTCTGCAGCTCAACATAGCTGATGACTACTTCAAGGTTATGAAGCAGCTTGAGATGATGGAGGAGCAGCTTGAGGAGAAAGAGAAGAAGATTTATGATATCAAGCACGAGCTCATCACCACTCAGATAAAGCTCGAGACCGCCGAGAAGAACGGCAAGAGCCTTCAGTCCAAGCTGGATGAGTCCTCTAAAAAGATAAATCAGCTTGAATCACAGATTAAATCCGGTAAGAAATGATAAAAAAGGCTGTCTGCGGACGGCCTTTAATTTTGCAGAGTATGAAAAAAGTTGAACTTTTGTCGCCTGCCGGCGGCTATAAAACAATGGTCGGAGCCTTCAATGCCGGAGCTACGGCTGTTTATCTTGGGGGATCTAAGTTTGGCGCCAGAGCCTATGCCGAGAATTTTGACAGGGATGAGGTTCTTGACGCTATTGTCTATGCACATCTCCACGGAAAAAAGATATATATGACGGTCAACACACTGGTCAAGGAAACAGAGTTTTCACAGCTTTACGACTTTATGCTTCCTTACGCCGAAAAGAAACTGGACGGAGTAATTGTCCAGGACTACGGCGCAGCCAGGCTTATCAGGCAGGAATTCCCCGATATTGAACTCCACGCCAGCACGCAGCAGACTGTTACAGGCATCTACGGCGCCAGGCTTTTAAAGGATAGGGGCTATACAAGAGTAGTACCTGCCAGAGAGCTCTCTCTGGAAGAGATGCGCGCCATCAGGGAAAAGGCTGACATTGAGGTTGAAGCTTTTATTCATGGCGCCATGTGCTACTGTTATTCAGGAGCATGTCTTTTTAGCAGCGTAGTTGGCGGCAGAAGCGGCAACAGAGGAAGATGCGCTCAGCCCTGCAGGCTGCCTTACAGGATGGAATCAGGCGGAAAAGAAATCTATCCCCTGAGTCTTAAGGACATGAATACCATAGCTCTGATCCCGGAACTCATAGAAGCAGGAATAGACTCTTTTAAGATCGAGGGAAGAATGAAAAAGCCTGAGTATTCTGCAGGGGTAACTGCTCTTTACCGCAAGTATATTGATATGTACTACGAAGATCCGAAGGCTAAAATATCTGTATCTGAAGAAGATATGGAGACCTTAAGGCAGCTCTATCAGAGGACAGGAATCAGCGACGGATACTACCACAGGCATAATGACAAGGCGATGGTGACATTTGATTCACCTGCCTACAATGCAACATCTGAGGAGCTCCTGTCAGAAGTTCATGACAAATATCTGACATCTACTCTTAAGCACAAATGTGATCTGTACTGTGAGCTGGTGCAGGGCCGGAAGATCCGCATGACAATGTCGGTGCAGTGCGGAGATGATTTCATATACGAGGAAGTTTATGGAAGTGAAGTCCAGGCTGCATCAAAGCGCCCTATGGACGAGGCGGGTATAAGAAAACAGATAGCTAAACTGGGCAATACTGCCTACGAGGCTGAAAACATAGATATAACGATAGATGACGGCGGAAGCGGACAGGGAATCTTTGTGGCAGTAAGTGAGCTGAATGAACTTAGAAGGCAGCTTACAGCGAAGGTGGACGAGAGAATCTCTCAGAGTTTTACCGGCAGTGACGCACCTAAGACTGACTATTCAAAGGTCAGGGCTTTTACAGATTACGACTATTATAACAATAACGATTGTAGCGACAAATACGTACGAAATCGGAATCTTCAAGTTCTTGTAAGTACTACACAGCAGCTTATAGCAGTTATTAATGAGCTGGAGAACCTAAGCTGCGTGACAAGTATTTTCGTGGATAGCAACATCTTTTTATCAATGGATGATGCTGTGCGGGCTATGATAAGATCGGCTTCAGACGGCTCCAAGGCAGAGTTTTACGCAGTCCTTCCTTACATAACAAGAGAGGAAAAGTGGGATGGAAGCCGCGAAGTCATCAGCGTGGCAAAAAAGGCAGCCGATGAAGGCTTTACAGGAATTCTTGTAAGGAACATAGAACAGCTTCAGATCCTGAAGGAAACAGGATATAAAGGCAGAATGCTTCTCGACTACGGAGTATATATCTGGAATAAAGAGGCAGCTCTTGAACTTCTGGACTGCAATGATACTGACAGTAATTTCATGATAGAGGGCATCAGTGTGCCCTACGAACTTAATTTCCGTGAGGCGGGTGAAATGGCAAGGGCGCTTAAGAAAACAGTTGACCTGCCAATCTCCGTAAATCTCTACGGCTACATTCCCATGATGGTCAGCGCAGGCTGCGTCAGGAAGACAACGGGCGCCTGCAGCGGGAAGATGAACGAGCTCTACAGCGAGAACACTAAGATCATCGACAGAATGAACAATACTCTGGAAGTGACCTGCAACTGCAGGAGCTGCTACAACATTATATGGAATGCGCTGCCTACATCCCAGCACAGAAACCTGGACAGAATGTTGGGGGAAAGCTCTTTTGATAGTTTCAGGATCGACTTTACTCTCGAGAACGAAGACAGATGCAGGGAGATTCTGAGGTACTACGACGCAAGGATAAGCGGCAGAAACGCCCTTGATGTTTTCTCTGAGGGAACATATACCACGGCACATTTTAAGCGGGGAGCAGAGTAACATTAAATGAAATTATACGTAACCGAGTTATCTAAATATGTGATAGACGGGTTTCTCCTGGCCTATGTGATCCTTGGCTTTCTGACTTTCCGCTATACCACGGAGAAGAGACGAAAGAGTCTGTATCTGGGGCAGATAATCTGCATGTTTACTGTGCAGATATCCTGCTTTATCCAGATCATCGCCAGGACCGGAAAACCGGTGTATCTGTTTTTCTTTGCCTTTCAGATAGTGATCTTCGCATCGATACTGATGCTGTTTTATGTGATCTATCCTGAGGGAAACAGGCTGATCATCAACAACACCTGCCTTCTTTTGATGATAGGACTCATAGTTATCACAAGGCTTTCTTATGGAAGGGCGGTGAAGCAGTTCTTTATCATAACAGCTTCCTTTGTTATCGCATTCTTCATTCCGGAGATAATTTTCAGGTTTGATTTTCTCAAGAAACTCACCTGGATCTATGCGGGCCTTGGAATCATAGCGATAGGTGCGGTTCTGGTTTACGGGGCTGCAACCAACGGCTCCAAGATTTCTTTTACACTGGCGGGTATTACTTTCCAGCCTTCTGAAGCCGTGAAAGTTTTGTTCTTATTCTTCATGGCGGGTGCCCTTGTTGAGGCAAAAGAGCTATGGCAGCTGTTTCTGCTGTCGGTGGTGGCGGCAGGACACGTTATCATTCTGGTTCTGTCAAAGGACCTGGGAAGTGCGCTTATCTTTTTTGTAATCTACCTGGCTCTTATATACATCTCAACGGAGAATATAGGGTACCTGGCTCTTGGACTGGCGCTGGGTGCGGTAGCCAGCGTTGTTGCCTACAGACTCTTTTCCCATATTCAGGTCAGAGTCAGTGCATGGCTGGATCCCTTTGGGGATATTGAAAGATCCGGCTATCAGGTGTCACAGTCTCTGTTTGGAATAAGCAGCGGCGGATGGTTCGGTCTTGGACTTTACGGCGGTTCGCCCCAGTCAATTCCCTATGTTTACCAGGATTTCATCTTCTCGGCGATTGCAGAGGAGCTTGGTGTTGTATTTGCGGTGCTGATGACCCTTGTCTGCATAAGTTCATTTCTGATGATCATGTACGAGGGCTACCATATAAGAGACAAGTATTACAGACTCATTGCCTGCGGGATTGGAACTGCTTTTATATTTCAGACATTCCTGACCATAGGCGGAGGGTCCAAGTTTATTCCGCTCACAGGCGTAACGCTTCCCCTTGTCAGCTATGGTGGAACGTCAGTGCTTGTGACCATTGTCATGATGATGGTGGTGGAGGGCATCTGCCTGATAAGGACGGATGAGCGATACGAGGCCATGGAGCGAAGGCGCAGGAATAAGGAAAAGAAACTTTCCGGAGCCGGAGAGAAGGTGCCGGTCAGAACAATTAAAACAGAGAGATACAATGACGGAAGAGAAACCTAAGAAGAAAAGAATAAGATCATATCCCATACTGGTGCTGTCGGCCTTTTACAGCTGTCTTTTTGCTGTGATGCTGATATACATCAGCGTCTATTCCTATGACAACAGGCAGGAACTCATGGACAACAGTTTCAACACAAGACAGCAGATCCTGCTTAACCAGAATTCCAGAGGCAGGATATTGTCACGAAACGGAGAGGTGCTGGCATATTCAGAGGATAATGGAAGTGGCAAGGAAGTCAGGATCTATCCCTACGGCAGGGAATTTGCCCATGTGGTGGGGTATTCTACCAACGGTAAAGCCGGTATTGAAGCCCTCGCCAACTATTATCTGATAAATACCAGCATAGATCTTACAGAGAAGGTGCAGCTCGATGCAAAGGGACAGAAATATCCCGGAGATTACTGCATCACGACCCTTGATGTGAATCTTCAGGAAGTGGCTTTTAACGCTCTTTCTGCAAGGAAAGGTGCAATTGTGGTGACAAATCCCAAGACAGGCGAGGTTCTTGCCATGGTGTCCAAACCGGATTTTGAGCCCGGGACCATCAAGCAGGACTGGGATGCTCTGATTGCTGATACATCCCCTGACGCAAGGCTTTTAAACAGAGCTACGCAGGGACTTTATCCACCGGGATCCACCTTCAAGATTGTGACAGCCCTTGCTTATATTAAGGAGCATCCGGAGGATTATAACAACTATAGATTTACCTGTGCGGGGAGATTTCAATACGAGGGAGAGAAGATTTCCTGCTATCACGGAGAAAACCATGGAAACGTGGATTTTGTGAAGTCTTTTGCTGAGTCCTGTAACTCATCCTTTGCCAATATAGGTCTTGGGATAAAGCGAAATGTCTTTTCCGACACCTTAAATCAGCTTCTGTTCGGAAAACAGCTGCCTATTGATATTCTGTATTCCAAAGATTCTGCTTATATTGATGAGAATACCAGCGTGGGAGATGTGATGCAGCTGTCCATCGGTCAGGGAGCAACTTCCGTAACGCCCATGCATATGAACATGATAACTTCTGCCATTGCCAATGACGGAATCCTTATGAAACCGTATTTTATCAGTGCGATAAAGAGCGAAGACGGGAAGAATATTAAGAGCTATTCACCTGATACCTATAAGCGGCTTATGACAGTGGGTCAGGCGGAAACGCTTCAGGGAATGATGAAGGAAGTAGTGGAGAAGGGAACTGCATCCAAATTAAAAGGCCTTTCCTACACTGCTGCAGGAAAGACCGGTTCTGCTGAATTTACTGATTCTACAACTGATTCTCACGCCTGGTTTACAGGCTACGCACCTGCGGATGACCCTGAGATCTGCGTTACCATCATTGTGGAGAACGCAGGAAGTGGCGGAAGCTATGCCGTGCCCATTGCAAAGAGGATATTCGACGCCTATTTCGGAGTGGAATAGATCAAAATACAGAGACTATTGTGAGCTGTTTCTGAGCCGATAAGTCAACAAGGGTGTTGTCAGCCATCTTTATAAGTGGTCTTGACAGCGCCTTTTCATTTATGAGAATAACCTCGCCTATAAGGCCGTTGTTCAGCTGGACATTAAAGCCAAGCTGTGATGCTGCGATGTGGGAGAGAATGGACTTGATGGCTGTAAAGTCGTATTTTACAAAGCCTTCATTCTCGTAGTTGGCGATGATCTGGAAAGGGTTGAGCTTCTGTCTGTAGGATCTGGGGGAAGTCATGGCCTCGTAGGTATCGATTATGGCGATATACTTGGCAAATCTGTCTATCTGGGAATCCTCCAGGGCCTTAGGATAGCCTGAACCGTCACACCTCTCGTGATGCTGCAGAGTGGCGTTTAATATATGCTCATCAAAAGAGCCATAGCTCTTTAAAAAGTCGTATCCGATGGTAGTGTGTCTCATAACAAGGCGGTATTCTTCAGAGGTGAGTCTCTCAGGCTTCCAAAGTATCTGATAGGGAATACTGAGTTTGCCGATGTCATATAAAAAGGCACAGCTTATAAGGAGATTGATGTCTTCATTGGACAATCCCAGCCAGGTTCCAAAGACTCCGGCGATGAGAGCGGAGTTGAGGCAGTGGGCATGAGTCATGTCGTCCTCGCCAGGGAGCATGTTGTAGAGATAATCCAGAAGAAGCTCACCGCTCTTGGCACAGACGATGATGTTGCGGTAGACCTCCATGAGCTGGGCCATATTGATTGGAGTACTGTTGGTTACAGCATTCATCACAAGATTTTTGTATACAGGGAAATAGATCTTGTAGGTGCTCTCAAAGTTCTTGAAACCCTCACTGAGACGGACTTTTTCGAAATGAGTGGTGGCAAAATCTATATCCTCCTTGATGGGAACCACCATGATGGACTGCCTTGCCAGTTTTTCGATAATTGTGTCGGTGATCTTGGTGTTGGCGTTGACGATGACCTCGTTTTTGTAATTGAGAACAGCGTCGGCAGTGATCATTCCGGGCTTTAATTCCATTCGTGCAACAACTTTCATGCAGGAAAATCCTCCAATGAATTGGGCTTAACTCATAATTCAAAAAGTATGAGCAATATGTTAATATTAGTATATCGTTTTGTATTACCACATTCAATTTGTTTTTATGCATAACTATCGATATTTGGGAGATCTTTTTACAGTATGAAGAAAAAGGGCTATTGCCGGTTTTACAGGGAGTTATACTGGGGGGATTCAGTAAAAAAGCATTCTCTGGTTAAATGGCGTCTTACTAACGGAAGGATACAGCCAAACATTTACTGTATCCTGAAACCTTATATAGATTCGGACCAGCTGGATATCATGAACTGCGCGTTCCTTAAGCAGCCCTACTATGCTGAGAATCCCGCATATATATACGGAATCGCAGGAAGTCGCGATGAGGCACTTGAGCTTCTTGTTAAGATAAGCGATGAGGCTGTAAAGGCCGGATTTGAGGGAAGAGTCAGGGAATATCTTGACTATCTTGCCTGAGGTAAGACTTCTTTTTAGCGAAAATAACTTATAACTGGAGTTTATATGCTTTCGGTACTGCTGACTGTTTTATCTGTTTTAAAAATAATAGGAATTGTGCTTCTGTGCATTCTGGGGTTCATTCTTTTCCTGCTCCTTCTTGTACTGTTTGTTCCTATACGCTACAGGGCGGATGCGCTGATCCCGGAGACGGACCTTGAGGAGGGCTTTGACATCGAAAAGATCGATGCCTCTGCTAAGTTTTCGTGGCTTTTGTTCGTGATAAGGGGCGGTATTTCTTTTCCGGAGGATAAGGCCTTTACACTTAGGATCTGCGGGATAAAGATTCTTCCGAAGAAACAAAAAGAGGGAGATGAAAAGCCTGAGAAAAAGAAGAAAAAGAAGGGCAAAGAGAAGGAAGAAACTCTGAGCCCTGATAGCGGCAAAGATGAGAGTCAGGGAGATGAGAACGTTTCGGAAAGCGCTTCTGAGAGTGGCACAGAAGTTGCACAGGCCGAAGGAACTGAAGAGACTCAGGCTGGTGGCGATGAGACTTCTTCCGAAGAAACGCAGGCTGCTTCAGAAGGCGAAGAAGAGGACGATGACAAATCTTTCCTTGATGTTTTGTGGAATATCATAGACGGTATTGATAATTTTCTGAAAACACCATTAGATGTGCTTGAAAAATTACAATATACAATATCTAGAGTTTGTGATAAGATAGATATGATCAAATCGACCCTGGAAAACGAAATCTTCAAGAGAGCCTTCGCACTGGTGAAGGACAAGCTCATCAAGATCCTGAAGATGATCCTTCCGGACAAATGTAAGATCGATGTGATGTTCGGTTCGGGAGATCCGGCCACCACTGCAGAGATAATGGCTGCATACAGCGCACTATATCCGGTCCTCGTCAGGAAGGTGAAGTACAGGCCTGATTTTGAGAGGAAGGTTATATATACAGATGCCCATATAAAGGGGCATATAACACTGTTTACCATTGTTTATTCGGTGGCCGTCTGCTACTTCAACAAGGACGTCAAAAAGACCATCAAACGAATCAAGAAGATACTGGAATCTTAATATATTAGTCGGAGGGAATTATGGCAGAGAACAATTTTAACGGAGTTGTAGAGTCTTTACTTAAAGGAATGAATTCTTTAATGGCTACAAAGACTGTAGTCGGTGAGCCTACCAAGGTCGGTGATACAATAATTCTTCCCCTTGTGGACGTGTCCTTTGGGGTTGGCGCCGGGTCAACCGATGCCGATAAAAAGAATAGAGGGTGCGGCGGATTTGGTGCCAAGATGTCACCGAGCGCAGTGCTCGTAATTAAGAACGGTTCTACTAAGCTTGTAAACATCAAGAATCAGGATGCTGTTACCAAGGTCCTTGATTTAGTTCCCGACATCGTAGATCGTTTTTCATCCAAGAAGGAAGATATCATGGATGACGATGCAGCAGTAAATATTGCTTTTCCTGAGAAAACGCAGGAGAAGTAAGCAGTAATCCAGAAGGTGGGGGACCCTTATGGAAGAAAAAAGAAATATCGAAGAAATTATTTTGAACGGGACTGAGGATGATCTTTCTCAGCTTCGAATCTGGCTCTTTAAGGAGAGCGTAAGGCTTGAGAATATGGAGAGCGCACTCTCCGAGCGTTACGCAAAGCTGGAGAGAGACGAGATGGCCTTCAAAGAGAGAGTTGATTCCATGGAAAAGAAACTTGATTCAGCAGTCAGGAAACTGACCAATGAAAAGGCTCTTTTCGACCAGAGACTTCAGATCCTCAACAATGGCTTTGACGAACTAAATGCCGATAAGAAGAGGCTTGAGAGCGAGTTCAGAAGGCTTGAGAGGGAAAAGGCCTATCAGAGGGACGATGAGTACGACGCTCTGGATATGCTCTTCAGGGGAGTAAACTCACCCCTTACACTTAAGAAGCGCTACAAGGACCTCATGAAGATGTTCCATCCTGACAACGTCAGCGGAGACTCCTATATGGTGCAGCTCATCAATGAGGAGTACAGCGTACTGTGCAGACAATACGACGTCAGCATGAAAGCATGAGATTTTGTGTATATGCAGCATCGCAGTTGATATGATTCAGGGTAAGGTTCTATAGTGGGGATACTGCTTCGCGGCATATGTGATGCCGGATTGATGACTAGATACATTCAGGGGTAAGTAGCAGATTCCTATCTGCCGGTTTTGATGCCTGTTTGAAGTGGCAGATTTGTTTTTGACACTTATATTGATGTATGTTATTATGTTCGAGTCACTGCTTTTCTTAGCAGTGACTTGACTACTTTTTTGGGGAATCTGCAAGTAGATACATCTGGCGCGTCTGCCGGAATTTTCACTTTTGAATTGAATTTAATAATTTGTTGCTTAAAATGTTGACACAATCGAACATCTGTTTTATATTATAAATATAAAACGAACGGATGTTCTGAAAAGGAGATTAGTATGGAAAGAGAAGACAAACAGAAAGCATTGGAAGCGGCCCTTGGGCAGATTGAGAAGCAGTTCGGAAAGGGCGCTGTAATGAAGCTGGGTGATTCATCCAATTCAATGAACATCGAGACAATTCCCACAGGTTCACTGAGCCTTGATATAGCTCTCGGCCTCGGAGGTATCCCCAAGGGAAGGATAATAGAAATCTACGGACCTGAGTCCAGTGGTAAGACAACAGTTACACTTCACATGATCGCTGAAGTTCAGAAGAGAGGCGGAATCGCAGGATTCATCGACGCAGAGCATGCTCTGGATCCGGTTTATGCCAAGAATATAGGAGTAGATATCGACAACCTGTACATTTCACAGCCCGACAGCGGCGAGCAGGCTCTGGAGATCACAGAGACCATGGTCCGCTCTGGAGCTATCGATATCGTAGTAGTTGACTCCGTTGCAGCTCTTGTTCCCAAGGCCGAGATTGACGGAGATATGGGTGATTCCCACGTGGGCCTTCAGGCAAGGCTTATGTCACAGGCTCTTCGTAAGCTGACAGCTGTTATCAGCAAGTCAAATTGTACGGTAGTATTCATCAACCAGCTGCGTGAAAAGGTTGGTGTTATGTTCGGAAATCCCGAGACCACAACCGGTGGCCGCGCCCTTAAGTTCTACTCATCAGTCCGAATGGACGTACGCCGCATCGAGGCTATTAAGCAGAACGGAGAGAACATTGGTAACAGAACAAGAGTCAAGGTTGTCAAGAACAAGATTGCTCCGCCTTTCAAGGAGGCTGAGTTCGACATCATGTTCGGAAAGGGAATCTCCATGACGGGCGATATCCTGGACCTGGCAGCAAGCGTTGACATAGTCAATAAGAGCGGCGCCTGGTACCAGTACGAAGGCGAGAAGATCGGCCAGGGCCGTGAGAACGCCAAGCTCTTCCTGGAGAACAATCCTCAGATCCTCGCAGAGATCAATGACAGGGTTCGCACACACTTTGGCCTTCCTGTTGACGGCGTAGCAGCACCCGCACCGGCTGAAACTGAGGAGAAGGATAGCAAGAAAAAGTCCTCCAAGGGATGATATGGAAGCTCTGTGGCTTCATTGTGGTGGCGCAGAGTCTAACATGGAAATATTTCTAGTAATAATTCTTAATCGGTGACCATGTGGTCACCGATTTCCTTGCTCGTCATATCTGACGAGGGATTCAATGGTGATTTATGATACTATCTGTACCTGATGGATATTTATCTGTGAAATTTGACGGGATATACCTATAGAAAACGACTATTAGGTTGAAAACATCTGTACCTGAACAAGATTTACAGGAGAAAAAAGTCTAGAGGTACCTATGGAATCTGCTATATATAGAAAACATCTGTACCTGGGCAAGATTTACAGATGTAAAAATCCTTAAAGTACCTATGGAATCTGTTATATAGGGAAAACATCTGTACCTGGGCAAGATTTACAGATGAAAAAAGTCTAGAGGTACCTATGGAATCTGCTATATAGGGAAAACATCTGTACCTGGGCAAGATTTACAGATGAAAATAGTCTAGAAGTACCTATAAAGTCGTCTATATAGAAAAAACATCTGTACCCTATAAAACAAGAAAATGATTAGAAAGTGAGCGTGATGGACAATAAGAAATAATAAACTGGAAACAATGTTAAGAGAAGAACGATATTGGCGTAAGGATTGGAAGGAAGATCTTCTGGAACGAAAGGTACATCTTGAGAAACTGATAACCGTCAAAGAATTGGCAGTTAATAAAGCTCCGGAAGGTTGTTTAAGAGTTGCACCAATAAAGAAATCTTTTCAATATTATAAAATTGTTGATCCCCAAAATCCAAATGGCGACTATCTTCCGAAAAAAGAAATAGCTCTTGCAAGGAAACTGGCTCAGAAGAGCTACGACAAGAAGATCATGAGTGCTGCCATAAATGAGTTGGAAATTATTGATAACTACTTAGCTTTTCTGAATAAATATCAGCTGTCTGATCTGTACAACAAGCTTGCACCAGGGCGAAAACAATTAGTTAAGCCAATATCACTTACTGACGAGCAATACATTGAATGGTGGAAAAGCGTTGAGTATGAGCCGTACGAAATAGAAGAGAATGATGATTTCTTTTATACAGAGAGTGGTATAAGAGTCAGATCAAAAGCGGAACTCATGATTGGCAATGCTCTTGAGCGTAGGGGAATACCTTATAGATATGAATTTCCTCTTAAACTGTGGGATAATAGTAATGTACGTCCTGATTTTTATTGTTTAAATGTCAGAGAAAGAATTGAAAAAGTATGGGAACACTTTGGCATGATGGATGACTGCGGCTATGCCAACAGGAATGTCAGAAAGATTTCCGATTACGAAATGAGTGGTTTTCATTCAGACAGTAATTTTATCATGACTTTTGAGACGTCGTTAGTGCCGATAAGTTCAAGGATAATTGAAGAGAAGATCGAAGCATATCTTTTGTGAAACATACGGGGGTAATTATGACAGTCACAGATATAATTGAACTCGACAAGAAGAGGGTGAAGGTTTACCTGGATGGGGAATTTGCATTTGTAATCTATAAGGGTGAGCTGAAAGATCATTCTATACAGCAGGGAAAAGAGCTCTCGGAGAGCAGTTATCAGGAAATCATGACCGAAGTGCTTCCGAAGCGAGCAAAGCTGCGTGCAATGAATTTATTGCAGAAGAAGGACTACACTGAGAAACAGCTTAGAGACAAGCTGTCAGAGGGACTGTATCCATCGGATATAATTGATGATGCCATAAGCTATGTGAAGTCATATAAATACTTGGATGACGATCGATTTACAAGAGACTACATCACTTACCATATGGAGAATCGCAGCAAGGCCAGAATAACCCAGGATCTGATGGGGAAGGGAATTGACAGGGACAGGATAACAGCTGCGATGGACGAGTTATATTCTGAAAGCGGCGATGATGTTGAGCTTGATCAGATACGCGGTCTCCTAAGTAAGAAGCATTATGATCCCGAGAATATGGATTACAAGGATAAGCAGAAGATCATGGCCTTCCTTACAAGAAAAGGCTTTTCTATATCTATGATAAAACGTGCTATGTCTATGGATGATTTTGATTAGGTGGACATATTTAGCATAGTAAATAGATATTTCGGAGAAAAGTCAGGGAGTATTGAGCAGTTATTTATTCAACATTAATGAAACAATTGACACCTACTATTTAAAAGGGTACAATTAGTATGTTGTAATCTTGTATATTAGTGCGCATATTTTTAGCCAACTATACAAAATATTGTACAATGAAAATTGAATAAGGAGGTGCTCCTGTAATGACCGCTGTTATTATTGCAGTAGTAGCAACTCTTGTCATCACAGCTGCTATAACCTGGTTTTTAGCATCTAACTACCACAAGAAGGTTTCAGATGGTAAGATCGGCAGCGCAGAGGAGAGGGCAAGAAAGATCATCGACGAAGCCCTGAAGTCTGCAGAGGATACCAAGCGCGAGAAACTCCTTGAGGTCAAAGAGGAATCTTTGAAGACAAGGAATGAACTTGAGAAGGAAGTCAAGGACCGCAGAAATGAACTGCAGCGCGCAGAAAGACGTATCCAGAAGAAAGAAGAGAACGTTGAGAAGAGATCCGAAGCGATTGAGAGAAAAGAGCAGAGTTTAAGTGCCCGTGAGGAGAACTTAAACAAGAAGAGTGAAGAGGTTGCGAAATTAAATGAACAGAGGCTGCAGGAACTTGAAAAAATCTCTGGCTTAACCTCCGAGCAGGCAAAAGAGTATCTTTTAAAGATCGTAGAAGATGATGTGAAACATGAATCAGCTATCATGATCAAGAACATGGAAGCTGAGGCAAAGGAAGAAGCAGATAAGAGAGCAAAGGAAATTGTTGTAGGTGCGATTCAGCGCTGTGCAGCAGATCATGTTTCCGAGACTACCATATCTGTAGTACAGCTCCCCAATGATGAAATGAAGGGTCGTATCATTGGAAGAGAAGGACGTAACATCAGGACCCTTGAAACAATGACGGGTGTTGACCTCATCATCGATGACACACCTGAAGCAGTAGTTATTTCCGGTTTTGACCCGATCCGCAGGGAAGTAGCCCGCATCGCTTTAGAGAAGCTGATCGTTGACGGACGTATCCATCCCGCAAGGATTGAGGAAATGGTCGAGAAGGCACAGAAGGAAGTTGCCGCCAAGATCAAAGAGGAAGGTGAGAACGCAGCCATTGAGGCAGGTGTTCATGGCCTCCATCCAGAAGTAGTTAAGATTCTGGGTCGTATGATGTTCAGAACCAGCTATGGACAGAATGTCCTTAAGCACTCCGTAGAAGTTGCACAGCTTTGCGGAATTATGGCATCTGAGCTCGGGCTTGACGTTCGCGTAGCAAAGCGCGCAGGTCTCCTTCATGATATCGGCAAGGCTGTAGATCATGAGCTTGAGGGCTCACACATCCAGCTTGGCGTTGATATCTGCAGGAAGTACAAGGAATCACAGGTTGTTATCAATGCAGTAGAGGCTCACCACGGTGACGTAGAGCCACAGTCTCTTATAGCAGTTCTTGTGCAGGCTGCTGATACAATTTCATCAGCAAGACCCGGTGCTAGAAGAGAAACACTTGAAACTTACACATCAAGATTAAAAGAACTCGAAGATATCACTAATAGCTTTAAGGGAGTTGATCACTCCTTTGCTATTCAGGCCGGCAGGGAAGTCAGAGTAATGGTTGTTCCTGAGCAGGTTACAGATGAAGATATGGTGATCATGGCTCGTGAAATTGCCAAGAAGATCGAGGACGAGATGGAATATCCCGGACAGATCAAGGTCAATATCATCAGAGAATCCAGAGCAACAGATTACGCCAAGTAATCACCGGTTCTCATTTATAACAGAGAGTAGAGAGACTGTCCATTTGGGCAGTCTCTTTTTGTATGCAAAAATACGAATAAATTGCCTGTTTTTGGTTGAGATTTTTACAGTTTATAGTGCGATTATGCTATACTTTTATTAGCTGCCGTCAACTGAAAAAGAGGGCAAAATATGGACATAAAATACGAGGTAATAGAGTCAAAATATATAGGCAGATATGCAGATCTGGCCTTGGAAGAGCAGCTTCAGCGTGCTAAGTATAAAAGCGTCACCACGGCTGCGGCTTTCATGAATGATGATGGTCGGAAACAGGCTGTCGGACTTATACAGTTTGCCCGCAGAAAGAATAATGCAGAACTCCTTTGGATATATGTCGACAGCGGGTTGCGCGGTCGGGGAATCGGAAAAGGACTGATTAAATATCTGTTTGACTCTGCTTTTAATGATTCTGCATCAAAAATATGTGTCAGAATACCTGAAGATATGAGGACTGACTATGATGCAGTGCAGATTTCAGATTATCTTTTAAACAACGGCTTTTCCGGCAAGGAAACAGTACCGGGACCATGGCTGCTGACCGGAAAGGATGTATTCCTTGAGAACTTCAGGCTGGGAAAAAAGAATCTGGATGCTCTCTTTAAGATCATAACGCCATTCGACGAGTGCACTCCTTCGGTTATAGGAGGCTGTGCAGATGCGCTGAAGATTTCAGATAAAGACAGCGTTCTAAATGCTGATAAACACGTCAGCTTTCTGTACGAGTCCGGAGGAACCTACAAGGGTATGATCTGGGCCAATAAAATCGGGGATACTCTCTATCCCGGTGAAGTCGTCTTCAAAGATGAGTCTGTGAGAGACAGGCTTTTGGCAGCTTTTTTCTATGGCTTTTCCAGAAATATTTATTATGCAGACAGAATCGTAGTTGAAAATACAGAAATATCCAGAGAATGGATTCCGAAATTCTTCCCTGATATGGGGACGAAAGAAGCGATACTGCTGACTGCTGATGCGGCCGGCGCTTGAGACTTTACAGTCAGAAAGGATATCGACTATGGAAGGAATGAGTGGTAGCAGCGGAAGTATTGTATTAACAGATGAGCAGAAAAAACGTCTTGCTGAGAAAAAGGCCCAGAAGGGAACAATGGCGACTGCTCAGGAGGGAAATGTAGCAAAAACAAAAGTAGAGACAGACCCTTCTGCGGATCAAAGCGGCAAGGGTTCTGAGTTGCCTGAGGGACATGTTCCTTTAGGAATCGCATTGAAAAAAAAGCTCAGAACAGCGCTTAAAAAGAAAGGATTTGATAACACCACAGATTATCTCCATGTAGGACTGGGAGACGATGACGAGTACGAAGACGAAGATGAAGAGCTTACGGAAGACTTTGTAATTATTCCTAAAGATGAAGTACTGGACGATGAAGACGGGAAGAAAGAGCCGGAATACGATGATGATGATCTTGAAGATGACTTTGTGATTGTTCCCAAGGAT
>JAEEGH010015105.1_pt1 | contig 16832 bp, 15 predicted proteins | sample 9134181 | NCBI WGS metagenome assembly JAEEGH01 (sample SAMN16246544, study PRJNA631951) | gut metagenome | biome: gut microbiome; feature: rumen; material: DP-attached | host: Bos | place: Iran: Karaj | collected 2018-10
CACCGCCGTTATCTCGTCGCAACTGTGCAACAGGTCTGCCGCCTGCTGCAAAAGAGTGTTTGCATGTTTCATTGTTCCTTTACTGATTAAATGGGTCGTAGGTATCGGGCTCGTCGGTGGGAGTAGCATTCCCAGCGACAGAACCGCTGGGCACAGTTTCTTCCTCTTCGTCATTGTCGGCAGACACATACACACCGTCCTCGTTCTCTATCATCTCCTGCACGTCCTCGAACTTGGCACCAATCTTCTTGGCAAAGGCACGCAGCTCTTCCTCGGTGTAGTTCTTGCGGTCGGGCTTGATAATCGAGATATCGCCCGTGATGTTGCGCTCCACACCAGGCTTCAGAGCATCGGCAGGGTTCTGCTCGTCCTTGAAGTCGTTGTTGATCTTCTCCAGGTTGCGCTGCGCCTCACGCATGGCAGTGACGTTACCCGTCTTCTTGGCAAAGCCGATAAGCCACTCGATGTTATCCTCGTACATAGCACGCTGGATATGATTCTTCGATACCGACAGACGTCCTACCAACTGGTTGACAACGTATATGTCGTTGGAAATCTCTGTCTCGCGGCGGGCACTGACAACACCCGTCTCTGCATTGCGGGTAATGCCCAGCGCCTTGACCATATCCTGCGCCTCCTGATTGCCCAGTGCTGCATTCTGTATCAGCATGGCATAGTCGCGGGCTGCGATATTCTGCACCATGCGGCGGATGTTCGCACTCTTGTTCTGCAGCCACAGCGAGTAGCACTCCAATGCCAAGCGGGCACGGAACTGTCCAGGCAGCGGCATGTTCATGCGGGCGAGGTCCACCTGTCCGTAGGTCCACCGCACTACCTTGTCGATATAGTTAGCTGACGGCTGGCTCATTTCTTTGCGGGTTTAGTGGTTTTCTTGGTTTCTTTCTTTGCGCCTTTCTTGGCGGGTTTCTTTTTGTCAGCGACGGATTGCAACGCCACACTCTGATCTTTAGTCAGAGAATCGCTGACCACACTCTTTTCGGGCTTCTTGTGATTTTTCTCGTAGTCCTCAATGGCGGCATCGACGATGGGGCGATACACCTTGGCTTCGTCCTCGCCCAACAGCTCTATCAGTCGCTTGTAGCGCTTCTCCATTGTCTCGATGCGCTGCTTCACGTTGGGCTTGTCCTTGCGCTTCAGATAGCGAAGCAGTTCGCTGACCTCCTGCTTCTTCTCCTCCTCAGCCTTCATCTTAGCAGCATACTCGGGGTTCTCTTGTTCGATGATGGTTTTGATACGCAAATCCAACTCAGGGCTCTTCACCTTTTCATAATAGGGCCGCGTGATATACTGCACCTTCTCGATATCCACACCCTTGAAGCGGGTCTTGAACTTCTCGACAAAGGGGAGGTCAAGATACAGGCGCTTGTGCAGAATGGCCAGCTCTTCATCGACGTCAGCGTAGATGGCAAGGTAGGCTTCTGTTGCCTCTTTGGCCTGCTGGGCATACGGCTCGATATCCTCTGGTTTGGCACCCATATCGGTCATCGTCTTGGCACGTTCCGATGCACTCTCGCTGGTCACACGGAGGCTCTGCACGGTCTCGGTGCGCTTTGCCAGTTCGGGTGACAACAGCCACGCCAGTTGGTTCAAGTGCAGCTTGTCCTGCGCCATCCGCATCTCGTAGCTGTCCGACATCAGCTGGGCGCAAGGAGACACCCCGCTGACGGAATCAGCGGGCACACTACCGGCGGCGGGCTTTTCTCCTTGCATTTCGGGGCCGTTCTCGGCACCGAACAGGCTGGGGTTCATCTTCGCTTCCTCCGCCTTGCGCTTGTCGCGCTCCGCTTTCAGTTCGGCATTGTTCTTCTCGCGCAGCGGTTCACCATTGACCACCTCCAGACCAAGCATCTGGGCAATCAGACGGCGCTTGCGGGTCTCAGGACTGTCGTCGGTAGGTATTACCACCTCGCCACGCTGACGGGCGGCCACCTCTTCGTTGGTGGGACGGCCACGACGACGCATGGGCATGCCAGGCAGCACCACCGCCACCGCACGGCCTCGCTCGTCGTTCATTGTCAGACCATCGGCCAGCATGCCGTTCACCTTTTCTATATATAAAGGCAGTCGGTAGGCACGGCGGTCGTAGTCGCCATAGCGCTGCGCCTTGGCCACGAAGTCTTGTGCGAAGGGCCATGCGCCCAACAGCGCAAACAGCCGGTGCATCATGCGATGGTCGTCTGCCGTCCACACGGCGCGGTTGTCCTTGGCCAGCTGCGCAATGCGCTCGCCATTCTTGTTCAATACGTCTGAGAAGTCCTGCACCCAATGCAGCTGCTCCTCGACGGTCATTTCGTTGTAAAGTTTCTGTGTAGTCATAATCTATCGCCTAATTAGTTGGTTTTCTGCGTACAAAGTTAAAACAAAGTGAAAATACCTGACGGACACAAATTTATGCAATAATCACCGTTATGATAAACAGAAACAAAAATAAGAGGGTCGTCGCGACTCCCTTATTTCTTCCGTTAAGTGTGATTAATTACTAACCTTAATAACTAAAAACCTAAAACTATAAATATTACTATTAACCTTAAAACACCATGGGAGCTCGCTCGCCCTTTGGACTTTCTAACATTTCTATCTAAACAAATACTTTATATTCTAATCCAAATGCTCGTTGTAGGGTTCGATGTCGGCACACTCGGTCTCTACGTCGCTGTTGTTGACGGAAGACGGCTGCGTGGGCTCCAGACCCTTCTGGATGGGCTCGCCATCCTTGCCGTACTTCTGCGTGAACTTACAGGCGAACACGATGCCAGCGCCGATGCCTATCAGGTAGCGTTCGACGAAGACCCACCAGTCATCGGCCACGATGCCATAATGGTCGAATACCTCGTGTACGGCGATGGCAGTACCGCTCATCAGTCCGCCCAGCCACATGAGCCGCTTAAAGAATATCGGCATGGCATTGCGCCAACGTGACTGCAGTGTGTTCCAGAACTTCTTCATAGCTTACTTATCATTCTTGTGACGGTTGTTGTTATTCTCGCTACTCTTCACTTCTGCCGCCAAAGTGCTGACTTCGGCAACAACCTTGCCCATCTCCTTCAACATCTCGACTTTCAAATCGGTAATGCTTTTCAGGATGTCGTCCTGCTTCTTGGAGTGCGAGTCCTGACGCTTCTGTACTGCGTCGAGGTCTTTCTTCAAGTCGTCAACAGTTGTTTTCAATACGGCCACCTCCAACTTTAGCTGATGGATATATCCAACGTAAAGGGCTATAGCTGGCAGCAAGGCTGTCAGCAGGTATGGCCAGAGATCGTTCATAATTGCGTTCATGTCTGCTAATGTTTTTTACGATTGCAAAGTTACGAAAAGTTGATTTTCCTTGGCTGACACTATTGCCAAGCAACTATGGCCGTCGCGGGTGTCTTGGTGTGCGAAGGTGGCTCCCGATAGTCCTGAGCCAACAATAAGATAGTCGTACATGATTTTCTAATTGATAATTATTGATAGTAATTCAAGTGGGTAGTGATATAAGCGGAAATCAGTCGCTCGGCCAGGAAGCCAGGCAGTCGCATCTGATAGGCCACCTCCTGCTCGTCGGCCTCGGGGAAGTCGCGGCAGGCTTTTTCGCGCCACAACTCGACATCACGACCGCAGCCCGTGGCTTCGGCAAAGTCGTCGAGCAGGGGGAAGAGGAAATCGCCAAGACCCATAAAGTCCTGCCAGCGCATCAGAAAGCAACAGTTGATGATCATGCGGGTCGAGGTCAGCAGGTGCTTCGCATAGGCATTGCCCTCGCCATAGCGCTTATTAACAAGCTGGAGCATCAAATCAAAGTCGCGGACGTTGTGACAGCGGGCATATTGGTCGCGCACGGTCTCGCCGAGACGCAGCCTGATTTGCTTGTATATCATGCACTGTCCCTTCTGCGGCAGGGCGGCAATGGTGAGCGGACGCCTGTAGTGAGCAAAACCAACAATGGGCGATGCCAGTCGGTTGTGCCACACATACCACATCGTTGTCAACTCGCTCCAGCAGGGGTTCATATAGTTGATGTTCTCCAGCGGGGCGTCCTTATGCACGGCAAACAGTCGGTGGTGCTCGTCCTCCTTCAGATTATACTCCGCCAGCAGCGCATCGTTGTGGTAGGTCTGCCAGATGGTGTAGTCGTCCGTGCGGTACTTTATCCACTCTTCTGGCAGCAGGTGGGTCATGGCGGGCTTCTTGGGGCTGGTGAACCACGGCCACGGGCACACCACCTTCTCGGCCTTCTTGTTCAGATAAGCACCCCACCACGAGAAGCTGCTGTTGCTGATGATGTTGCCTTTGCACAATGTCTGAAGATAGAGGTCGATGAGCGGCTTCCAAATACCAGATGTGTCAGCGGCGGTGTGCTTGTCGGCAAAGACAAATCGCTCGCCCTTGAAGTTCTGGCGGCACCAGGGGATATCGTCGCTCACGAAGAGCACGCGTGGATATTGGTCGGTGGGGAAATAGAGGTCGAGCATCTCCTGAATCTCGGCGGCGGTGAGCACGCGGAAGCCGAAGCGCTGATGCTCGATGTAGTCGCCACGGCGCACGTTGACGCACACGCAGTCGCTCACGTCGCCATACATTTTCTTGATGGCCGTGAGCACGGGTCGCTGCGGGGCAAACAGGCGCAGTGCTTCGTCGCGGTCGATGCAGCGGGCGTCCTGAAAATAATCATTCAGCAGGATGTCGCGCTGCGGCATGTCGGCGGGCAGGCCGTTGCTCACGTAGGTGCCCTGCGTCATGCGCTGGTAGTGCTGCACCTCGGCGGGCTCCATATATTTCTCGTTTCGCATCACGCTCTGGAACTGCTCTTGCGGATAGTCCCACTCGCGCGACTTCTTGCTGTGGTCGTTATACACCAGGCCGACATACTCGCGCCCCGTCTCTCGGGCATACTTGCGGGCGGCACAGGCAATAAACATCTGGTTGCCAAGTCGTCCGAGGGCCACGGCAGCCACATGTCCAGGCCGTTCGTTCCACGCCTTGATGAAGGCTTCCTTCTCGGCGGTGCGCTCGTTGATCTTGAAGAAATAGTCCTTGTATGATTCCAGCGCCTCTTCGTAAGTGCGGTCGGGCGTGCCCTTCTGCATCTTGTTGCTCAGCCATTCCTCGATGGTCTTCGTGGTGAAATGCTTCAGATAGGCCGTGTCGTGGGTGTAGGGGATGCGGGCCTTCTGACGCACCGCCTCGCCGTTGGCATTGCAGCAGTGCAGGGGCGGGGTTGTTGGCACGTGGGGATTTTTCCAGAACGATAGTCCGCGAATGCCGCCACGAACGATGCACTTCACGTGGTTGTTCTCGGGGAAGTCGCCGCCAATGCCAGCCTTGTCAGCCGGCATCGGTTCGGTGAAGCGCTCCATCAGCGGTCTGCGGTCGTTCCTCACCAGTCCGCTGTCCGTCATGTTCATCCAGTTAATAAGGATGCAGTTAAATGCCCCCTTGTCTTTCAAGAATGCCTGCAGCGGCTTATCTGTGTCATCTGTGTCATCTGTGCGACCTTCCAAGCACAAAAACTCATCGAAATCAAAAAAAGCAATCCACCCGTGCTTCCTTCCAAAGCGGGCATAGCAGTCGTTGTAGGCGTCGCGCTGGGTGGTCACGCCCTCGCGACCTCGCCAGTCGATGATCGTGACGAAACCCTCGGCCATCTGCTCGGCCAGCACATCCTCAAAGTGCTCCTCGCCGTCGTGGTTGTTGTCGTAGATGTAGATATGGTCGAAACCAAGTGTGCGGTAGTGACCCACCCACTCTTGTGCGTACTGGTTCTCGCGCCGTCCGATGGCGCAAAGGGCAATACTCGTGTTCATAGCTTGTGATTTTTTAAGTAGTAATTAATGAAAGCCTCCTTCTCCGCCGTCCGTTCGTTGATGGTGAAGAAGTAGTCCTTATATTTCTCGCGGAAGGTGTCGTAGGTGATGCCCGCCGCCCCCTTCTGCATCTTGTTCGATAGCCATTCCTCGATGGTCTTGGTGGAAAAATGTTTCAGATAGGCCACGCTGGTGTCCTGCGGCTGATGGCGCTTCTGAATGGTGGGCTCGCCCTTGGGGGTGCAGCAGAATAGGAACGGCTCGTAGGGCACATGCACACTGTTGGTGAAGCGCAGTCCACTGATGCCGCCCCTCACGATGCACTTGCCCTGTCCGCCGCCATTGCTGGTGCTCTCGGTGAACCGCTCCATCAGCGGTCGTCCGTCGTTATGCACCAGCCCGCTGTCCGTCATCATCAGCCACGGCACCATCACGCAGTTGTATTCCTGCGGGATAGTAGCGAGGAACACTGCCACCGTTCCCTGCGCTTTTCCGCAGGGTAAGCACAAAAACTCGTCGAAGTCGAAGAAGGCTATCCAGTCGTAGTGTGGCAACAAGGAAAGACACCTGTAGGCATCATTGTAAGCCGCACGCTGTGCCCGCTCGATGTTGCGCCAGTCAATAATTGTTACTTTCCCGTCATCAACAAAATCGCCAAGCACGTCCTCAAAATGCTCTTCCCCCTTGTGGTTGTTGTCATATATATAAATGTGGTCGAAACCCAGGGCGATGTGATGGTTGACCCACTCACGGGCATACTGGTTTTCACGGCGCCCAATGGCTACACGTGCTGTCTTCATAATCGTTTCATTATTTCGCTGCGGATGGTGGCAGCAAGGTTGGTGATGTCGTTGATGGAGTTGTTGTCGTTGATGCACAGCAGGCCGTCGGCAGTGCGGATGGTCTGGATGATATCGTTGACGTCGGCATCGACGGAGAGGTACTGGCGCGGTGGTCGGTGGTCGATGTACTGGCCGGAGAGGACCTGGTGCCAGGAATAGATGTACTGGTTGAAATTCTGCGGCAGTCGGAAGCGCGTCACGCTGGCCTGCATCTGCTTGGGCCATCGCTGCCAGAACAGTTCGCAGGTGGCTTTTACCATCGGCACGACGTTATGACCTATGCGGAGCCAGTGGTCATCAAAGTGCTTGTCAAAGTGCGATGCCACAAAGTTCAGCCCGTTCATGCACGCCACCTGAAAAGCACGATCAGGATTGAACGGCTTCTCCCGATAATGCAGGCATGGCAGCACCTTCTCCGTAGGCTGCGGTTCTGCCGCAACTCTAAAGAACTCCTCCACGGGCATTAGCGCAATGGGGAACATGTCGTCGTTGCCATAGAGGAAATACGGAGCGAGGTCTGGGATGCGGTGCAGGTACATCTCGATGGCGCGGCTATTGAACGTCGGCAGCACCTCCTTTGGCATGATGTCCTTGTGATACACCACGTGAACGCCATGCTTCCCCGCCATCCACGGCTGCACCTGTGATGGTCGCGCCAGTATCACATGGATAGTCCTTATCCACGGCAGGTTCTTGCGGATGCAACGGATGAGCAACTCCTCCGTGCCCCACGAGCGATAACGAACCTCGCCCGCAGCATTCTCTCTGAAGCCACGGGCACCGTCCAAATCAGCTTGCCATTTGTGGTCTTCTGGAAAGACCATCGGCACTACATAGTCTATTGGCATATCGCCTTGTTGTTTTCAAATGTTAGTGCAAAGATACTCCTTTTCGACCGACCACAACGGACAGAAAACAGCCCCACGGCTGCTATCCGTGAGGCTGCAAACAAACTACTAAATACTAAGAAAATGTATTACCTTAAAGAAATCGTCTTGTTTCTTACTCCGAAGAACCATCGTCTGCAAGCAGAGAATCCCAGCCGCCTCCTGCTGAAGGAGCAGTAACGAACAGGTTGGGGTACTTCGCAGGACCGAGAATGAAGTTCACGGTCGAGATGCGGTCATCGCTGGCAGCGGCACCTGTGTCGGTGGTGGCACCGCCCTGGTCGATACGAACCTTCTTGTTGGGGTCGTACAGAATCTGTGCGTCGCCAGAGGGGTCAGGGAAGATGGCGAACCAGTCGAGGTTGTTCAGGGCGCGAAGAATCTTAGAGGTCTTCTTGTCCACTCCGTCGAATACCATCGTACCCGTGATGTTGTAGCCCTTGCGCTTACCCTGGCTTTCACCAGCAATCTTCTGTGCTTCTTCCTTCAGGTCGAACTTATACAGACCCTTGCCGGCCTTGAAGGCAGGAGTGGCATAGGTGTTGTCGGTGGCCGTCATCGGAGCAGACAAGTCACCACGAAGACCGATATACACGACCTCGCCAAGACCTGCCAGATTCTCCAAGCACTCTTCAGCTGCGCTGTAGTGCATCAGTGTGGGACAATTTACGTTTGGCATAGTTGTATTCCTTTTTAATTGTTTCTGTGTTGGAAATTAGAATAAAGGGGAGGGAACCCTGGCGGGCGATATGAGACGCGCGGGTTCCCTTAATCCCTTCCGTTAGTTTACTCGCTCGAAGAACTTGCGTCAGCCTCGAAGATGGCAACGATGCCCTCTGGACCTTCACCCTTCACCACCTGGATGGTAGTGTTGGTCTTGCCGTTGCTCCACTTCTTGAAGGTGGCACCCGTCTCAGCGGTAGCAGTCAGCGTCAGGGTAGTGCCCTTAGCGTACTCGCCGCCAACAGCAGCAGGAGATACGGCTACAGAACCCAGTGCTGGGTCGTTAGGAACGGCTGTGTAGCTGTCCTTGGTGTAGTCACCCTGCCAGATGCTGTCTTCGATGGCTCCGTCGTTGGTGACGAAGTTAGAAGGAAGCACATTCAGGATGCGGCAACCGAAGATGCCCTGAATCTGGAAGATGATATCCTTCACGTCGTCGTCAGAACCATGCTGAACGGCTACGAAGCTCTCTCCGCCCTCGGTGTTGACACCCAGTTCGAGGTTGCCAGCAGGACAAGCGAACATACGATCGCCCTTGCCGAAGTCATCAGAAGGAACGAACGTCACCTTCGGGTACTCAGCAACCTTGAAGTTGCCATTGGCATCGGGCAGGTAAGTCACCTTGTCGAGCGAACGATTCTTCTGAGCGTAGCCAGCAGCGATGTTGTGGCCGTTCTCGATGCTCATGTAGCAGAGCACGTTCTGGCGCTTCAGGGCGGGGCTCCACTGGTCGTACCACTCTACCCAGTTGTCCCAAGGAGCAGAATCGCCTTCCTTGGCGGGCTTGTCGATAGCCTTAGAGGGAACGAGGTTGCCAAGTGCTGTGCTTACGGCACCGCTCTCGATGTCCTTGTTGAGCAGGGTCTGATAACCGTCGAAGAGCTGCAGAGAAGCGTTCTCGCTGGCTTCGTCGCCGAAGAACAGACAAGCGTAAACGTCCTCAGAGAAGGTCTTACCGATAGAGCTGATCATCTCCTCAGTGAGAGGATAGTGGAAGGCTGCGCTGCCCTCGATGGCGATGGGCTTCTCCTGGAACTCGTCCTCGTTGTGACGATAGCGGTTCCAGACGATGCGAGCCGTCATCACGCGCTCGGTCAGATAACCAATCTTGCTCTCGATGGGAGTACCTACCACCTTGCGGCGGGTAGTGCCACCCTTGCGGTTGAGAACCATTGCGGTGTTCTTGAACTGAACACCAGTAATCACCTTGATGCCAAGGCGCTTCAACTCGTCTTTGTTGAAGTAAGCAGGACCCATGATGATGTTGGGCTGCAACTGGTCGGCAACGTGCTTCACGTTGTCAATACCGATAAAGTTTGGTGCTGCCATAACTTGTTTAGTTTTTGTGTTGGTGAATAAAAATGTTGGTTAAAAATGTTTAGTCTTTGTGTTGGCCAAGAGTGAGGCTTATTTACCGTGCTCCTTGTTCCACTTCTCCTCGGCTTCGAGGTTCTGCTCGTAAGTCAAGTCGTTGTTGTAAACATAGCAGCCTACGACTACCTTGGCGGCTTCTGCACCTGCACCATTGTTGGCGGGACTGCCACCCTGTGCGCCCTCACCTGCATCCTGCTTCATCTCGTCGATGGTAGCATTCAGGTCACTGATTTGCTGGTCGCGCTCGGCGATAGTGTTCTGTGCGGTGGTCAGCGACTCCTTAGCGGTGGTGAGCTCTGTGTTCAGAGTTTCCATGCTGGTGGCGTTCTCGTCAACCTTAGCCTGCAGGTCAGCCTTCTCTTGCTCCAGGGCAGAAATGGCGTTGTCCTTCTCTTCGATAGCTGTAGCGTGAGCGGCGTTCAGGTCTTCGATAGCCTTGGTGTGCTCAGCGTTCAGTGTTTCCACCTGACTGTTCAGGTCAGCGACCTGCTGCGTCAGATTCTCCTTCTCCTGTGTCAGGCTCTGTACCAATGCCTGTGCATCAGCATTCTCCTGATTCTTCGCCTCAATGGCGGCATTCAGCGTGGCGAGCAAATCCTTATTGAAGAAAGTGCCCTCCTCGCCCAGCTGCATCTCCTCTACTCCGAGAAGTGCAAATACTGCGGGGAATTGTTCTTTCATGTTGATTGTATTGTTTGTGTTAGACAAAATGTTTTTGCGGGAATTTTGCTTGGTGTCGTTGCCTGCAGGCGAAATCTCTACGATGCGGTTGAACACCTCCTGCAGGGTTTTCTGGCCGTCCATCAGGATGCCTGTGACCTCTTCTGCGGAGAACACCTTGCCATGCAAGTGCTCTTCCTTGGCATTTGGGCAAGCCTTCTTGACATCGGCGCGGAACTCGACGCCGAGTTTTGCCAGTTCGTCAATCAAAAGTTTGTCGTTGTTGTCGTTGGCAATGTCACGCATCTCCTTGTTCTTGTCGAACGACTCAGGATCGTACAGCTCGTGGTAAGTCTCGCCAGTGGCCTCGTTTTTCTCGCCGTCCTTTTCGGTATAGAAAGCAGCCATGACGCCGATGCAGCCGATTTCGTTCTTCGGATGCATGTAGTAGCGCTCGTCGCAAAGGGCAGCGAGATACATGCCTGCCGAGCAGCACATGCCGTCGATGTAAGCAATGACGGGCTGGTTCTTAGAGTGAGCGTAATCAATGGCCTGTTGGAAGTCATTCTTGGCCCAAGCGGAACCGCCAGGCGTATTGATATAAAAAATGTGGCCGATGCAGTCGGGGTGCTTGGCGTTGTCCATCAGTTTGTCGCGAAGTTCGCGAGAGCCGTAGGAACATGCACCGCCGTTGCGGGTGACTGGGCCATCGACCATCAGCAGGCTGACAAATTTGTCGCGCTGTTCGGTGGCTGGCTGGCCGCCGGTGCCGTCGCTCATCAGGTAGTCCTCGCTCAACTCCTCACCCGTGCGGGCTGAGATATAGCGGCAGATAACCTTATCCTCGTCTTCCAGCGTCAGCAGTCCTTCCTCGTAGCGATGACGGAAAAGGCGCAGGTAACTGGGTCGGAGCATCCAGCACTTCGTTGTTGCGATTTCAATTTGTACGTTCATATTATTTTGCGATTTTGTGATTTTCTGCTTGCAAAATTCGCATAACAATATTTATATAAAAGGACAAGAAAAAGGGTGTTTTTGGTGGTTTTAGGGCAAAAAGGGGCGATTAAATAAAAAGCAAGCTATCCTCGCGGACGGCTTGCTCTGTTGACATTAAAAATATCTGCTTTGTTAATTACCGTAATTTTTCGACCTTCGCAGGCCAAGCATTATGCAATAAACGTTTTAAACTTAGTGTTATGAGTCACCCCCTCGCTTGGGGGAGTTTACCTATAAAAATATGAGGATATTACAAGGTCTATGTTAAGCGGATAACGTGGCTCGCGCTTTGCAGTGTTATCTTAATGGTGGCCTTCTGGTTCACCTCCTGCTCGTCCATCAACAGCAGGCTGCTGCCAGGCAGTGAGTAGAGCAGATAGCGTGTGCCGTCGTCAGTAGTCAGAACCACGTGGAAATGGCGTGTCTGCAAGCCTTGTACGGCTATTTTGGTTGCCTCGAAGCCTGCGGTGACGGGCACCTGCAGGTCATGGTTGACGACGATGCCAAGCGCCTGACGTTTCTCGGTCTGCTTCAGCGACGGTGCGCTGTCCATCTCACCGTCGTCGCCATCCTTCACGGCATAGGCAATGCTCAGTCCTGGTGCTCCGATGCGGTCAACGACCTCGCCACTCACTCGCTTCGTTCCCGCCATTTCTGTCAGCTTCACTTTGAACGGAACGGGCAAATCGCACAACGATGCCAGCACGACATCAACGCGCACCACATCGTCTAAAACTTGTTCATTACAATTCTGAATCATAATTTTACTTCTTATTTTTGTTGTTTTCTACTTGTTTTTCTCGCTTATTTTTAGGCAGGACAGAGATTGCCCCACGTCTATTAATCTTTTAACATCTTTTTCGTTACCGATTTACATTTCTTTTGACGCTATTTCTTCGTCTATTTCCCGCTCGAAGTCCATCGGTTCCAGCCGTTCCGACTCCTTTTCTGATATATAATGGATGTCGGAGTTGGAGAAGTCCACGCGGTCGTTGGGAAGTATTCGTGCCTGGTCCACCCAGCGGCGGCTCATGCGGTACATGGAATCGCGCTCCTTCAGCGTAGCACCGATGAAGATGTAGTATCGCTCAAAGAAGCGCTCGATGGTCTGTCCTATCTCTCGGTGCAATCCTACCTGGTTGCAGTAGCGGCGCTCCTGTATGAGCCAGTCCAGGAAGGTATGCACGAACTCGTCGCGCAGCAGTCGCTGCAGGGCGATGGCATTCTTGGCAGACAGGTTATAGGAACCGTTGGTGTGGTGCAGCTGATTGCCGTACACCACATCCTGCGGCATCTGCAGGCACAGATAGTCGTAGCCGTCCATCTTCTGTATCTTCTTCTCGCCGGTCATGGTACATATCTCGTTGATGCTGGGCCATACGGTGCGGTCGCGGTGTAGGATGATTTTGCCGCCTGCTGGCGACTTGCCACCCAGCATGTTGTTCCATGCCCGCTGCGAGTAGCACCACGAGGAGGTCTGCTCGGTCTCGGGAATCAGACGCAGCATGTTCTTCATCCAGATATACTCGTGCTGGAACTCGCAGAACTTGTAGGGTTCAAACTCCGACATCTGGCGGGTGGCATCCAGTCCTCGGTAGAACTGTGCCACGTAGGTCGGTACCCTCAGATAGATGTTTGCCATCGCCTTGCCTCCCGCTCTTTAGTTCAGTCCCTCACGTTCTGCTTCCTCCTTGGCCAGCTCGGCCTGTCGCAGGGTGGTTATCTTCATCTGGAATGTTGCCTCGATAATGGGCTCCAGTCCCTCGGCCTTGCAGGGGTATTCTATGCCGATGTAGTAACGACCGCCCCACTCAAAGAATGTCGGCGTCACGTTCTGCACCAGCTTCGGTTTATCGCCATCAGGCTTGTCTGCTGACTGGTCAGCCTCCAGCAGTGCGTATAGTCTGTCCACCGTCACCACGGGCAGCAGCAGTCGCTCCTTTTCTATGCGGATGCTGTGCGAGACGTACAGCGGGGTCTTGCGCTTAGGATGTTTTGGATCAACGGGAATGGCATCATCCCTATATAGTTCAATGTACTGGCAGAATATCTCCTTCTCCATCTTCTCGTTTACCTTCTTCTCAACCTTCTCCAGCGCCTCCTTACTGTGCTCGGCGGTTCCGCCGCCGAGGTCGGACATCTCCACACCAGCCATCGCAGCCCACTCGCGGAGCGTATTCAGTCCCTTCACCTCCTGCCACGACGACATACGGCGGCTATAGATGCGAGTAGCAGTGTCAGAAGGACGGAAACCCCTGCGTGGCAATACCAGTACACCGTTGCGCTGCTTGACGTCAGGTTCCCAAAGTTCCTCACCGTCATCCGTGCGCCCTGCCGAGTGCCATAGTTTCTCGTTCGCTTTCCCTTCTTCAAACACCACAGCCGCCACGCCGCCTGCAAAGGCTGATGGCGACGAATAGTATGCTGCTGCGCCGACCTTCTTCGCAAACACGTCGGCGGCACGTTCTGCCTTGTTACATTCATTCCAAAGACTTCTGAATTTCTTGCCCAGCGGACTGCTGGCGTCAAATCGGTAATAATACTTCTGCATGTTGTTTAGGAGTGTTTTAAAGTTACTGGGTGCAAAGATACTAAATAACTTTCAAAAGGTATTTATTTTATAACATTTATTTTGGAAATATTATTTTTTTAATACCTTCTTCCACATCCCACGGGTCAGCAGCAACAACAGCACCACGGCACCGCCCAGCGCCAGCCACTGCATGTTGTCCCACCATCGTCGGTACCACGGTCGGTTATCCTCTGATGCTGGGGTTACGACGCTGGACGTGCTGTCCTTCTGCTCCTGGTGAACCGCGATGGCCTCCAGCTTCTCTTGCCACGCGCTGTCGCGCTCGTCCAATGCCCGCTGCAGTCGGCTCTCCCACTCCTGCACCATCCGTTCCTCGCGCTGCTGCTGCTGGCGGGTCATGTCGCGCTCCGTGGTGCGCTGTTCCTGTCGCACCTCGCGGCCCAGCGAGTCCACGAATGTCGTCACGGTCTCGGTGATGCGCTCCCGCTCGTGTTCCTCGGTGGACTGCTCGGCGACGTACTGTTGCCACCGCTGCGTCCACGACGAGTCTATCTGCTGGTGCCACGACGTCATCCTGCCGTCCACCAGCGCCTTGATGGCCGCCGTGTCTACTGCCGACTCATGGTAGTGGTGCTGCTCTACGATTTTAGGCGTCGAGCAAGCTTGAAAGATAATACACAGCAGCATGGCTATCACCAGCGCTACGATGTAGCAGGCTATGTGTAGCACAGCGGCAACGATGCGTTCCTCGTCGGTCATCTTCTTGAACAGTTCCTTGTCCGGGTTGTTCATTGCATTGTACGGATTCAGGTAATCGTCTGTCATTGTTTCTAAGGGTTTTAATTATTAATGATGTATTTCGTCCATGCGAAGTGCTTGCGCTCGTCGAGGTACGCCAAGTCGTTCTGATTACGGTATGCCTCTCGCTCAAAGCTGATGTTTTTGTAGGCTGTCATACTGTTGCGGTATATACAGAGCTTAACAAACCACTCGATGCCGTACCACAGTAGGAAGAATACTATCAGCATCTCTTTCTGCTGTTCTCCGTGGATATACTCGTGACGTTCTACCACGTCCGTATAGTATTTCTCCTCGTCCTTGCGGACAAAGATGAACGGCCAAAAGGTTATTGCCGTGAAGCCCTTAAATGGGATGATGTTATTTTTTACTGTTATCATAGTTATAATCCTTCTGTATTAACTAACCCTGCCTTGCACCACATACCAGTTATTATCCATAGCGCGTAAGGTTACGTTCTGACCAAACCCGCATATAACCTGTGTCTTTGACTCCACTTCATTTACAACTGGTAGCGCGAAGTTTGAACCGTCAATATACACCACCTGGTGCTTGTTGAAATAGATGGAATACCCAGTTGGTGCCTTCAAAATGCACCCGTAGCCCGTGCCTGGATATTGCGTTACGAAGAAACTCAGCTCCAAACCATCGTAATCCATTGGGTCAGGAAGTGTGAATACTTTATTAGCCGTACCTGTTACAACACGGTATGCGGACGGGTAGTTGGCTCCAGGCACTATCGTCTCTGCCGTCGTTGACCTATTATAGGTCTTCGTCGGAGTATAAGCAATCTGCGCCTTAATGATACCACCGATGTTGGCATCGTCCTGATACGACTTACCTGCCGACAGGTCAACGGCAAAGTGTGGAGCAAAGCCCTTCTGGATAATGCCATCAATCGAACCCCAGTTGCCGTCCTCTGTCATGTGTGCTCGTATCTCACATTGCTGACCAGTAGAGGTAAAGACGATATAACCATCCTGGTCGTTCTCCGTCAGTGTTATCTCCGAACCAGTAATCATGCTACCGCCACTGAACACGGCAACCTTCATCTGTCCGTATGATATGCCTGCGGTTATCTTGATGATACGAAGTCCTGCAGTTGGAGTGAATGAGTTAGAAACCACAGACGCTGCATCAGCGTAAGTAATATCAGGCTCTACATCACTTGCATTTGCCGTCAAAGGTATTCCTTTCTCGCCCTGCGGATTTGACGGGTCAAAATACAGGTGAGCCAGGTGGCCCTCAAACTCGTCGGTATCGCCATACTCGTCACCGTCGATTTGACCATAGGAAGATATCAGCCAGTTGCCGTCGATAATGCCGCTGGCTATCTTACCGCTGTTGGCAACAATCTTACCGCTGAACTCGCCATCGGTGGCCTTAATCTTGCCGTCGCTTGTTATCTGGACGTAGGTCTGCGCAGCGCCTTGACTGTTGCAGAAGTTCACCTTACCGGCAATCAGGTCAATCTGTCGGTTGTTGCCGTTGATTTTGATACCTGTCTCGCCGAGTTTATTAGTTATGGATAAATCTATCTCATCCGCCGTCTGCTTGATTTGGCTCGATGTTTCAATAGAACCAGCAGTGAATGCCGTTGGCGCATTGCCGTATTCCAACTGCGGACAGTAGAGCCAGTAGCCGCCATCGTTGTAGATGGTGAAATAGCGTTCCTTGACGATGCTGCCAGGAATCACGAAGTAGTATCGCTGGTAGGTGGTAGAGCCTATCGTGATGGTGTCGCCAGGAACCTCTATGAACGTTGCGCCCTGATAAGTACCATTGTCGTCAAGGTCGCTGGCGTGGGTATATGACGTGCCATAACAGAAGCCTGGGTTGCCAGTAATCTGACTGCCAACGGCGATATATGCCGAGAAACAATATTGCTCTCCCTCTACACCAAGGCGCACTGGAGAATAGAGATTACTGCTACCCCTTACGCCGAAGTATTTGTTGTCGTATTGCACGGCAGCGCCATTAGGACCCTCCCAGCCTTTCGTCACCGTCAGCAGGTTCTTGCCGTCTTCAATCGTCTTGGTCCGTCGGCTGATGTTCTGCGTGCTCGACTTGATGTAGTCACCAATGGTCTCGTGGGCCACCACGTTGCCGTCGGAATCCTTGAAGTAGAACTTACCCGTAGCCACCTCGTGCTTCACGTCGGCCTCTACCGTCTCTTTCCACGTCCCCAGCAAGTTGGCATAGATGCGGACACGGG
>JAEEGH010015106.1_pt1 | contig 16831 bp, 15 predicted proteins | sample 9134181 | NCBI WGS metagenome assembly JAEEGH01 (sample SAMN16246544, study PRJNA631951) | gut metagenome | biome: gut microbiome; feature: rumen; material: DP-attached | host: Bos | place: Iran: Karaj | collected 2018-10
CCATCGGGTTCTCCATACTCGGGATCATCTCGAAGAAGTAGTTCCTTGCAGAAGCCATCATCAGCATGTTCCGAAGGCTCTGCTCTGTCCTCTGCGGAAGACGGTAGGCACCGCTTCCAAGGTCCTTTAGGTAGGCAGGGAAGAATCGGAGCATCAGCTCCTCGATCTCGTCCGCGTCCTTGTCATACTTCGTCCGGAATCCCTCCCGTGCCGCGCCGAAGTCCTCCTTCCCGAAGGGCTGCTTCTGCCGCTCCAGGCTCTTGATGTTCCCGTATATCATCGTGAGGAACTCGATCGGATCGAACTCCTCGCCCTTGTATTTCGTCTCCATATGCAGGATGTCGTCGCTGACTGCGACGGTGTCGCCCGCCCGGACCTCGTCCCCATAGACGGCGAGGATGTTCGAGAGGTGGGCGTATTTCACCTCGTAGTCCCCGTAGCGGATGACCTGGTAGAGTCCGCGCTCATGGTCGTTCCCGAGGCCGGACACGATGCCACTGGCCACAGCCGAAAGAAGGTAATGGGGCGCGTTGAAGTCCACGCCATGGTGGAAGAACTCCGCTCCGGTCTTGGGGTTGACCTGCTTGCCGTAACCGAGAGTCATATCGACCTCCTTGTCACGCTCCTCGAACGGCATGCAGTAGCCGGAGGGCGACTTGAGAATCATTTCCTGTGAGTATTTCATATCCCTTATCCTTTTTTCCGTTATCTGTGGCGGTGGATCTGCTCCACTTCCTGCGGCTGTTCCTCCTGCCTTACATTACCCGTGTTCATCGCCTGCGCAGTCCGGACGGCATCAGCCGGCTGGACCGCAGGGGAGAGCACACGCTGCGAGTTGTTCCCGATGGTCATCATCGCGAGCATCGCACCGGCGAGCTTGGCCATCCAGCCGAAGCGGCCGAAGACCAGGAAAGCCGACAGTACGAGTCCCATCACGCCCATACCGGAGACGTTACCGTGGGTGAGGTTCTGGAGGAACCCGCCGAGCATCTGGCCGCCGTTGCCGGAGGAGACGTCGGAGAGGAAGCTGCTGATGCCGTTGAGCTTCCCGTCAACATTCTCAGCCGCACCTGATACCTTCTCGGTCATAGCCCCGAAGGACTCCTTCAGGTCACGGACGCCATCCACGGCCCCGTGGACAGTGTCGCTGACCTTCTGCGTGGCCTTCTCCCCGATAATCGCATCGCTGACGATACCGACGACGCTTTCGTCCGTGGTGATCTTCTTCCAGCCCACGTAGCCGAGGCCTCCGCCGACGGCGGCGGTCTTCAACGCGGTACCCGCACCCTTGAGCGTCTGCTGCGGATGCAGGATGGCTTTGCCACCGGTCTCGAGGATCCTTCCGGCGCCCCTTCCAGCCCATTTGGCGGCCTTTCCGCCCGCCTTGAGTAGTGATGCCCAACTCATATCTCTGCTTGTGTATTATGCCTGGTTTAACAATTCTTCTGTTCGGTATGGTGAGTGGCCTTACGGCCGTACTGTCTTGCCTATGGTCCTCCAGCGCTGGAAGGACTCCTTCGAGATGTCCTCGATGTCCGCCTTGTCGGGCTGGTTGCCGGATATCTCGTTCCAGACGTCCGTGAGGGAGGTGTACTTCACCGCCCGGACCAGGCGCTGGAGCGTCTTGTTCATCTCCTTGAGCTTCGGACGCACGCCGAAGAAGACTTCGGTGCGCTCCTTCTCGGTCATCTTCACGTCGCTCAGGCACACCATCCGGATGTCGTTCACGATCTCGACGCTCTGGAGGATGACCTGCCGGTAGACCTTGTTCCGGTTCGCGGAGAGCGCCACGGCCACGGCGTTCGCCGGGCTCTTGGCTATCTGGTCAGCCAGGTTGCTGAGGTTGTTTATCATTTTTTCGGTCTCGTGGTAAAAACCGTAAATCTGCGCGGCATACACGATGATCCCGTGGAAGGTGTCCAGGTAGTCGTTGAACTCCTTCTGGATATCCGCGGTGGCGTCCACCTCCTCCTTGATCCACACGTGGCCGGTGGACTCCAGGAGCATCGCCTCCTCCTGCGACTGGAGCGTGCTCTCTGCCTTCTCCGTATACAGCACGATCATCGCCGCCAGCGTGGGGTCGATGGACTGCGCACGCAGGGCGTTAGAAATCAGGAGCAGCAGGAACACTGCGAGGAGAATGAAGTTCTTTCTTGTCATTTCTTCCGTTTGATTGATGCGTTGTCTAGTATGTCCTGGAAGCCCGCTGCCAGCGGGACTGCGCCTGCCGGGCGATCTCGCCGTTGTCACGGTCGAGGATGCCTTCGGTGGCGTTCCACCAGACATCCTGGAGGGTATAGTATCTGAGGGAAAGGGAGAGCTGGGAGAGCTTGTGGTTGAAATTCTTCAGGCTGTCCTCAATCATCCAGAGGGTCTTCGAGCGCTCGGCCCCGGTGAGCATGTTGCCCTCGCCTCCGGTGGCCACAGCGTCCCGCAGGGTCGTATAGACCGTGACGAGCTCGGTAGCCGTCTCCGCATAGAGGTTGTTCATGCTGAAAGTGGCCGCCACGCCCTGGGGGTTGTTCGCGATAGCTTTCCTGATGTCGCAGAGGTTGATGAAGAGCCGCACCCCGTCGTTGTACAGGTGGGTGGCAGCTTTCAAAGAAGAGGCGTAGCCGTCCACGCTCTTGAGGTAGGCGTTGTACTTGTTCTCCCAGTTCTTGATCTGCGTGAACTCCGCGGCGATGGTACCCTGGAGGACGGCCGTCTGCGTCTGTCCCTCGATCTCGCTCTTGATCTGGCCGTCGATGAGCTCGTTCCCTTCCACGAGGACGGCCCACTCCAGGGGATTGGCGACGACGATCTGGGCACGGGCAACGCCGGACCCCATCATCATGAGGACCGGCAGCACCAGCGCGAGAAGCGACCGGTGAAGTCTATCTGTAGTTCGCGAATTCATGGATGTTCATTCTCTTTCTGTTGTAGGAGACCCGCTCCCGGAGGCAGCCGACGACGTCCGCCTTCTCGCGGATGCCGATGATCTTCAGTTTCGGCATGGTCCTGTCCCCGGAATGCACGACGATGGTCTTCAGGCCCAGCAGCAGCTGGAGGAAGCTGCGCTTCTCGTCGAAGTCCACGACCCTGTATAGCTCGATGTAATCACGGCTGCGGGTGAAGACCCCGTGCTCGTAGACGAGCTGCTCCCCGGTGATGGTGTAGACCATCTTCCTCAGGAAGACCAGGGAGTAACAGACCTTGAGCGCGAGCAGCAGACCCAGGCCAAGCAGGACCGACCGGTAAGGGACGGCGTCCAGCCCGCCGGCGACGAGAAGAGCGAGAGTCCCCAATATGGAGATCCCTTCGTCGATCAGCAACTGCCGCAAGCTCGGGCGGAGGCAGACGTCCCTGTATGCATTCCCTTCAGCCATCGTCATCTGTGGTATCTGTGACGCTCCTCATGGGATTCCTCGGTCTCGACCGCACCGTCACCGTCCAGGTCACAGCCAACGGCCTTCCGTTCGGTCATCTCCCGGCCGAGGAGCTCGTCGTTGAAGTCCTTGTATCCTTCGCCAGGGAGCTCGCGCTCCACGTGGACGATGCAGGCGTCCACCATCTCGTTGAAGACCCGCCAGCCCTGGGCAATCTGAGCCTTGAGTTCGTCCTTGTCCTCCTGGCAGAGATAACCCTCCCGGAGGTCCTCCCGCAGCTCCTCGACCTTGAAGTACTGCTCCTTCACCTCCTCGGGGAGCTTGAAGAAGGCGCTTTCCTTCTCGTGGTCGGTCTCGATGAAGCCCGGAGTGTCCTTGTACGCCCGGGCCACTTCGCTGTACGGCTTCATCTCCTTCGCGACTGTCATGAAGTTCGCGGTGAACTGCCTTCCTGCCTCATCGTTGTCAAAGCACAGGTGGAACGCCGCCCCCGGCGCCGTGCGGATGAGACCCTGCATCTGGCCGCGGGTGGGATTGCCGCCCGTAGAGACGAAGACAGCCTTCCTGAGTTCCCTGTCCGAGCCACGGTGAAGCTGCCAGTAGGCCATCGCATCGTAAGCGCTCTCGAAAAGGAGAACCCTGTCAGCATCCTTCAACGAAGTGCCGGAAGGTGATGCCATCCACAGACCGAGGCTGCCGTTGCTCCCGGCAGCCTTTCCTTTGAACGTCTTGCCGTCGCGTCCCGGCCGGCCTCTCTCCTCGAATCCCACGACGGTACCGTCCCCTCCGGGAACGGTGAGCGGGAAGGAGAGGTTGCGGATCATCGAACCCTTTCGGCCGGGCACATCCCGGTCGGCCAGGACGAAGAAATCGCTGAAGGCGTACTGGGTATTCAGGTCCAGCCCACGGTGCCTGAAGAAAGGATAGAAGGGCTTGGCGGATTCCCGGTCCCCGGATACGAGGACGTGAATCTTGTAGTCCTTCACATCGAAGGGTTTCAGTTCGGGCTGCGGTTCCTTCACCGCCGCTTCCTTCTCCTCGTAGGGAGTATTCAGCAGCCGGTGGCAGACCTTGTTGACGAGCCTGTCGAGGTTCATCCCGACCTCGTACTCGGGGAAGAGATGAGGATGCTCCTTGATGAGCGAGATGACGTTGTAGTTCTTCTGCACCGGAGGATGGAAGCAGAACTGCCCGTCCCGGGTGACGATGAACTTGTCACCGCGGATCCGCTGCCCGTGCTCGTCCAGACGGACGAACGAAGGGTAACGCATCCCGTCCTTCCGGTTGCGGACATAGCCCGCATCTCGGAGGACGTCCATCACGGAGAGCCGCTGCATATAGTCTTGATAAGTGAGTTCCATATTTCGAATCGATGTTATCGTCCGAGTCCGACGCCGTGCTCGGCGGCATTAAGCCCCGCCTCGAAGGCGCGGCTGGCAATGTCCTGCGGGGAATCCACGCCGGGCTTCATGTAGACATGGCCTCCGGCGTGGCGTTCCATATAGAGATCCGGGGCCATGCGCGGCCCGCGTGCCATCTCTCCGGCCACGGTGAGCGCCGCAAGGATGGCCGCCCCGATGTGTGCGCCCCCTTCGCGCTGCTCGCGCGGAAACTGCTTCATGTCCACCTCATTGAAGACCTTCGAGAAGAGCCTCATGCGGTGGTAGTCGTCCACGGCCATGAACTTGTCATACTGGCGGCGGGTGATCTCGTGGGAGATCTCCTCACCGTTGATGACGGCCGTCATGCGGTATTTCATGTCACGGCCGGTCTCCTGCGCCTCATCCCGGACGGGCTCCACACGGATGTCGCCGACGCTGACCTCGCGCCCGTGAGCGCCTTCACGGAACCAGCCCTCCCGCGACTGCATGTCGTAGAGGGACTCGCCCCAGACCCTTCCGATGCCGCGGCGCTCGTCCTCCTGCTCCTGGAGGACCGCCTGCTGCATCACCAGGTACGACATGTCCTCGGCGATGACCGGCTGCGGATGGAGGCTGCGCTCCTGCTGCCGGATCTCCTCCAGGGCGGAAGGGGAGAGCGCGAGGCCTACCGGCTCCCTGCTCTCCAGCATCTCCATCGTGACCTTTCCCTGCCAGTCCTTGCCGATGACACCGTTGATGACGTCGAGCCTCGCGGCGACGGGGATGTCCTTGAGGGATTCGGCGGAGAGGACCGCCATTTCATCCTCCCTCAAGTCATAGACAAGGTCGCGGTTGATGGAAGTGGACTTCACCGTAAGCGTACCGGCCCGCTCGTCCACGACGATGCCGTGGCTGGAGAGGACCTCGTTCCATTTCTCCCTGGAGAAGTAGACGTCGGAGGTGATGAGCTCGGAGTAGGGCTTTGCCTTCTCGCCGGAGGCCGGACGCGCCTGGATCTCGGGGACGACGGTCCTGAGTTCCGTCAGCACGTCCTCTCCGGAACGGGCTGCGGTCAGCGCCTGCGCGGCCTGGTTTCCCTTGTAGTAGAAACCGTAGCCACCGTTCTGGAGTTCGCCCGGCTTCATCCTTCCGTCGGGACGGTCGGGAACTAGGGGAGCCCCGCCGTAGCGGAGTTCCCCTCCCACGCGGCGCAGTTGGAAGCCTTCCTGGCTGCGCGGTGTCCAGCCGAGCATGCTTCGGCGGGCCCAGAGGTCCATGAACGGACTTGCGACCCGGCCGTATTCGCCCTCACCGATCCGGTAGCCGTGAAGGCCCATCACGACGCGCCCGTTGGCGTTGCGTGCATGGACGAAGTCCTTCGGCATGTCGAAGTCCTTCCCCACGACGGCCGCGAAGGCTCCGTAGGCCTTGCGGTTCGTGGAGTTCGTGCCCCCGTCCGTAAGGGCGGACAGGTGCTCACGCGAAAGGGGATAGGTGAGAAGAGGGGAGTCGTGGCCCTGTACGGCCAGCAGCACGCCGTCGCCGCTCTGGACGAGACGTGCCTGCATGCCGTTGCGCCGGAGCGTGTCCTGCAGCTCCGGGGCGAGGCCGGCGTAGCGGCCAAGTGCAGTGGATCGGGTAGGCATCGGATAGTCTGTTAATGGTTAGGCATCGCCGCGCTGGATCCCGTCTTCCAGGAGCGAAGCCCTGTAGTCAAGGAAGGCCCTGGCGGCATCTTCATCCTCAATCCTGCCGGTGGCGCCGCAGAAGGACGAGAAGCCCTCCTGCAGCTCAGTATCCGGGTGCATCTGGATGAAATCGAGTTCAGAGATAACCCCGCGCTGGCGCAGCTGCACCAGTTCGTCGTGGGTGTATGTGAGTGCTTTCTTCTTCATGGCGCCTATCGTTTGAGGCCGCTGTTGCGGGCGATGGCCTTCTTCATCTCGTCCCAGAATTCCTCGGTGTAGTCCTGCTCGTGGACATAGTCGAGGTTCCCGTCCTGATCCATGAACCAGCAGCCGTAGATGCCGAAGGAGTAGCGCGACATGGTGGGTTCGCCCTTCTCCTTGTGCCACTTCTGGGAGTCGCCGAGGACGAGCCTCAGACCGGATTTCTCCGTGAGGTCGATGCCGACGGAGACCTCCTCATCATCGTCGGTGATGCAGACGACATCACCCTCCTGGATGGCCTGGATCTCTCCGGAGGAGAGTTCGAAGATGTCAATCAGGTGACTGATGTTCTTGCCGATGACCGGGGTGGGCACGTAGATAACCTGGTTGGTGCCGGTGTCGATCTGGACGAAGCACTTTGCCGTCTCGTCGTCCGGAGCGTGGCTGATGATCGCCTTGCCGGAGCGGAGCGCCTCCTGCTCGCGGGGACTGTAACAGTCCAGGTCGCAGTGGACCAGGCGCGGATGGAACACGATGTCGGTTTCGTCATCCGCATCGCGGACCAGCTTGAAGCGGGCCCGGGCGCTGACGGTGCGTCCTTTCTTGTCCTTGATACTGATGGGAAGGACCGGCGAAAGGCGGCCGCTGAGGATGTCAGTGTAGACATCGGTGGGAAGGTCCTCTATCATCTCCTGTGTGAGCCCGAACTCCTCGAGGATGGCGTACGGGACCTCGTCTTCTTTGAACTTGTAACGTGACATGGTATAATGGTTTTCGTTGTTTCCTACGGCAAATTACCTATTACGCACGAGAGTCCGTAGCAGGATAGTGCATCAGTACCGGGGATAGGTGCGATTTTGTGCATTATTCGCCTAAATGGTACTCTGAAGTGGTACTTTGGTATTATTCACTGTTGTCACCGGAACGAATTGAGATCTAACACAGACGTATTTCGATCATTGACGAAAAGCCAGACTGTTTTATGAGCTTTGATAATCGGACGCTTTGTGTTGTTGGCACGATTTTATAATTTCTCGGCACGATAAAAGCATTTTCTAGCACGAAATATTTGGTTTTTGGCACATTAATAGTATATTTGCAAAAAAATTAAAGTAAATGTATACGGAGTTATTGAGAATAATAGAGGGCGGATTACAGAAAGATTCTCCCAAGGTCTATAATTACTCGAAGATGCTTGCGGAGAAGATGAATCGTGACGGTGAATCAAGAATGGCCAAGATGATTATGGATTTGCTGGACAAGCGCTATTCGTCATCTTTGACTTTAGATGAATTGTCTTCAAAACCAGTAGATGCCGAAAGCCGCATGAGCATAGTGGATGTATATCTTCCTTCAGAGAAGGATATAAAACCGATTCTCCCGGAATTGACGGCCGCCAAGGTTAATGATTTCATTAACATGGTCAAGCGCCAAGGAGATTTGTTCTCTTTAGGGGTAGACTTAAACAATACTCTTTTGCTTTATGGAGCACCTGGATGCGGAAAGTCGACTGTCGCGAAGTATATTGCTAAAGAAATAGGCCTGCCGCTGGTTATTGCACGTTTAGACGCACTAGTGTCATCATTATTAGGAAGCACATCAAAGAACATTCGCAAAGTATTCGACTACGCATGTTCCAGGCCGTGTATTCTTTTTTTGGACGAATTTGATGCAATAGCAAAAGCGAGAGATGATCAGCATGAATTGGGCGAATTGAAGAGAGTTATTAATAGCCTGTTGCAAAATATTGATTCTTTCTCGAACACTAATGTCCTTATTGCAGCAACAAATCATGCCGATTTGTTAGATAAAGCGGTATGGCGCCGGTTTCATACCATTCTTGAGATTGGTCTTCCAAGAGAGAAACAGATGTCTGATCTACTGAGGCTTTTCATTGGTGATTTCAAGACTACCGACTCCTTCGCTGATGAGAAAAAAATGTCAAAACTGGTTAAGGCTATTACGAATTACTCTGGAGTTACGCCTGCTGATATACAGACCATCGTAAACAACGCAAAGGTCCAAGTCGTACTCAATGATAATAAAGCCTTGAGCACTGAGGATTTATTGCTTCAGTTGTATTTGTTTAAGAATCATGACAATGATAGCGTTGAGTATATTGTTAAGTATTTGAATGACAATGGAGTTTCTCAATCGGTAATATCCGAAATGATAAACCTCTCAATAAGGCAGATTAAGAACATTTTAAATAAGGAGAACTAGAGATGAACGAGAAGAATCTTCCTATCCGCTTCTTTTCCATGAGAGAAAAGGACGAACGAATGACCGAAGGTGCTGGCGATTCCGTCATCCCGAACTGGGTTGATAAAGACAGCATCCCTGATAAGCAGAAGACTTTCACTGGAAAGTTAGCAGGTGTTGCAACGTCATTGTCCCAAAAGGCGTCCAAGGGGGTGTTCCTCCCTTCAGTTCTGACCCTCCATCTTAATCCAAATGCCTTGGCGAAGGGACACAGACAGAATATAGCCTCCATCTTTAATGACAAAGGGGCAATCAACATTGTTGGCGTCGTTGGCCGGGATAAAGTTTTGGCCAAGGTAAACAGTGCACAAGAGGCAAAGAGGATAGAAAACAAGATCCAGAATCTCCGGTTCGGGGACAAAACCTATCTCGGTGTAGCAGCGATAGACCAGATAGACTCGTTTCAGCCACTCGTAGAGGAAGGTTTAACCGAGGAAAGTACTGTCAAAATCAAGCTCATCAACTACTATGACAGAGGGTTGAATGAACTTCTCGTCCGGTCTTTTGAGAAAGAATGCGACACACATGGTATCGAAGTTGTCAGATGCAATTATTCCAACCAATTGATTGTCTATAAGGCCGTTGGTGTCTCCTCAAATCAACTTTCCTATTTGAGGAACCTCGAAGGAGTCCAATCGATAAGCCATATGCCCTTTGTCGAATTTGATGAAGACTCCATTCAATTTGCCGAAGATATCGAGATCAAGACGCCGCAGGATGGAGTTGATTATCCCGTCGTTGGAGTCCTGGATTCGGGGATTGAAAGAATCCCTCATTTGGCTCCATGGCTCTGCACGGAGAAGGAATCCTTCTTTACTCCGGATGAATCGGATTCTTCGCATGGGACGTTCGTCTCCGGAATCATTGAATACGGTGACGAATTAATAGGCAGGAACTGTACCGGTAGTCAGGGCTGCAAACTTTTTGATGCCGCTGTTTTTGGGAAGTACTATAAAAGAATGTCAGAGGAAGAAGCAATCGAAAATATTCGGTCGGCGATAAGCCATCATCCGAACATAAAGATATGGAATATGTCAATCGGAACTGATGACACCGCAGATGAACAGGAGTTTTCCGACTATGCCAAGGAACTTGACAGGATTCAAGATGAGTACGACGTTATGATTGTCAAGTCGGCCGGGAATTATGATGATTTTCGTTCCCCGGTTCCAAGAATCTCAATACCGGCTGATTCCATTAGAAGCCTGGTGGTTGGATCCATTGCGCATACTAAGAGGGAGTTCGATCTCGCCGAGGCAAATTGTCCTTCTCCTTTCTCGAGAAAAGGCCGAGGCCCAGCGCATATTATCAAGCCCGAAGTCGTCAGTTATGGAGGAAATGCCGGGATTGATGACAATGGCGATAAAACGCAATCACCAGTTCTCTCTTTTTCTCCGAATGGAGAAATAACCGGTAACGTTGGTACGAGCTTCTCGACACCGAGAATTACTGCCATTGCGGCAAGTTTGCAAATGAAACTGAAGGACACGTTTAACCCGTTGCTTGCAAAGGCCCTGATCATTCACTCTGCCCATTATCCTTTGGAAATGAAAATGGAGATTGGGGACAAACTGAGATATGCCGGCTTCGGCCTACCGGCACCGAGTGACATGATCCTGTATAATGATAAATACGAGACAACCCTGATTCTTCAAGACACACTTGAAAAAGGCCGCTTTATCGAGATTCTTGACTTTCCTTTCCCCCAATCGATGATCGAGAATGGATTTTACTATGGCCAGCTAACCGTGACCCTTGTCAGTAAGCCAATTCTCAATGCATCTCAAGGAGCCGAGTATTGCCAGTCAAATCTAAAAGTGATGATGGGCACATACGACAATAAGACCCAGAGGGATATTACAAAAAGGAATATCAAGAACCCGATTGGAGCTGAAGGTAGAAAGAATCTGCTAGGGTCTTCGCTTTATAGCAGTAGGGCAAAAGAAGATACCACAACACCATATGCCTCGGAAAGAATGCTCGTAGACTATGGTGATAAGTTCCAGCCCATCAAGAAATGGAGTGTTGATTTAGAGGAGCTTACACAAGGAAAGAAGGAAGACCATCTTAAGGCCCCCAAATCGTGGTATCTTAAGATAGAAGGGTTGTATCGGCAATTCATCGAAGACCTCAATGAATCGAACGACGAGGCAATCAGCCAAGAATTCTGCCTGATTATCACCATCCGGGACAACAAGCACAGACACGAAATCTACGATGAAGTTACCCAACAGTTAGAGGTCAATGGTTTCGTATATAGCTCTGTCCCCGTTGAACAGCATGTTGTGGTTTCATCCAGTTCAGAAGAATAACCGAATAGTGGCATTGAAGAATACATTCATCAATCCTATTTCTTGGCGAACTGCATGATTTCATTGCACATCTTCTCGACATCCTGGTTGACCTTCACGAAGTTCTCATAGAGGATCCGCTCCTTCTGTTCCTTGGTGCCGAAGGTGTAGAACTTGGGGAGGTCGGTGTAGTGCTTCTCCTCCTCGCTGATCTCCTTCATGTCGAAATCCGTCTTGCAGAAGAACTTTGAGGTCTGGAACTCCTCGCTCTTCTGGATGTTCATCGTGCCGCCCTTGCCGGTCTTCGTCTTCACAAAGTCCCTCGCCGTCTGGCCGCAGATCCAGCCGGTCGGCATGTCGGAGATCTTCGACGCCGGGACCAGGCTGTCCATGTTCTCGTTCAGGTTGATTGACGTGCGGTCACGGTCGATCGTCACACCCTTCTTCAACTGGACGACCTTACCGAAGATGTCGTTCGAGAGCCACTCCAGCGTCTCCTTGGCGCGGGCGGAGCCGCTGACGACGTTGCCCACGGTCGTGATGACCTTCTGCATGCCCACCTTGCCGTAGTCGCTCTCCAGCTGCGGCAGTTCCTGGAAGCCCAGGGTCACGCTGACCTTGTTGCTTCGGGCCGTGCCGATGAGGCGGTCGATCTTATGGAAATACAGGGTAGGGAGCTCATCCACGATGATGCTCACCGGGACGTTCTTGCCCTGACCGGTGTTCACACGGGTCACCAGACGGTTCAAGATCAACGCGTTTAGGGCGCCGATGATACTCTCCATCTCAGGATCATTGGCGATGAGCAGGTAACTGGGATGCTCCGGGTCGCTGACCTTCAGGTCGAAATCGTCCCCGTTGCGGTGGAAGATCCAGTAGGACTCCTTCGTCGCCAGACGGGACGTGTAGACGCGGAGCGTGCCGATCATACCTTCGAGCTGCTCGAAGGCCTTGTTCTTCAAGGCGGTCTGGAACGGACCCAGCAGAGGCAGTACCTCCGGGTCGGTCTGCAGTACGTCGAAGATGGTCTGGTAGTCCTTGTTCAAGAACGACAGGATATGCGGCATGTCGGAGTACCGGCCCAGCCAGTAGGCGGGCTGCACGACGAGCCCGTCGGAATCCCGGACAATGCCGGTGAGGACCTTCTGCCCGGTCTGGGGATCCGTGACGTACTCCGGGACAAGCGGCTTGCGGTCCTTGTCATAGGGCATCTTGTCCCAGTTGCAGAAAAAGAAGATGCAGGCCGCGAGGAAGTTCACGGCCGAGGTCTGGAAGAACTGGTCGGAGCCGCCGCCACCTTCCTTCTTGCCCTTCTGGAGGGAGTCCAGCAGGGTCTCGGCTGTCTCGCTGGCCGCCGCGAGGTTGTTGATGTACTTGAGCTGGATAGGATTGACGCGCTTGGAGTACTCGACATCCACGAAGTTGATGACGTTGAAAGAGAAGTTCGCGGGGATCTTCTTCCGCTGGAGGTTGAGCCGGTAATGGTAATAGAGCTTCCTGGCGAGGGTGGGGAACTTGTAGTCGTACACCACCATCGCGAAGCCCTTGGCGCTGTGCTGCCGGATGAACGGCTCGATGATCGAGAAGGTCTTACCGGAGCCCGGCGTACCGACGACCCAGGTACCGCGGAACGGGTTTACGATATTCACCCAGCCCTTGCGGAACTTGCCCTTGTAGTAATAGCGCATCGGCACGTTGACGCTATACTTGTTGTCGATCCTCTCCTCGCACTGGACGAAGGACTCGTTCTCGTAGTTGAACCGGTCCTTCAGCAGGCCCTCCTTGAGGAACTTGGAGATATTGTCCAGGGCGATGTGCACGAGGACCGTTCCGATGACGGAGGCGGCCATGTAGAGCCACCTGTTAAGCGGGACGGTATATAGGAGCGGGGTCATCGAATGGCCGAAGAGCCAGACGGACAGGACCACGATGAAAAGGCCCGACACGAGGGGGTAGAGGACCATCCTGCGGGCATCGAACTCCAGCTGCTTCTTGTTCCTGGTGCCGATGCAGGTGATGCAGATCATCAGCAGGGTAGCGACCTTGCTCCAGATGAGGTTCCCGTCGGCGTAGATGAACCAGCGCTTCATCCTTCCGTGAAGGTCCACGAGGATGCCGCCCCAGAAATCCAGCACGGCGGGATCGACGGCATAGAGGAAGAACTCCAGGACGAGCGACACGTAGACGAGGCTCCTGAAGATCTTGTATCCAGTGATGAGGTCCTTACTTTCTTCCATGGCGTTCCCTGTATTTCAGGATAAAGGCGATGATGGCCGAGAGAATCATCATCTGATCCTCACCGGCATCTTGATTCCGATACCCGCACCGACCCTGATGAGATCATCCCTCTTCGGAATCATCACGTCCACCCCGGCCTGCCAGTAGAACTGCCAGCCCTTCCTCAGGGCATAGCTGTGCTGCCATCCGGCATGGATCCCCGCAAGGAAATCCGTCGGGGCAGCACCGAGGCTCACGCCGATACGGGCTGATCCGTAACGGTTCCGCGCCCTATAGAGGCAGGGCTTCCAGGCGGCGCCCACGCCCCAGCAGCGGTAATTGGTCCCCAGATACTCGAAGTCGTCGAGCTTAAGGGAGCCCGTGGCGAAGAACTCCCATGCATTGTGGTAGTGCGTCTCGTGCTCCCAGAAAAGGGTAGCAGAGGCAGCAGGACGGTAGAATCCGCCCAGCCCAACACCGATGCGGTTGGAATTGTCCTGAGCCTTGACCAGTACCGTTGAAAGCAGCACGACGGCAATCATCAAAATCCTTCTCATACGCTAGTCCTCCTCCAGAAGTGTTTCACTGAATGAATCCGCATACAGCACGTCTTCGTAGTCAATGGACAGCGTGATGGTGCGCCCGCTGACCTGCTTCTCAGACATCTCGATGGTGAGCACCTTGTCGTTCGGGAAGGTGAGCTTCTTCAGGACGATGACGTTCCTGTAGCCATGCAGGAACGTGCTGGAGTTCTCCAGTATCATGGCAGGCGTAATCTCGATGCTCTGGCAGTTGGCAGCCCTGGTCTGGCGCTTGTCCTCGACCTTCACTCGGATCTGGTCGATGTCGAAGCGGATGTTCGTACGGTTCTGAACGCTGAAGTCGATGAAGAAATACTCACCGGCGCTGTAGATGTTGTTCAGCCGGATGTTCATGTGATGCTTCCTTGCACCTACGTTCCGGTACCTGGCAGGGGAGTCCCAGACCCTTCTGGCGAAGCGGGCCATCTCCTCCGTGGACATGGATACCGCCGGGTTGTTGTACGGCAGGACTTCCGTCTGGAGGATGGTCTTCTCCGTCACGGCCTCGTTCATCCTGGTCGTGTAAATGAGACCGTACTGGACACGGTAACGCTCGGTGATGACGGTGACGACGGCGATGACGTCGCCGTCGGCATTGACGTCGGCACCCTCCTTGGGCTTGAGACGGAGCGTATTCGAGAGGGGCTGGTCACCGGCCACCTTGCCCGTGGAGATGTCCACGAAACGGATGGGCTCCGTAGCCGTGATGACCGTCGTGACCTGGTCGTTGACGGTGAGCAGTTCAAGCCCGGAGGCCGTCTCCTGGGCACAGAGCAGGGAAGCCGAAGCGATGCATAAGAAGAATGCGATTAAAATCTTGATTTTCATTGTGATATTGTTTATTCGTTTCTTGTCTGATTACCGTTCACGAGGTACACGAACGTACCGTACTTGAGGTGTGCGGTGTTCTTCCGGATAACCTTGCCGACAGCGCTCGTAGTCCGCTGGTAGGCGTTCTGTACGGCTTGCATGCCCCACTGGGAGAGAGCGTTGGAGGAGCTGCCGTTATTGATGCTCATGGAGCTCCCGACCGCACCGCTGGCCACGTCACGGGCCGTCTCGCGGAACGAGCTCGAAGGGACGTAAAGCCCTTCCAGGCCGTCGGTGTCGTAGAGCGACAGGTTGACCTTGACAATCTCATCATAGAGGAGGATGCTCTTTACCGTACCCTTCACCCTTTGCGATGAGAAACCGCTCATGATGGCGTAGATGTAGCTGCCCTTGGGCATGAAGAGATTCCCGATCTGGACGTCATCCAGCAGGCGGAGCCGCACGCGGCTGCCGTCCACGGCCTTGAGGTCCTCATCGATGATTGCCTTGATGAGATCCGGCTGCGGGTCGTTCTCCGAAACGGTATGGAAATAGTCCGAGCTCTGCCGGACACGCCTCACTACCATTGCGGGATCGTCCTCCTCCGGAGCACTCACGGCACGCTGGGGTTCGGGTTCGGCTGCAGGGGCCTGTGATCCCGTCACCTGCGCAGCGCTCTGCTCACGCAACTGCGCTAGGGCGGCTTCGAGTTCCTCCCTCAAGGCCTGCTCCCGCTGCTGGCTCTGGATGAGCCGCTCGCTCTCGGTGAGCGGGAAAGGGTAGTCCCCGCCCTGTTGCTGCAGGGCGGCGGCCCGGGCAGCGCTCTGCCGGATCTGTTCCTCCATCTCCTTGTCACGCTCCTGCGCAGCGGCGGCCTTGTCATCGATGGCCTGGCGCTCATCATCGGAGTACTTGGATTCGTACTCCTCCTTGTCGGCGTCCTTGTCCTCACGGTCGATGTTGTCGACGGCGGTCAGGTCGTCGATCCTTCCGTAGGAACGCAGCATGTTCTCGTACTTGCCCCCCAGGTCATCCTTCACCTTCGGCTGCGGGAGATAGGGGTTCAGGTACTCCGTCACCTGCATCGAAGGATCCCCCAGGTCGGCCTTCTTCGTATGGAACATATCGATGAAGAAGTAACCCGTGGCCAGCAGGAGCGGGTACAGGATAGCCGGAAGGATGTACTTCGGCTGCTTGAAGTTAATCTTGATCTTTTCCATCTTCATTCTTTTGGATTGGTATCATGGTATGTGCGTTGTCCAGCCCTTCACGGAGCATCCGGGAGGCTTCCTGCGAGGAGACCTTCTGCTCCCGGTGCACCCTGTACGCCCGCGTGAAATGGTAGATGTTCACGGCGAGGCAGCCCAGGACGATGGCCATGACGATGCCGAGGAACACCCCGCGGTGCTTCTCGGCGAACCTCTGGACATGACCGGCGAGGCGGTCGATGCGGGTCACACGGGCGAACTTGCGCCCGGCTTCCACGTCCTTCTCGTACTTCTCCCTGTACTTGGGGTCATCCTTGTCGGGCATCTTCTCGCCCAGGATGATGTTCTTCCACTTTCCCATATCGTTAGTAGCTTGACTTGTTCTTCTGTTCGATGTCCTTGTTGAGAAGGGTCCGCCAGTTCACGATGAGAAGCCCGTGCGGGTTGTTGTCCGTGCGGGGGACCCGGCGGAGCTGTCCGGCTGTGACGAGCTCGCGCATCAGGATGCTGCTGCGGCGTTCGATGCGCTGCCTGCCGTAGTAGGTGAACTCCATGTTCTTGGTGTCCACCCGGATGGAGTCGCAGTAGATGCTGAAGACCGCGCTCGTACCCATGATGTTCGAGTAGAAGCCCTTCTCCTTCAGGGTGTTGTACTGCGCAAGGCCCGTCTCGTCCACGAGATACATGGCCTTCTCCATCGTGTACTTGATGTACTTATCGTCAGGAGCCAGGGTGAAGAAGTAATGGTGGAACATCTCCACGTGGCTCTTCGCCTCGACCTCCAGCGTCTCGTCCATCGAGCTGCGCTCGACGAGGATCGGGACGTTGCCGTCCAGGACGTACA